>ENA-OPNW01000424-OPNW01000424.1-human-gut-metagenome-genome-assembly--contig:-NODE-424-length-27581-cov-12.521543_pt1 | contig 27581 bp, 30 predicted proteins | sample MGYA00241540_ERZ501777 | MGnify/ENA primary metagenome ERZ501777 (study PRJEB25962, sample SAMEA2042615) | human gut metagenome | biome: human gut; feature: human-associated habitat; material: faeces...
AAAGCCGCCGTTTCAAATGGGCGTGTCAAATTGTCTGCTCTACGACGGCTTTTTTCTTTTGCCGTCGTCCGGCAGTTACCTTTTCATATCTCAATTCAAATCAAGCCTATTCATACTTTTTTCCAACAACATATATTGGAAGAAATACGCTGAATAACATGATTGCCAAGAAAACATACTTCCCGATATTTTCCCATACGGCTACCGCCATACTGCTTACCAGAAGATTGAGAATTGGAAGCAAGATCATATTCAGACACAAAGACAGCCGAAGCGCTTGCACAATATGCGGCCAGTTGCGGTTATTGAAGTTTACCCCCGGAACATTCATACGAAATGGGCCATCATAGAAAATGTTCACATTATTTTCGTCATAAAGCCTTGAAAGTTTCGTCCGCACAAAGCAGCAAAAATACGCACCGAATACTGCACACATGAGTACAAATGTTACCAAGGCGTCCATACAGGGTTTTGCCGTTGTATAGTTCAGAAACGTGCTGATGCCGCATATCAGAAGTGAGATTCCATAAATGAGAATCCACTTGCTTTTAACATGATATGCTCTTTCAGGCGTTTCGTCCGCATAAGTGATTGCCGTCTTAACAATATCCTCAACTTTATCAGGTTTTAGTACATCGTTGTTCGGCAATTTCTCACACATTAAAAGTTCCGTAACGGAAACATCCAACAGATTTGCCAGCGGGATCAATAGAACGGTATCGGGCAAGCTAACTCCCGTTTCCCATTTGCTTACAGCCTTATCAGATATACAGAGTTGTTCTGACAACTCTTTTTGAGTGATTCCTTTTTCTTTGCGAAGTGCGGCGACAAATGCGCCAAATTTCTTCTTATCAATATTGAATATTGATTTTAACCTCCTGTGATTGCTAAGATCATTATCGCTCTAACGCTGCCATTTCGCAACCGAATGGCAAGCGAGTTTCTATTTTGAGGTCGAATGTAGATAGAGTTCCCGCAATTCCGCCAATTCTGTTTGAAAAACAGTTTATTAAACCATCCAGAAGGTGTTGTTGAAAACATCAGGGTACTTCTGTGGTTCAATCAGCATCGAGGTTATTATAGTAGTTCCTCTCCATAACAGCAATAAATATATGAATTATTTTGGCTATCTGATGGAACTATATAAACATATCTGAAAGAAAAGGTGAACAGTAAAATGTAATAGGGTGATTGAAGATGCCTAAAAGAGCCAAGAAAGAAAAACGGCCTGTTGCGAAAATTGACTTCAAGCCGTATGGCGCAGCAATCAAAGCGGGGCGCACAAAACAGAAAGAATCGCGGAATAAGGCAGCCGACGCGCTGTTTATTTCACCGCGCTATCTTGCCAACATCGAGAATAAGGGGCAGCATCCCAGCGTACAGGTATTTTTAGAGCTGGTGTCCCGCTATCATATCTCTGTCGATCAGATCCTTTACGGCAACGAAGCGGCAGATAAGTCTACGGAGCGGCGGCAGTTTGAAATACTGCTGGACGAGCTGACGGATGCAGAAATCAAAATCCTTACAGCGACGGCACAGGCAATATTGGATGCGAGAGCGGACAGCGAGGGAGAAAATTGAATACGGTGTGATGAACGCTATGAACAGGAAGTTCATGGCGTTTTTCTTTTGAAAAAATTTGCCTTGTGGTTTGCCAAAATGCGGCTGTGCCGCCGTTATAGTAGTGAGGGAGATACCGCAGCAAGCATAGGGAGTGTAGCCACACTCCCGAAAAAGCACCTGTCTGTGCTTCGCTTGTTGGGATAATCCCAAACCCTTATTCGGAGCGGAAAGGACGGTGAACAAATGGCAAACCGAACGCGGAATATCGTGCTGCGCGTTCCTGTGACTGCCGAGGAACGGGCAATGATCGAGCGTAAAATGCAGCAGATGGGAACGGGCTGCTTCTCTGTTTATGCGCGGAAAATGCTCATAGACGGCTATGTGATCCGGCTGGATTACAGCGACGTGAAAGCAATGACCGCCGAGCTGCAAAAAATCGGCACAAACATCAATCAGATTGCAAAGCGCGTGAACGCTACGGGAACGCTCTATGCACAGGACATTGAGGACATCAAGGGGGCGATGGCGGAGATATGGCAATTACAAAGATCCATCCTATCAAAAGCACCCTGAAAAAAGCCATTGACTATATCGCTGATCCTGCAAAGACCGACGATAAGTTGCTGGTGTCCTCGTTCGGCTGCGCCGTGGAAACCGCAGACCTTGAGTTTGAAAAAACACGGCTGCTTGCCATGCAGAAAGGCAACAATCTCGCCCACCACCTGATACAGGCATTTGAGCCGGGTGAGGTCAGCTATGCGCAAGCCCACGAGATCGGGCGGCAGCTTGCCGATGAAATCCTCGGCGGCAAGTATGAGTATGTCATTGCTACTCACATCAACAAGGAGCATTGCCATAACCATATTATTTTCTGTGCCGTGGATTTTGCGGAGCATAAGAAGTACATTTCCAACCGCAAAAGCTACGCGCAGATCCGCCGCGTCAGCGATAGATTGTGCCGGGAAAACGGGCTGTCCGTTGTCACACCCGGCGCAGAGCGCGGCAAGCAGTATGCCGAATGGGACGCGCAGCGGAAAGGGACAAGCTATAAGCAAAAGCTGAAAATCGCTATCGACAGGCTCATTCCCATTTCCAAAGGCATTGACGACCTCCTGCGTCGGCTGGAAGCCGAGGGGTATGAAATCAAGCGTGGAAAGTATATCTCATTCCGCGCTCCCGGTCAGGCGCGATTCACCCGTGCAAAGACGTTGGGTGAAGCCTACACCGAGGAAGCCATAGCCGAACGCATCAAGGGCAAAGTCATTCTGAAAACGCCGAAGCTGGAACGTAGCGGCGTGTCGCTGCTGATTGACATTGAAAACTGCATCAAGGCGCAGCAATCCGCAGGCTATGAACGCTGGGCAAAAATTGAAAACCTGAAACGCGCCGCCCGTACAATGGTATTTCTCGACCAGCACGGCATTTCCCACTATACCGATTTGGAGCAGAAGATCACGGATCTTCAGGACAGCAACGAGCAAACGGCCGCTGCGCTGAAAACAGCGGAACGCCGCCTGTCTGACCTGGCGCTGCTGATAAAGCATACCGCCACCTACAAAGAGCTAAAGCCGCTGTATAGTGAATACAAAAAGTCCCGTGATAAGGAAAAGTATCTGCGCGGACGTGAGCGCGAAATCATTCTCTTTGAAGCATCGGCGCGGGCGCTGAAATCGGCGGGCGTCGGTGATACGCTCCCCGACATTGCCAAGCTGTGCGAGGAATATTCCAGACTGACCGAAGAAAAGGATCGGCTGTACGCTGAGTACGGAAGCCTGAAAAAACGTATGCGGGAATACGATGCCGTCAAGCAGAACATCGACAGCATCCTGTCCCCCAATCGTGGGCAGGAACAGGACAAAGCCTTGTAGCTTCTCTGACATTCGCACATTATTTTCAAATAATTTAATGTGTGTTCGTCGTTTCACGGTTGACAATCGCACATTATTTCCATATAATATAATGTGTGATTGTCAAAGCGAGGTGAGAAGCATGAACGCCAAGGAGAAAATCGAAGAACTGCTGGAAGCGTCGGAGGACGGTACGATCACCGCAGCGCAGGTGACGGAAGCCGGACTGCACCGCAGCGTTTTACAGGAGTTTGTCAAGAGCGGCGAGATGTACCGCTTCGGGCGCGGCCTGTATGTGCGGAGCAGCGCATGGGAGGACGATTTCTACCTCTTGCAGCGCAAGTATGGGCGCGGGATTTACTCGCACGATACCGCTCTGTATCTGCTGGGCTATTCAGACCGTACCCCGGCGAAATATACGATGACCTTTCCCAAGGGCTACAATGCCCCGTCCTTGAAGCAGGAAAATTTAATTGTCAAGCGCGTTGTGCCGGAAAACTACGAGTTCGGCAGAATTGAAATTGAATCCCCCTCCGGCAATCCAATTCGTGTTTACGATTTGGAACGGACGCTGTGTGACATCCTGCGCGGCAGCGGCAGCGATGTTCAGATCGTCGGAGAAGCCATGAAACGCTATGCAGCGTCCAAGGATAAGAACATTCACAAACTGATGCAGTACGCAGACCAGCTTCGTGTGAAGCCCAAGGTGCTGCGATACATGGAGGTTTTGCTATGATTACAAAAAATCCGATGCAACTGAAAGCCTTTATCAAGAACAAAGCAGCAGAGAAGCATATCTCGGCGCAGCTCGTCATGCAGAACTATATGCTCGAACGGCTGCTGGAACGGATTTCGCTCTCGCCCTATAAGAACAATTTCATTCTCAAAGGCGGATTCCTGATTTCCGCCATTGTGGGACTGGACACGCGGGCAACAATGGATCTGGACACAACGATCAAGGGCTTCACCCTGACGCATGAAGCAATCCGCAAAATCTTTACGGAGATTTGCACTGTCCAGATTGCCGACGACGTGCAGTTTGAGGTCGTCGGTATCTCTGACATTCGGGAAACCGACGATTACCCCGGCATCCGGGTCGCGCTGAAAGCGAACTATCCGCCGATCAGCGTACCGTTGACGGTGGATGTCACCACGGGCGACATGATAACGCCCCGTGAGGTGGAATACACATTCTCGCTGCTGTTCGATGACCGCACAATCAGTATTCTTGCCTACAACCTTGAAACGGTGCTGGCGGAAAAGCTGGAAACTGTGCTGTCCCGCAACATTGCGAATACCCGACCGAGAGATTATTACGACGTACATATCCTGTACGCGCTGCGCGGCGCGGAGTGCGACAAAGCGACGCTGCGCAGGGCGCTGGAACGAACAACGCAGAAACGCGGCAGCGGCATGATCCTGACAGACTACCCGGAGATTATGAAAGAGATCCGCGAAAGCGATACGCTCCGTAGGCTGTGGGAGAAATACAGCCGCGAGTATGAATACGCAAAGGATATTTCCTTTGATGATACCTGTAATACCATTCAGACAATTATGGACGCAATCATGGTGTAAACGAAAGGAGGCTTCTTTATGGGTTGGCTGGCAGCGCAGGGCGCGATTATGGCGATTGGGCTTTTCATTGGGCTTGTCTGCTCGGTGATTGGACTATTCTTCGGGCATATCATTCTCTTTGACAGCATTGCTCTCGGCATTGCCGCCGGAGTATGCTGCAATCAGTTTACCGCAATTCATCCGGCGCTGTGCCTTGTGATTGGTATTGCAACATTTCTGCTGCTGTTGTGGCTGCAAAATACCAGCATCGGATTCTGGCTCGTCGGCGGGCTGCTCACGCTGATCTATGCGGCGGTGTTCGGGCTGCTGGCCTACTTCATTTCGGAGCATGATCCCATTTGGGGCTGGGTGATTTTCGGTCTGGTGTTCCTTGTGGTCGGTGCGCTGCATCTACGCGCACGGGATAACTGAAAACGAGTACAAGGTCACGGCTTAGAGTGCCTGTATGCCTTGCTGGGCGCGGCTTTACAGTGCGGGAAACGTACAGGGGGTATGTTTGCTTTCCAGTTATGAAAAATGAGTTTGAAAGCGTGACAAATGAGATTGAAAGGAATGATTGTATATGTTCAAATATCCATTAGTAGTAACGATTGACACAAATATATTTGACGCAGCAAAATACAACTTGAGTGATGCCAGCACCCTCAGAATACTCGAAAACCATGTAAAAAGTGGGAAAATCAAGGTTGTTTTAAGTGATATTGTTGTACAGGAATCAAAAAGGCACATTGCAGCGCGGGTCAAAGAAGTCTGCGGAATTGTAAATATAGCAAGAAATAGTGCGTTGAAAGTATATAATGAGCATCTTATAAGCAGTATTGGAATGAATGAGATGTTTAGAATCGTAGAGAGCGAAGATGATATTATTGCCAAAGAAGAAAAAGTGTTTGATGATTTTCTCTGTGCAATCGATGCTGAAATTCTTGGCACAGATTTGATAGATATAAATTCTGTACTAAGTGATTATTTTGGTGCAAAGCCGCCCTTCGAAGAAAGTGGGAAGAAAAAAAGTGAGTTTCCAGACGCATTTATTGCGCAACAGATCAGAAATCGATTTGGCGAAACGGAAACAGTTGTAATTGTTAGTAACGATAAAGGTTTTATAAGGGCTTGCAGAGAAAGTGAAAATCACCTTTTCTTCAACTCATTAGGCGCTCTATATAACGCAATAAGCAAAGAAGATGCTGCTTACGATGATACAATAGCCGTTATCAAGGAACTACAATTACGCATAAGCGCTGCCGTGAAAGAGTATATCAAAGGCAACGAAAATATAGATGTGCATGGTCTTTCATACGACAAAGACGGGATAGAATCCGGGTACGATTACAGTGAAGTTTATCTGCATAGCATTTCAGATGTGACATTTTCTGTCCGTTCCGTAGATGAAATTTCCGAAAATATATCCCTCGTCACGCTCTCATGTAAAGCAGATATTTCCGCTGATTGCTATTACGAGGATTATGCCAATGCCCCTTGGAATCCAGAAGAAAAAGAATGTGTATTTGTTGATACGATACAAATGCGCGAGGAACATAAAGCACGGTTTGGGTGCAGAATTGAGATTGACCGAGAAGCAAAGACATTCAAAGTGTTTCCGTTTACAGTTATTTTGGGTGGCGATTCAAGACGCAACAGATATGAGGTTGAAGAACACCCCGGCGAAGATGATGAAGAAGAAATTCGGGATATGGATAGAGAAGCGCTTGGATTCCAACCACTCGGAAGCTATGAATCATACTTAGAGGATAATTTGACGGATTCATCTTTTTACACAGATATAATTGCAAAGTTTGAGATAATAAATGGTTTATATAGAAAGTATGACGACTGCTGCATTAGTTTTGATGAATTGTTGACCGAACTCAATGCTGCCAATCCCAAAGAAACCATCAAACTGATATATGAAAGATTGCTGGAAGTATCAGATATACCGCGCATTGCCAATGTAGAAAATATCACAGATTCCGAGGTTGAAGAAATTCAAGCATGGGCAAATGCCCAATATGAACGGGCGTCTGAGATCGCGGATATAGACACACTGCCGAATGTAATTGCTTTTGGGGAAACGATTACAATTAGAGGTGTGGACGGAAGCGAAGCATCGTTGTCCATAGGTGATAATCAAATAAGCCCTGACGACGGAAGCGAAGAAATTATCGACATTTATTTTTCTAACGGAAACGGAAATACAACCAGCGGATATATAAAACTGACTGTTGGCTACTTGCGTTTTGATGAAGATGGCGGAGCTGAGGATGGTCTAAGTGATGATGTCGAATACGAATATAACGACATACTAAAGGAACTGGATAGATTTATTGATGTGCAAAATTGTGAGGTTGAAAAAGACATCAAAATTGCCGAGATTATCAGCGATATTATAAACGCGGGTATTGACAATACCTAAAGCAAAAATGCAGGGTGCAGCAGCCATCGTCGGTTGCCGCATCCTGCGTTGGCTTTTGCTTTACATCATTCTGCAATAATCTGCCCTGACTGTATTTGATAGGTGTGGTCGCAGAGAGATTCAATATCTTCCTTATTATGAGATGTAAGGATAATCAACTTCTCCTGTTTCTTGTATTCGATCAAAAGTTCTCGAAATAGCTTCACCGATTTTTCGTCTAAGGCATTAAAGGGTTCATCTAAGACCAATAGCTTTTGGTTTTCCATAATGGCTTGAACAATCCCAAGTTTCTGCTTCATTCCCTGTGAGTATTTGCGGACAGGCTTTTTTTCCTCTGGGTCTAAATCGAAATAATTCATGTACTCTGCTATATTGGCATCAGATATACTACCTTTTATTTCAGATAGCATTTTGAGATTCTCAAATCCAGATAAGTGTCCCAGAAATTCAGGTTTCTCTATAAGAATGCCAATCTCAGGAGGAAATGATATTTCTGTGCCGAGAGCCTTTCCATCAACATAAACAACGCCACTACTTGGAACGATAAGACCAGATATAGCTCTGAGAAGCATGGTCTTTCCGCTTCCATTTTTCCCTATAATACCGTAGATATGTCCACTCTCAAAATGAATTGAAATATTGTCGAGGATTACAGATCCTCTAATTATCTTCGATAAATTAGTAACATCTATTCTCATAGTCAGTCCAGTCCTCCATATATATTTTTTTGAGTGCAGTGATTTCTAAAAAGCACAGTAGCGAATAAATGATTCCACCGAGTGCAAATCTATATAAAAATGCAGATGAATCCAATGGTGAATACGACAGTTTCAAAAAAGTATAACCTACTGCAAGCAACAGAATTACTCCAAAGCATTTTGTCTCTCCAACGCGGATGAGCAGCATTACTTGAAAAAATGCCAGAATTACACAATGGAAAAATCCTCTTGCGAGTATCGCTATAGAATCCATTGAAAATGAACCACTTAAAGAACCTGTACAGAAATACAAAGCAACTACAGCGCCAACAAAAGTTGTAAATACTAAAACCATGTTTGAGAAAAATACCCACTTAAGCAGGCTTCTCAATGTCTGATATTTACTCCCGTATCTTATCCATAGGTAGTCAATATTTTTGATATAAAAAATAAAACCATCTGCATTAAAGTATTGTGCAAGTATAACGAACATGAAAAAGCAGATCTTTAATGTTAATGGCGCGGGTGACGAACAGCCAAACAATATAGAAAGTGAATAAATGAAATCATGGTCGGCTAGTTTCAACATACCTGTGACGATTAACAATATCACCAGAAAAAGAAAAACCACCTTTGCAAATTGATTTTTTATATATTTCATTTCAATAAATCGCCTCGATTAGCTCTATCATATACAACTACTGTCGATAGTAAGCAGAGCACTCCTAATGGCACATACCCCCATATATCAGCAAAAAAGATCCAAGAAAACAAAAGATTCAAACTATTGCAAGTGTGCAAATGAAGCCTTGGAATAAGCAACAATAGTTCAAAATTCAGAAGTAGAAACGAAATAATTTGAGCTCCAGCAGAAAGGCTCTTAACGCCTGAGTACTCAAATATCAAATCTATAGTCTCTAATAGGTATGAGCCAAGTAAAAATCTGAAGTATAAATCCAATAGCGTTTGAAGTGTAAAGAAACTTTTTGCTCCACCCAATATCATAGTTACAGCCATTGCAAGAACAAAAAGCATTGTAACCAGGATCAAATTCAGCAAAGCATATAGAAATAGCTGGTTTGTAACTATCCGCTTTCTTGTTTCAAAGCGATTATATGTTTGACTGTTGTAGTACGAACTGATTATCGAATATCCTAGCAGCAAAACTATTGCGTACTGGTAAACAAAAAACTTATCTGAAAACCAACTTGCCTGCCAAACAGTTGTAGCATTTGAAAAAAACAGATAGCAAATAGTGAACACAAAGTATACCGCGCAACATCCAATATACTTGTAGAATTTTTTGTCATATAACATCATAGAATATCCTTATTCCTTGCTAACCCAATCAAAGTCAAGAAAGAATCAGCGACTATCCATGCGCAAAAGGTTATTTCAAAATCCTGCTTCGTAACGATCTCGGTAATGGCATTTGCTGAACGTGGTTGGATAATAATTCTTATATCATAAGGTAGTAGAAGCGGAACCGAATCAAAAGCAAATGTAATCGCATAGAGTAAAATCACTGGTATCACAATAGCAACGTATTGATTTTTAAATTTAACAATCATTTGAATGGCTAATGCAAAAACAGCAAATAGCGCAAGCGCAAGTGAATTAAAAAAGGAATACACGACTGCCATAAGTAAAGGACTAATCTGATACAGCGTATATCCGAATGTTCCCGCATTAGGAACAAGCCGTTGATACTGCTCTGTAAAAGGAGCTCTCACGTCAAATATGAGAAAGGTTAAAAGCAAATTCAAGGACAGTAAAAACATACAAAAAACAAACGTGAATGAAAATACTGAGATTACCTTTGACAGCATATATCGTAGTTTGCTTTTTCTTACGACTAAGAATTTGCTCATTGAACTTGATTGTTCATTATAGTAAATCATTCCTGTAGCTAAAACAGGAATAACCCAAAATAATATATTATAAACCTTATTTCCCCAACTTGCTGAGTTCATAAGTAGCCAAAACTGAAACGGGTTTGCTCCTATATTTTCAAAGAAACCCGTATACCGTCTCGCATGAATCAATACTGATATAGGATCAGCTAACATAGTAACCAGCAGAAATATAAATGTAATCTGCACTATCCGGCTTGACAACATTTTTTTGATGTCAGATATAAAATACATGGTTAATCAACTCCCTCAATAAAGGAGCGGACTTGCGGCCTTCTGCCAACAAGTCCGCTCTCTATGGTTTAAGCCTTATTAAACTCTAAAAAACGTCCCATCAATTAGGTGTCCATTTTCCAGAAACGCTGGGAGTAATGGTTGTGCTAACGGGGTTATCCAAATTCAGTGTGATGTTGGTTCCTTTAGACGGAATATTATTGGAATAGTAATAAACATTCCAGTTACTTCCAACGCCGAGTTCCCAATAAGGATCGGAGTAGTTTCCGCCCCAAGAACCCTCTGCCCACGCACGGACAGCCGTGTATCCATTGCTGAGGCTGTTGATCTGAATGTTGAAGTGGTCAACACTATCAGAAGCCCGTGCGACAGTGCTAACTTCGGTATCTCCCTGATTTGCAGGTAATTTTGTACTAAAGGAATCCCATGCAGAGGAAGCAAAGGCAGTTACGCTCAATGCCATAACAAGCACTACTCCCAGCACAACCATGCTGAGCTTTTTTCTCATTTTATTCATACAATTTAACCTCCATATTTTATGATTACTTATCCACCATGCGCAAGTCTCTATGTAATCTGCTTGGCTATGCGCCCGCTCTGCTGATTTTAAGTCGCAGCCTCCATAGCGGGCAGGAGAAATAAGCAGAACTGCACACGGAACTATGTAAAACATTAACCATTTCCATCGCTTATTTCACCTCCTGCTTTGTGTATTCACCTATATAACGGACGGACACAGAAAAAGGGACAATCTTTTTTCAAAAGTTTTAGACGGTACGCTCAGTAGAGGTCGCGTCAATCTTATCTGATCCAGTCGTGACAACCACTCTGGTTCGGTATGTAACGCCTGCTGTGCCAGTGTAGGTTTTGGTAAGACTAACAGTTCCGGTCGCATCAATCGGCCAAGAAGTAACTGGCGACCAACTGCTTCCGCTTTTCTTTTCAAGATAGAGCGTTCCCTTGGATGTGGTTGTTTGCTTTTTAGGTGCAATTACTACTGACACAGAAATCTGCTTTCCAGAAATTGAAATAGCGGGGACAACCATGTTTGTACTTTCCCATCGGAGAGTGATAGCTTGCGCTGGTATTATTGCCGACATGGTATTAGGCACAGCACATTCCGCTGCTGATACGGGTACTACTTGAGTCGTCACCAAAAGCGCAGTTACCAATGCCGTTGTAATGATTTCTTTTTTCCCCATAAATAAAATCCTCCTTATGCAATATTGGGAAATCACCCATATAACGCACAAGGAGGAAAAAAGGGACACATATTTTGAATTATTCTTTTGTGATACCTGCGGAAATTTTAATCAATTCGTCCATGTCAAGCGTTCCATAGACCGAGAAAGAACAACCATCACGTTCAAAGCACACATAGTTCAAACCTTCTTTTTTGAAGAAATAACCCGTTACTCCATCCTTATCAAACGGCTCTATGTCTGCATTTTCGGCATCAATATAGATCCGTATATCCGATTGACTGAGCCAAATGCTAAAGTAGTCTATATCGTCGATCACATACTCATATCCGTAAAATTCCGGTACCTCAACAGTATTCTGCAATTCTGCCCCGTCGGGAATATAGGTGGGCTTATAGCTCTGCAAATTGGGCTGTGTGTTTTCACCGTCGCTTTGTAGTTCAAATATACTGTATTTTTCAAATGTTTCAACCACCCACGCGATCACCTTTTCCCTGAACTGCGCGTTAGCAACCATAGCCGTTGAGAACAACAGCGTTATGGTAATTGCTGCGGCTGCAACAGCTTTTCCGAGCCGCCTAAACGCAATGTGCGTCCGTCGCTTTCCAGCACTACTTGCAACAGGATCTTCTTTTAACTCCATGCGCAAATAGTTTTTCATGGCGATTTTGCAGGCTTGATTGAGAGAATCATCCGAAATCACTTGTGCCGAACTAAACCCCATATTGGACGAAAGCAGCTCGCGGTAAAAGCGGAATCGTCCTTTTGCATTTTCCAGTTGAAAGAACTTTTCCGTTTCTTTTGGGGATAGCCGGAAGCAGTATCTACTAAATAGCAAAACAATTCCCTGATGCGGCAAGCGCAAAATCTTTTCGCTCAATTCTTGTATTTTCGCTTTCGGCAAATCCACATAGGAACAGGCATCATTGTCGGCAGCAGCAAGAGATTCTATATTCTTTTCAAAGCTGGCATCCGCTGCTTCACGCAGCATGGCTTGCCAATTCATATCCATATTGTTACCTTTCCTCATACAGTTTTCGTAGCTTCTTGATAAGCCGCTGTCCGCGCTTTTTTGCAGCATCCTCAGAAATATTCAGTAGTTCGCTGATTTCTCTATATCCCATTTCCAGAGTATAGCGGAGATAGATAAAGTGCCGTTCGTCTGGATCAAGCTGATCTATTACCTCTGTCAGCTTATGTACGTCCGCATTATGAATACATTCGTCTGCAACATCATCCGTGCTTTCGTCTGAAATGTTGTCCCAGTAATCAATGTGAACGGTCTGTCGTAATTGGCGCAGCACATCAATAGAAGCGTTTTTCACTATGGTAACGCAAAAAGCGGTCATTTGGGGACAGGGTAAATCAGAAATTTTTTCGATGTTGTCCATGATTTTTATAAATGCGGTGGACACAACATCTTCTGCGTGTTCCTCTGACCTCAAAATATTAAACGAAATGCGCTGGAAGTGGATATGATGTTCATGAAATATCCGCTCTACCAGCGCACGTTGTTCATCATTCAAAACACTAAATAGGAGTATTAGCATATAGATTCCTCATGGACAGCCCTCGACCGTCCATTCTAAGCAAGCAAGTAAAGATTTCCTTGCACGTTATGGGTATTCGTTGCAGTAACATTCGACTGCTTATTTTAAATTATACCACAAAAATGTTCCGCAGAAAAGTGGCAACCCATTAACAAGGTATGAATCGAAAATATTTTTTCAAAAAGTATGTCCCCTTTTTTGATCCCGCCCGTTATATAAATGAAAGGACAAGACAGGAGGTGAAATAAGCGATGGCAACGGTTGGTGTTTTATACAAGTCTATATGCAGCTCGGCTTATTTCTCCTGTCCGCTATGGAGGCTGCGACTTAAAATCAGCAGGATAGGCACACAGCCAACAAGACAATGATTGAACTGTGTGCTACCGATGGTTGTATCTACTAATTTTCCATGCTCTCAATGAGCATGGATGCCAAACGAAAGGAGTTCACTTATGAAAAAAATATTATCATTCTTTCTGTCCTTTTCTCTTTTATTTGTAATGTCATCTACCGCCTTTGCTGCGGAAAACACCGCAAATGAAACGGCTGTCGTAACTTCTGAATATTCGATGGTACAAGAATTAAAAGAAAAAGATGCTAACACATTACTCGCAGAGGGGTACAGCATTTCCGATATTGAACGTGCTAAATCAGGGGAACTCGAACGTACCATCCTGAATGAGCTCATGGAGCGTTCTGCTTTGAGCGATGAAATTCTCGCTCGTAAAGGTTATACCGCAAACGAGATTGCAGAACTTCGCTCACTTACCGGGAATGAGAGCCTTTATAGTGTACGAGGCCTTTTAGCATCCGTAACCGTTAAAAACACGAAAAACTCATATTACTATAAAAGCTCTGTTGATCGCACATATTTTCTTATTGACGTGAGCTGGAGTTGGGATAAGGAACCTGCCGTCCATTGGACGGATATTGCAGGAGCCGGTTGGGACGGCAACTATGAACTGACGAAACATATTTCATCCACCAACAATCGGCTCTCACTTACTTGTGTCGGTAATGGTTCAGCTATTGCAGACAAGACGGTATATGCCTATATGACTTCCTCTGACATCAACGCAGGAAAAGCAACTTTTGCAATGAACCAAGGCGCATACTACGTTCAGTCTTTTTATTGGGTCAAATCCGGTTCTGGAAGAATTGAGCTCTCCATTGTCGGGCATGACAATAATGCTGAGTTCATCTTCAAATACGGGCACGCTACTCTTTCTACTTCACCCTCGATAAGTCTGGGTGGCTTGTCGCTTTCCTTTAGTTCTGGTATCGACACATTCACGCCGAGTACTGGTGCTGTTTATGGTGGGCGCGCAACAATTAAATAAGCCAATCATATTGAAACTTGCGGAAAGGAGGTGGCGGCGATGACAGTATATATAGCGATTTCGATAGTGCTGGCCTTTTTTATTCCCATACTTTCCGCAATGGTAGTGCAGAAAATTGTGGATAAGAAACCGTACACAATTCCGATAGTTGCCATTTCGCTGTTCTTAGCATTCATTGTTGCAACACTCTGTCTTTATACGCAATAACATTCTGCCCTATTACGAAACAACACGGAACGCAGCAGCCGATGATGGCTACTGTGTTCCGTGTTGTTTTTTACTCTGTATTGGAAATATTTTTGTATATAAGAGCATTTCAAAAAAGTCCCCGATTTTAATTTTGCGCGTTATATAAATGAGTAAATCAAGGATTGTGTTTTTCAGAAGAAAAGTTGTCACAATTCAAAGGATAAAATACTTGAAAGAGAATAATCTTATTTTTGTAACTTTTTGGCTTACTGACAATCTAATAAATAGATTAAAAGGATGGGAGGGGTATGTATGGATGAGTTTGAAGTCATTTATTCAAAATACAGTCCTCTTGTTTTTCGATATTTGCTTTCCCTTGGTGGAGACTTTACGAGTGCCGAAGAAATAACGGCAGAAACTTTTTACCGGGCATATATCAATTTTGACAAATATAGAGGAGAAAGCAAAATTGAAACTTGGCTTTGTGCAATCGCCAAAAACGAGTATTTCAAGGATTGTAAAAGAAAAGCAAAAACAGCAACTGCGGAAGAAGCAGATTGCACATCTAATAAAGCAGACTTTGTTGAACACTTCATGGATAAGGAACAGGCTGTTACAATATATAAAATCGTTCACGGGCTTGCTGATCCATATAAAGAAGTCTTTTTGCTTCGGATATTGGGAGAACTCAGTTTCAAGGGAATATCAAATATTTTTGGAAAGTCCGAATCTTGGGCAAAAGTCACTTTTTTCAGAGCGAAGCTTAAAATAATGGACGCGATGGAGGAATCTATATGAACAATGTCACTTGCGGTATTGCAGAGGATCTGCTTCCGCTTTATATGGATGGTTGCTGCTCTAAGGATAGCCGACAGGCAGTTGAGGAACACATGAGAACTTGTGAAAAATGCAGAGAAAAATATCTTCATTTGCAGAACACTTTGCCTACCATTACATCCGAAACGTCCGACATAAGGACGGATGAAATTGCGCTTTCACTTTCAAAAAAAATGAGGAAACGAAAACTGTTTGTCACAGTATTTACGGTAATACTTGGTCTGCTGGCAGTACTTTTTCTCTTTTTTATGGGCAAGACAATGATGATATTGAGTGAGCAAGGCTCAACGGTATCTATTGATAACGTGGGAAGCACGGTCAACCTCTCTGAGGACGATTTTTCCTGTTCTGCGCAAGATATAGGCACTTATAATTTTTTCACCAATACAACGAAGATAATTGTAAGAACAAATGCTCCCTTAGACGAAGCTGTGACGGTGCGGCTTTGGAATACAGAAGATAAGAATGAAAATATTCTGTTGAGCCACATGGACGAAAATCAGGAAACCTGTATTTTTACTAATTTGTCGAGCCAGAACCGTTATTCAATCACCATAGATAATATGCCCGATATAAGTATAACGGTCAGTAGTCAGCTCACATTTTGGGAAGCATTTTCACAGGCAATGCAGAACAAATAAGTGCTTTTTGAGGAAGTAAAATGAAGAAAAACGATATACAAAGTTTAGTTGGAACCGCAATAGTTTCCGCAGTTGTGGTTGTCCTGCAACTGTTGGGGAGCTTTATTAAATTTGGAACTTTTTCGGTTTCACTTGTATTGGTGCCCATTGTTATTGGGGCTGCTTTATATGGGACAAAGGCGAGTACATGGTTGGGATTTGTCTTTGGCGTAACTGTCCTTTTATCGGGCGATGCTTCTTTGTTTTTAGCAATTAGTCCTTTAGGAACCATTCTAACTGTCATTACAAAGGGGTTACTCGCGGGAATGATTACGGGTATAACTTACTGCCACTTCGCATCCAAAAGTCGGCTATTTGCCACATTTTTAGCTGCATTTATCTGCCCGGTTGTCAACACAGGCATTTTCCTTGCCGGATGTTACATTTTCTTCCTTGAAGGAATCAAGGGAATTGCTCAGACTTTTGGGTTTGACGGATCGGTAAATCTTTTTATTTTTACCGTGCTAATAGGTGGAAATTTTATTTTTGAAGTCTTATTTAACATCATTTTGTGTCCTACCATAATCAGAATAGTTGATATTGGAAAGAAATCATAGAAATCAGCGGTGAATAGAGTTCAGGTTTTATTCATGGCAAGCAAGTATTTTCAAAAGGGGGTGGTTAAAATGTGCTAAATACATTGGGCGTTGAATCGAAGAAACTACAAACATCCATGTGTTCTCTCGTAGAAAGGAGCGTAATCAATGAAGAAGATACTGTCTATCGTTTTGTCGCTTTTGCTGGTGTGTTCGTTAGCTCCTATTTCAGCATTTGCTGCATCCGAGGAGCAAAGCACTGAAAAAGTAGGGGTTTTCGTGGAAGTCGTCGATGAAGATCTATCCTCTCTTTACGACTTTTCAACTCCCCGCCGCGCCAGAAGCGTAGTTGACCTTTCCACAGGTCAGGACACGTTCACTGTAGGGACGCTACAGGCAAACTCTACTTATCGGACGAATACATACAGCATTACGAAAAGTACAATCAAAATTGGGCTGCAAAGTCTTGCTGGTGCATCTCCGCATATCAAGGTTACCTTGTACAAGAGCAATGGAGTAAGTGTTGCTGCTACTACTATGGATCTCCCATGGTCAAGTCCTATGAGCGGCGGCACCACCTACGTTTCATTTACTAATCTCGATACGGCATATAACTATTATGCTGTCATCCAGAACATGGATACTGTACAAACGGGAACGATTTTGGGTATTGCAAAGCAGAAATAGTTGTGCTATATACCTACAGTTAAGTAGAATCAATTTTACCGTGTACCACATAGAAAAACGCGGGACGCAGCAGCCGTCATCGCCGCGCCCCGCGTTCTTTTTTATTCTGTGTCGGAAAGCGTCATGGTAAACTGTGCTTCCTCAAATGCTGCATCGGTCATATTGTGCAGCTTATGGATCGTCTGCTCCGCCAGCGGACGCATATCTGCGTCCATATTCGGCAGCGCGTCGGAAATCGCCGTAATCGTTCTGCGGCGGTCGTTCCTGTGATAAATGCAAATCAGGTTTTCTTCCTCAATAGTGAATGAAACATTGCCCATGCTCAAACCTCCAAATCATTATCTTTTGACTTTGCCGCTGCTTTTTTGGGTGCAGCGGCTTTTTTTGACTGCCCCTCTTTGAGCTGCGCCCGGACAGAGGGACGCTGCTTGCGCAGCGGCAGATCGCGCCGCTCGTCCTTGCTGATAAAAGCGAAAACGCCGTGTCTGTCCTTGACAGAGGAAAGATACAGCGTCTTATACGGAAGCAACGCAAATAGCCGCTCATGCTCTTTGCTGGATGCGATACGCTCAAACCAAGGTGATACTTCTACTACAAAATGCGTTCCGTTAGGGCTGTTGGGCGCTTGCAGGGATTGGAACGTCGCCGAAAGGCGCTGCGCTTCGGCAAGCACCTTTTCGTCGGAAAGCCGCCCGATATGCTCCTTGAAATTGCCGGGTTTCAGGCGCTCACGCTTTCGGCTCTCGTCGCGCAGCAGATCTCGCAGCGCGTCCGGGTCATGCGGAACGGCTTCATAGCACACGAACTTTCCGTACTCCCGATCCGGCGTCGCTTCAAAGCGGTATTCCTTGGGTAGCTCCCGCGAGCCTTTTTCATAGATTAGACGGTTATTGTCTGTCCGCAAGGCGGTCTGGATTGCAAGCTCGGCTTTCGCTGCATAGTCCAGCTCATAAATGCTGCCTTTTACCTTGCCGCTCTCCATACCGGACAGCACCACGGCATAGGCAAGTACACGCTCCTTGGTCTGCTCATGGTAGAAACGGAACGTATTATGCTCCCGCGTTCCACGCAGGAACACATCCCGTTCCCGCAGACAATGCGTTCCGTTGGGGCGGGAAAACCATAGATAAACCTTATCCTCGGCATTTTTACTCTTTGCCGCCTGTGTCAGAATTTTCTTGTCAATGTCAAAATCATTCTGAAAGGCTGCTGTGTTCTGCTGCATGATCTGTTGCAGGGATGCCAGCACATCCACATTTTCAAACTTATTCATAGGTCACTCCATTTCCAAAGCCTGCCGGATGCTCCGCTTGGCTTCCTGTTCCTTTTCCCGCTGCTGCGGCTTGCAGGACTGCGCACGATCCGCTTTGAGCTGTGCGCGGATAGACGGTTTTTTGCCGTCCGGGGCGCGCTGGGGTGTTCTGCCGTCCTCGGCCTTGACTGCTGCGGCAAGCGCAGACAGAGAAATTACCTCGCCGCGCTTTGCCTTTTCTTCCAGCTCGTCCACGGACGGGGTGTTGTTGATCTGTCCGTCAATCATATTGTAGTTCTGTTCGGTGGACAGCTCCGCCGTGCGCATATAGTTTCCCTGCTCCCGCTGCTCGACGGCAATGGCAAAGGCCTGTGTGCCGTTTCCCATGATAAGGTACTTGCCGTCATCGGTGCTATGGTGATACCCATAGCCTGCGGCTTCTATCTGCTCGCGGGTCATATCAGCAACATGAAAGCTGCCGCGTGGCGTTGAAACGCGCTCCCCGGTCAGGTGGGCGTCAGGGGCAGCGGATTCCTGTTGCTGGGCGCTGCGCTGCACGTCAATGGGCTTTTCCCCGGAGATAGGCTGAATACAGGAAATGCACCCTGCGGCGTAGTATGCGTTTTTGTTAAGCTGGCGCTGCCATGCGCCGACGCTGGGTGCCCAGCGGAATCCGTTTGCTTTCAGCTCGTCCCGTGCCGCTTCATCCGGCTTGCCGTCAAAGAACACTTGCAGACGGTTATCCGCTTTGTTGGCTTCCACGCGCCCGCCGTCAAATTCCCATCCGGCGAAATGGGTGTCCTCATGCTGCCGTACCTGTTCAATGCGTCCACGGATGCGGCGGATCTCTGCATTGTTGTTGGAGAGCATATAGGCGGGGTACGGCCGGCTCTTATCCAGATGCCAGGACTGCGACATTTCCTGCTGCAATTTGGTGATCTGCTCCGGCGTCAGACTGGGGCAGCCCTCCAAAGTCTTATTCTTACGGAAATAGGCGTTGACGGCTTTCATGGTTTCCTGTGCCGATTCCAGTTTGACGAGCTTGGCTTCCAGCTTTGCCGCCGCCTGCGGGTCGTCCATGCTGATACCGCCCATGCCTGTGCTGCGGATCTTATCCAAAATTCCCTGAACATCCTGCCATTCCTGCATATTGCGGTCACGGGCGGCGTTTTGCTTCTCTTTCTTGTGAACAGGGAAATTGCTGCCGCCTGCAACGAGGATCGAGGGAACACGGGCTTCAATGGCATAGTGGTCGTTCAGGTTTTCCGCCAGCTTGCGGGCGTAGGTGTCCAGCAGCGCGTCAATTTTCTCATGGTACATGGGATCGACGCGTTCTTTTTGCCGCTGTGCAATCGCTGCTGCCTGATCCACCATCTGCCGATATTCGGCGGTGGCGCTGCCTGCGGCGTAGTCGCGGTAGCTGTTTGCATCGTTGGCACGGCGGGCAGCGCCCTCATTGATAGTGTAATACCTGACAGCGGTTTGCTCCGGCACGGCATCTGCGGGCGGCGCTTCCTCCGGCTGCTCCTGTACGTCGGCGGGCTGCTCCTGCGGCTCGTAGCCATTGGCGGCATATTCCTCCACGGTCATGCCTGCGGCTTCGGCTTCCTGTGTGATCTCACTTTCCACATAGGCTTTGTAGTCCTGAAGCTCTTTATCAAAATCGGAAAGCTGCGGTGGATCGGGCAAGTGATAATCGCCCGCGTTCAGCTTTTCCCGGCAAGCGTCTACATGAGCAAGAACCGCATGAAAATATGCCGTCTGCTCCGGCGTCAGATTTTCTCCATTTTCCAGCATATCCGCAGCGGTGTGCTCCTGCTCGGAGAGGTTGCAATGCAGGCGCATATACGGTACAAACTCGGAGAGAAGCGTTTCACGCTCGGCCTTGTCCTTTTCCCACGCTTCCGCGCCCTCGTTGTGCAGCACAAAGTTTTTCCAGTTTTCGTCCTTGGCGTAATATTCGTGATAGGCTTGGATATGGTCGATCAGAGCGCCGTCCCCGTCGCCAAAGTCCTGCCGTCCCTCGTAGCTGTCACGTTCCCCGTGGAATGTGCAGTCAATGCGGAATTTGGTTTTATCGTACCAGCCGCCTGTATAGCCCGGCTTCTCACGCTCGGAACGCTTCTCATCGTCCAGCGCCTTAAAAAGTGCGTCGGCGCGGGCAAGCGGGAGCTGTTCACCCTCTTGCAGCTTATCGCTCTCGCTCCAAAGAATCGTCACGACGGGCTGTACCGCAGGATCAAGGGAGGGTGCTTCCTTGCCGGACACTTCCTCTTGGTCGTGGAACGTGGCAATCTGCTCGTCGCTGGCATAAGTCAAGTCGCCAAACTCCAAATCGTTCAGCTCGCCTTGGATCAGCGCAGCCAGCGATTCATATTGTCGGCTTTCAATCAGCACGTCACCCAAATATTTTTCAATGCGGAAGTCTGTCAGGTTTGCGTATGCCTGAATGGGGATTTCATCATCCGTAACGGTCGTGTGTCCAATACCAACGGCGGACAGGTCGCTGAAATCTGCGCCGGAATGAAATTCTTCGCGGCAGTAATCGTCGATCAGCTTTTTCGCAAGCTCCAATTCGGCGCGTCCCCGTGCGGCGTCGCTGAGATGCAGAGAGTAAAGGTCGGAAGCAGAGGAAAAGCCGACGTTGTTGAAAACATAGTCCACATCACTTTCTTTCAGCGCTCCGGCTGCATAATAATTCTCCCGCGTGGGTGTCGGGCTTACGCTGCCGGATGCAATGTCGTGATTCAAGCCTGTTTCCAAATGCGTACAGATTTTTCCGTCCACCGCCAGCGTCGCATAGTACCAGCCTATGTAACCGCTGCTTTGCTGATCTGCTCCGTCGTTGAACTCCACATTCAGCAGCGTGTAGGGCTTCAAGCCCTTTTCTGCGGCAATGGCATTGTCCTGAAGCTCGCGTTCTTTGAGGGAGGTATAGGCAGTTTCCTTTGCAACGCGGATGATTTCAGGGTTATACCGTACCAATGCGCTATCGACAAGCTCCTGCCGTACCTTTTTGGTTCTGGCTTTCCGCGTTATGTGGTTTCCCAAAAACAGAGAGCTGCCGTTATCAAAGCGAATGGAAATATCACTTGTGCCGCGCCATTTTCCCGTGCAGGGCGAGGTTTCAATCGTGCCGGACGTGCAGCCGAACGCCTGCGCGATCACGCCGATTTTCTCCTGCATAGAAAGCGTTTCATACCGCTTGGCAATTTCAACAGCCTGCTTCTGTAACTCTGTCAGCGGTCGTTCCGCTGGCGGGGCGTCAGCCTGTGCTTCCTGCTCTGCGGCCTGCTCCGGCTGTAAAAACTCCGGCACTTCGGTATAGCCGCCGCGATCCAAATAGTGCGCCGTTTCCTGTTCTCCGCGATGCAGCACAATGACATCGGACATGGAAAGGCTATGCCCGGTAAAATCCTGCGGCCTGTCCATATTGAAGCGAACGAAAATGTCCTCCAGCGTGTCCGTGTCGGAGAGGGGCGCGGTATAGACCAGCTCGTAATTTTCGCGGTCAACACGCAGTCCGGCAGCCTTTACCTGTTCCAGCGGCTCAAATCGGAGATCCCGCGTTGCGTCGCCGTCTTTGAGCTGATAGATGGAAAAGGTGTTCTCCGGCATATCCTGCGCAGCAGCCTGTTCCTGCTCTGCGGTGTGCTGCGCCTGAAGCTCTGCAAAATGCCCCTCGATTTCGGAAATAAGCTCGCTGGCGGCGGTGCGGATGGTTTCAAGGGATGCTTTCAGCTCCTTAATATCGCGGCCGCTGCTCCACCCGGCGACGTAGCCAAAGGAGTAGTCCGCCGTGTCCAGCCCGAAATGCTGGCACACCGTATAGGCGACGCTTTCCGCCTGCACCTCGCGGGTGCTGCGGTCAGGGCGCTCCGCCTGCTCCGGCGCGTTCAGGTCAATATCGTGCAGCTTGGCATGGGCAATCTCATGGATCGCCGTCTTGATGGTTTGCAGCTCGCTCATGCCGTCGTCAATGGCAATGCGCTTTTCTGCAAGGTCATAATAGCCGTGTGCGCTGCCGTCGATTTTTTCAAGCGTCACGGGAACGGGAGAGGTCAGCTTCAAGGCTCGCCAAAAGTCCTCGTACTGTTCCACATTGCCCGTGAGCGCGTCCACGGCAATGTCGGGAAGCTCCTTGCCCTCGGTCTGGCTTACATCGAATACCGACACCACCTTGAACGCCGGGATCGTCACCTCCTGCTGCTCCGTGACGGGCCTACCGTCTGCGTCGATCACGGGCTGCCCGGTGTCCGGGTCAGTTTTCTCCACATCCTTTTTGATTTTATAGGGTGCGGGTGCAAGGATTTTGATGCCCTTTTCGCCGGATTTGACATGGCGTTCAAATTCGTCGCGCCACTTTCCGTAGCCTGCGACAAGGGATGCGTCCGGCTTTTGCATGACGATCAGCAGCGTATTGTTCAGGCTGTAATTGTGGAAGCGGGACATGGCTTTCAGATAATCCAGATACCGTTCACTTTCAAAAACCTCCTGTACGCCCTGTTCCAAATGCTCGGTGATCTCCTTGATCCTGCCCTGCGTGTCGGTGGCGGTCAGCACCAGCGGACGCACGGGGATCGGCTCTGCGGGCAGCGCCGCGCCCTGCGGCAGCTCGTCCATATCCCGCTGGGGGCTGAGCTGCGCAGTCAGGCGATATTCCTGCGGTACTTGGTTGGCTTTGTACCACTCCGCATAATCGTTGCCGTTATTGTAGACATAGCCATAATCGGTAAAAATGCCGCGATCCTCTTTGACCGCTTCCCGCCCATAGCTCTTATAATCAAAGAACCTCTTGGCAGCGTCCGGCAATTCCAGCTCGTCCAGATCGTCAATGAGGTAATGCCCGTAATCATCAGAATTGTGTACGGTGGGATAAAGCCAGTAGCAGTCCAGATTGTGCGTCAGGTTGATTAAGTCCGCCGCGCTTGCCGCATGGTCGCCGTACTGCGCGGCAGCGGCAAACTTGTCGCGTTCCTCGTCGCTGCGCTGGGTGAGCAGCGCGGCAAGATAGTTCAAGTCGTCCAGACTTTCGCCGGGCTTCAAGGCTTCGCTCCACCCGTCCAGAGAGGAATGAAAGGCAGATACCTGATACTGTTCCGTGTCGCTCCCGTCTACGCCCAGCCGTTCAAAAACGGCTTTCATCGTTTCGGCGTCGGTGGGCAGCGATACCCATTCCGCAACAGGCGTTTCCTCGGTGTGCCGTGCGGTGTTGATAAGATATACTTCCAAAAGGTGTTCGTCCACGTCTGCGCTCCTTTCTGAAATAAGGGTTTGGGACTATCCCAACAAGCAATCGCCGCCCGGTCTGTGCCGGACGGCGATTTTCGGGAGTTGTAGCCACACTCCCTATGCTTGCTGCGTTACTGAATCGTTCTTTTTCTCCGCAAAATGCGTCCTGTCACGCTTTCAAAGTCGTTTTCCGCAGTTTCCATAGGAATATTCCGCATACCCCGAAAGCGTATCTGGAAAGCCGCTTGCCGCAAGGCTTTTGAAGCCCTTAAACCGTGACGCACCGCGCCTTTGCCCGCTGGCGGCGCTTGCGTTCGGCTGCATTGCGCCGGGCAGCATAGGGCGCACAGCGGTCACAGTATTTTGCGCGATTACTGCGGGCGGGAAAGGGCTTGCCGCACAGCTCACATTTCTTGCGGGTGTCCGCCGTGGCTGCAAGATCTGCGCATAGCTCCCGGTCTGCGGGCAGCACCGCCTCCCGGAAATAGCGGCACAGCGCCCCCGGAAGTATCGGCAGAGCAGCGAATAGCTGATGGCCTGCACACAGACGCACGGCTCGCCGTCGTCCAGCAGCAGACAGCATCCGCGCACATTGTTGGCGCAATGGCAGCGGGTCAGCTTTTTCACTCTGCGATGTTGCGCGTCATTCAGCCGGATCATTTTCTCTGCTCGATACGGTAATTCACATACTTTTCTCCCGTATCACACAGCAGCACCGTCCCGTCATAGGTCTTGCCCGTGCGCTCAGAGTACAGCCCCTTGACTTTCGCCTTGCCGTCCTTTAGGAGTGCGGCGGCGATTTTCTTGGAAAAGACGGTTCTCCGGCTTTCAAAGAACTTGTCATTCTTCCACATGACAAAACGGCAGGAGCGGTCAGAGCAGTAGAAATTCTTCTTGCCCTCATAGACAGGGCTTTTGCAGCGTGGGCAGATGCCGACTGCTTCCTTTTCCGGTGCGAACAGCTTTTTACCGTCCTCGGTGATGTGGGAATACTGCTTCACCAGCTCCCGCGTCATATCCTCGATTCCCTGCATGAAGCTCTGCGGGTCGTCGCTGCCCTTGGCGATCTCCGTCAGGCGGCTTTCCCATTCAGCGGTGAGCAGCGGCGATTTCAGCATATCCGGTAGGATGACAGCGAGATTGATGCCATCCTTGGTCGGCACAAGACTTTTGCCCTTGCGCTCGACAAATCCGGCAGAGAGCAGCTTTTCAATCATCGCTGCCCGCGTTGCCGGAGTTCCCAGACCTTGCCGCTCTGCATCCTCCGGCATATCCTCCTTGCCCGCGTTCTCCATTGCGGACAGAAGCGAATCCTCTGAAAGCTTTTGTCAAGGGGGTGCGTGGATATTTTTCATATTACTTACGCAGATTCTCTCTCTGCTTCTGCCTGAATAATGCGTTTCAACCTGTCCTCCGCAGTCAAACCGCTACTATGGTCAAAAAACACTTTGACTTTATAATTTGTTTTGCCTTGCTTAATCACAAAAACTCCATCCGGTTTGTTTTTCTCCGAATGGTTATTTGGGGTGGGTAGTGTACTGTTCACAATATTTGTCATACGATATTCCTCCTTGAATGAAAAAGCCCGACAAGGAAAGGTCTGACAACGAAGTTCCGACAACGGACATCAGAAAACCTTTTTTCTTTATCGGGCGATACTATCTTTTTACTATTTCCTTTTTCTTTATAATATTGGTTGTCATGGTTGTCAGAGAGGGAAAAGTGCCGCAATATCAAGGCTTTCGGGATTTTTGCCCGACAACCAGACCGACAACCGGCTCGACAACCGAAGCGACAACGGGCTTTTATTTTTGCTTCAACCATTCTTCCGGAAGTCCTAACTGTTCCATTTCCTCTGTCGGGATTTCTTGAAAACCATCCATGCTGTTGTCAGGCTCGTTGTCATTCCTGATACGCTCCCAGCCCTTTTGTCGGCGGTAAGGCTCTGGAAAATACCTCGGATTGCTGAACGCCCTCCAGCCTGTGACAGCGTTATTCATAATGTCGTTGATCTCTCGCAGCTCCCATTGTTTCGGTTCGTCATAATCATGCCCCAGTGCTTCCTTGTAAAGCTGCTTAGAGCAGACTATGCTGCCGGAATAGCGTTCCAAATAGTCTAAAATCTGTCCTGCCTTTGTGTCCTCCGGCATAAAGTCCTTTTGGTGGGCTTTCAGATAAGCGTTCATAGCCGGACTGAATCTCAGACGGAAATTGCCGCTTCTGTAAATCTCCATAGCTTCTGCCCACATCTGATTGATATACTCTCTGGAAGCCTGTTCATCTGCCAAAATATGAACCTCAGCCCTTTCAGGATAGACCATAACCGGAACGAAGCGGCGGTTGCCTGTTCGGTCAAGGGGAAGAAAGTCAAGGGTATTAGAAGAACCTCCAAACACACATTGTCTTTTTCTGTCTGCCGGATGTGTTTCATAGGGTATCTTATAGGTTTCCTTTTGGCGGCTCAGAAAGGACTTGATTTCTTCAATGCTCTTAGCGTTGGCGGTTGCAATCATTTCCGACATTTCAATAATCCAATGCCCCTGCATTTTGCGGTACACATTTTCATCATCCAGCTTTTTCAAGTCATCAGAGAACCAGTCATCATTGACCGCAAGCAAACGGAAGAAAGAGGACTTTCCGGCTCCCTGACCGCCCACAAGACAGAGCATAACCTCAAATTTGCACCCCGGCTTAAAAGCTCGTGAGATAGCACCCAGCAGAAACAACTTCAATGCTTCATAGGTGTAATCATCTGTATCAGAACCGAGAAAGCGGTGCAGACAGAAGCGTATGCGTTCTGTTCCGTCCCATTGCAAGGCATTGAGAAAATCACAGACAGGGTGGTAACGATTTTCATTGGCAATAACCGCAACTGCGTCTATGATTTTCTTCTCTACGGTCAATCCATAGTTTTCTTCAAAATATAGGAGCAGATATTTCACATCCACATCCGTCAATGTCGGGCTGTCACGATACCAACCGAGGGGCTTCACAATGTCGATTCTTTCGGTCAGAAGATTTTTTCGGATAGCCCCTTTCAAAAGTGGGTCATATTGCAGAACACGCTTATAATTTGCGGCAGTATTATAAACCTTACCTTTCTCGCTCTGCTCTAAGCTGTTTCGGATTTCTTCTACTGTGCATGGTTCTGTCTGCTGACAGTTCTGCAATTCGCTGTTCAAGTTTTAACACCTCCTTTCTCTGTTCTGCCACAAGTGCTTTTCGTTCCTCCAATGAACCATACAGAAGAATATCAAGTAGATATTCGATATAGTTCTTCTTATACAGTGCTTCTGCAAACAGGGGATTCCATTCCTCATCCGGCTGTTTAGGAGCGTATTTCTTTTCCCATTCTCTAAGAAGATGAAAATAATCCGTCAGCACCTTGTAGCAATGATTTTCTTCTTTTTGATACTTCTGTTCCGGTGTCGGCTCACGAATACGAGGGCGAATACTGGGCTTTTGTCGGCTGTCATAGTTAAGACCAAAATCTTCAGCAAGTTTGACAGCAGCTTCCCTCAGCCCGATACCGAATAGCTTCGCTGTCAGATCAACAGCGTCTCCAGTTGCTCCGCAGCCAAAACAGTAATAGCGTTCATCCAGCTTCATACTGGGGGACTTATCCGAGTGAAACGGACAGCACGCCATACCAGTGCGACCCACTTTCAAGCCATAGGCTTCTGCGGCTTGTCGGGCAGTAACATTTTCTTTTACAACTTCAAATACATTCATGTGACTCCTTTCCAGAAACGAAAAAAGCACCTGTCATTTTCAAAACGAAAATAGCAAGTGCCTTAAAGTTCCATATTTAATTTTAGGTGCAAAAAAGCAGG
>ENA-OPNW01000431-OPNW01000431.1-human-gut-metagenome-genome-assembly--contig:-NODE-431-length-27233-cov-2.614983_pt1 | contig 27233 bp, 23 predicted proteins | sample MGYA00241540_ERZ501777 | MGnify/ENA primary metagenome ERZ501777 (study PRJEB25962, sample SAMEA2042615) | human gut metagenome | biome: human gut; feature: human-associated habitat; material: faeces...
ATTTATAAGGAGCTGCAAAAGCTTGGAATCGATCCCTATCTATGGTAAACTGCATATACACACAATTACAAAGGAGAACAGCGTATGAGCGGATTTGATGAAGTATGTCTGGAATATTTTCTGGCACATCAGGAACAGTTACTGCCGGAGCCGGTGGCAGAGACAATGGAAGAGGCAGAGGCTTTTCTGGAAGACTGTATGGCGGTCGTAGTAGATTCTCTGGATGAAGTAAGAGAATATTTTGAGGAGAGCGGTGCAGACGTGGAGAATATGGATGCGGAAGAACTCGAAGAGGCATCTGAAGTATTCCCGCTTTCAGGTGGACGCTATCTGATCGTGGAAGGGTAAAAGACAATCAAAGATATGCAGGAAGCCGCAGTTTTGTTGACTGCGGCTTTTTCTACGGCCTGCCGGATGGCATTTAGAATGATCTGAGAAGTATAAGGCGCGTCATCGGACAATTCCACGGCGTCCAGTGACTGAGTGTCATAAATCTGGTCGGCAATTTCTTCGATCGCAGGCTGGATCAGAGGAAACATTGTAGTCACGGTTTCATCCAGGTTGGCAAACCGGATGGAATTGATCCTGGAGCTGTCCACAGATACTTCCACTTCCAGATTTGTGTTGTTCAGTGTGAGGGTGGATGTGTAAGTACCAGGTGTATACTGTTTGTGAGATGTTTGCTTTTTGTCTGTATGTCCGGGACCAAACATGACGAAAAGCAGCACGATCAGAAGAATACAAAGGAGCGCGAACACAGCAGTATAGATGAGCTCCTTTGTGTGAAGGACAACGATTTTTGTTTTGGAATCCATAAGAATAATCCCCCTTGTTTTTTATCATTTTATGAGGCATATCCGGAAAATATTCCCGTCTTTTGCGTGACAAAAGCCGGGGAATCCTGTAAAATAGGTAACGCAGTTTAAAAGGACAGATTGGAAAAAGAAGAGGTGGACAACTATGTTTATCATTGTAGGACTTGGAAATCCGACACCAGAATATGAGGGAACGAGACACAATGTCGGATTTGAAGTAATAGATGCACTGGCACGAAAATATAATATTGATGTAGATACGAAAAAACACAGAGCTTATATCGGAAAAGGAATGATTGAGGGGCAGAAGGTAATCCTGGCAAAACCTCAGACTTATATGAATCTGAGCGGGGAAAGCGTCAGAAGTCTTCTGGACTATTATAAAGTGGATGAAGAGCAGGAGCTTCTTGTCATTTATGACGATATCAGCCTGGGAGTGGGGCAGATAAGGATTCGGGCGAAAGGAAGTGCCGGAGGGCATAACGGGATCAAAAATATCATTGCCCATTTGGGTGGACAGGTATTTCCCCGTATTAAAGTAGGTGTGGGAGAAAAACCGCCGAAATGGGATCTGGCTGATTATGTGCTGGGACATTTTTCAAAAGAAGAACAGGAACAGATGGAAGAGGGATATGAACATGCAGTTTGTGCAGTGAAGGAGATTGTGACAGGCAATATCGAGGCTGCAATGAACGAGTATAATCGGAAAAAGAAGGAAAAATAAAATGATGCAGGCTTTTATCGCACCGCTTGCGGAACTTGCAGAATATCAGGAGATTTTACAGAAGCGAAGGAAAGAAAAGGGGATTCTGCAGATCGCAGGCTGTGTCAATTCACAAAAAACACATTTGATGTATGCGCTTGGCGATGGTTTTTCTTACAAGATCATCGTTTTTTCCAGTGAAGAAAAAGCGCAGAAGGCATATGAAGAATATCGCTTTTTAGATTCCGGGGTATTGTATTATCCGGCAAGAGATTTGTTGTTTTACCATGCGGATATCAAAGGAAATTATCTGATGAAGCAGCGGATGGAAGTGATCCGCAGTATGGTGACAAGACAAAAGAATCAGGAGATTACAGTGATCACGACTATGGATGCTTTTCTGGACGGGCTTTCTCCGGCAGAGGAAATCGTTTCGAAGCGGATTCAGATCTCATCCGGAGATACTGTTGATTTTACTAAGCTTCAGGAGAGACTTTCCGGCCTGGGGTATGCGCGGGAAGTACAGATTGAAGGACCGGGACAGTTTGCAGTGCGCGGCGGGATCCTGGATATTTTTCCGCTTACAGAAGAGATTCCGGTGCGTGTGGAGCTCTGGGGCGATGAGGTAGATTCGATCCGGACATTTGACGTAGAAAGTCAGCGTTCGATTGAAAACCTGCAGAAAATTGAGATTTATCCGGCAGCAGAACTGCAGAGTCAGAAGAAGCAGTCTTTTCTGGAGTATTTTCCGACAGAAGAGTCGATCCTGTTTCTGGATGAGCCGCAGAGGCTGATTGAAAAAGCAAATGAGATTGAAGAGGAATTTCAGGAGAGCGTCCGCAAGCGGGAAGAGGCCGGGCTGGAAGAAACGCAGGAGCTTACAGTATATCCGGTGCTGGAAATCTTAAACCGGATCAATCAGTTTTACGGAGTGGCATTTACCGCGCTGGAAGGAAAATGCAGGGGGTTAAAGATCCGGGAAACAGATTATATTCAGACGAAGGGTGTCAATCCGTATAACAACAGTTTTGAGATGCTCACAAGGGATTTGAAGCGGCTGAAAAGAAATCAGTACCGGGTGATCTTGCTGTCTGGTTCCAGGACAAGAGCAAAGCGCCTGGCGGAAGATCTGAGGGATTATGATCTGAGCAGCTTCTACAGCGAAGATATGGATCGTGAAGTGCAGCCGGGGGAAATTATGGTGGCATACGGGCATGTGACACAGGGATATGAATATCCGATGCTGAAATTCATGGTGATCTCTGAAACAGATATTTTTGGCAGACAGAAGAAAAAGAAACGCAGAAAACTATATGAAGGACAGAAAATCCAAAGTTTCTCCGAATTAAAGGTTGGAGATTATGTGGTACATGAAAATCATGGTCTGGGTATCTATCAGGGAATTGAAAAGATTGAAGTAGATAAGATCACCAAAGATTATATGAAAATTTCTTATGCGGGAGGAAGCAGCCTGTATATTCTTGCAACGCAGCTGGATCTGATCCAGAAGTATGCAGGAGCAGATGCAAAAAAGCCAAAGCTGAACAAGCTGGGAAGTAACCAGTGGACGAAAACAAAGAATCAGGTGCGCGGGGCAGTCAGACAGATTGCCAGGGATCTGGTGGAGCTGTATGCGGCAAGGCAGCAGGAGAATGGATATCAGTATGAACCGGATACGGTCTGGCAGAAGGAATTTGAAGAAATGTTCCCGTTTGAGGAGACGGAGGATCAGCTGGAGGCGATCGAGGATACCAAGCAGGACATGGAGAGCAAAAAGATCATGGACCGCCTGATCTGCGGAGACGTCGGATACGGAAAGACGGAAATTGCCATTCGGGCTGCATTTAAGGCGATCCAGGACGGAAAACAGGTGGTATATCTGGTGCCGACAACGATTCTGGCACAGCAGCATTACAACACGTTTGTGCAGAGGATGAAAGAATTTCCGGTGCGCGTGGATTTGCTCTGCCGGTTTCGGACGCCTGCCCAACAGAAGAAGACAACAGAAGATCTGAAAAAAGGACTGGTGGATATTCTGATCGGGACGCATCGTGTTTTGTCAAAGGATGTGGAATTTAAGGATCTGGGACTTTTGATCATAGATGAAGAGCAGCGATTTGGCGTGACACACAAAGAGAAGATTAAAAAACTGCGGGAAAATGTGGATGTACTGACGCTGACTGCCACGCCGATCCCGCGGACGCTGCATATGAGTTTGATTGGAATCCGCGATATGAGCGTGCTGGAAGAGGCGCCGATGGATCGGATGCCGATCCAGACATATGTGATGGAGTACAATGATGAGATGGTCCGTGAAGCTATTCAAAGAGAACTGGATCGGGACGGACAGGTGTATTATGTATATAACCGGGTAAGTGATATTGCGGAAATTGCAGATCATGTGCAGAAACTTGTTCCGGACGCGACAGTGGCGTTTGCTCACGGGCAGATGGCGGAGCATGAGCTGGAAAATATCATGTATGATTTCATCAACGGAGACATTGATGTGCTGGTGTCAACAACGATTATTGAGACCGGACTGGATATTTCCAATGCCAATACGATGATCATCCATGATGCAGATCGTCTGGGACTTTCTCAAATGTACCAGCTGCGGGGGCGTGTGGGAAGATCCAATCGGATGGCGTATGCATTTCTCCTGTACCGAAGAGACAAGCTGCTAAAGGAAGTGGCGGAAAAAAGACTGGCGGCAATCCGGGAGTTTACAGATCTTGGTTCCGGATTTAAAATTGCGATGCGGGATCTGGAAATTCGTGGGGCAGGAAATCTTCTGGGTGCAGAACAGCATGGGCATATGGAGGCTGTCGGATATGATCTGTACTGCAAGATGCTCAATGAAGCGGTAAAACAGTTAAAAGGCGGAACCGAGGAGGAAATCTATACGACCGTGATGGATCTGAATGTGGATGCGTATATCCCGAATTCCTATATTCCGAACGAATATCAGAAGCTGGATATTTACAAGCGGATCGCGGGAATTGAAGATGAGGAAGAGATGGATGATATGCTGGAGGAGCTTATCGACCGGTTCGGGGATGTACCAAGAAAGGTACAGCAGCTTCTTCAGATCGCAGGTCTTAAAGCGCTTGCACATTCAGCTTATGTGACGGCAGTGGAACAAAAAGGAGAAGAATTCCGGTTTACCATGTATGAAAAAGCGAAGGTCAATCCGCAGAAAATTCCTCCGTTGATTCAGAGCTACCGGGGAAATCTGGTGTTTAAGGCGGAGGCAGTGCCGTATTTTGTCTATTATAAAAAGGGTAGAAATAAAAAGGAAAAGGATGAAACGGTTCTGGAACTTGTGAAAAAGCTCTTAAATGATATAAAGAGCTTGTTAGAGGAGAAAAAAGACGTTATAATGAAATAATTAGGTACAATTAGAGGAGGAATTTATGGTTGGATTGAAAAAAAGAGGTGTGATCACCGCAGTTGCCGGTATTTTAGCGGCGGTTACGATAACAGGATGCAGTGCTGCCCCTGATAATGATGCTACAGTAGTAACGGTCGGAACAGAGAAGGTTTCGTATGGTGTTGCTAATTTTTATGCGCGTATGCAGCAGGCGCAGTATGAGTCGTTTTATGCAGGCCTGATGGGGATGAGTGCGGACACAATGTGGAGCCAGGAAGTGGAAGAAGGCAAGACATATGAGGAGAATATGAAAGACAGTATTTTAGAGTCTCTGGAAAATATGTATCTTGTAAAACAGCATGCTTCTGAATATAAAGTGGAGTTGACAGACGAAGAAAAGAAGAAGATCGACAAAGCCGCAGAGGAGTTTGTGGAAGACAACACATTGGAGGACAAAGAAGTTGTGTCCGGATATAAAAAATATGTCAAAGAATATCTGGAACTTGCTACGATTCAGCAGAAGATGGATGCACCAATGAAAGAGGGCGTGGATGAAAATGTTTCAGATGAGGATGCAGCACAAAAGAAGATCGAGTATGTCCAGTTCTCTTATACGAAGAAGGATGATTCCGGACAGTCTGTTCAGATGACTGACGATGAAAAGAAGGCAGAAAAAGAAAAGGCACAGACCTTTCTGGATACAGTCAGCGCAGATCCGGACAAGGACATGAATGCAGCAGCTGCTTCGGCAGAAAAAGAAGTGCAGACGGCGACATTTGATTCTGAGTCCAGCACACTGAACGCAGATCTTTTAAAGGCGGCAGATGCGCTGGAAAATGTAGGGGACGTGACAAGCCTGATTGAGACAGACGATGGAATCTATGTGGCGAAGCTGACAAGCAAGCTGGATCGTGAGGCAACAGATCAGAAGAAAAAGGAAATCGTAGAAGAGCGCAAGCAGAAACAGTATGAAGATCAGGTGGAAACATGGCGCAAAGAGACTGACATCAAGGTAGACAAAAAAGAATGGAAAAAAGTAGACTTTGAAGATCAGGGTGTGAATGTAAAGCAGACAGCGACTGATTCAGAAAAATAGAATGTAGGAAAAAGGAGAAGAAATCCTAAAAAAATGAGGGATTTCTTCTCCTTTTTATTTGCGCCGTCGGAAAATCTGTACAAGAACAATCAGCAATAAAAGGGCGGACAGACTGTATCCGAGGAAACTGATCCAAGGGAGTCCAAACCACTTTGGAATGCTGTAAATGTCCGAGGCAAGACCTGATCCGATAAACAGGGCAGCAGAAAGAATCGTCAAAAGCACCCGGTTTGTAATGGAATAAACATCACGGCGGAAATGCTCGCCATCAGAAAGCTGCAGGTTGACTTGTGCCTGCCCGTTTTTTGTAATGTTCAAAAGATCAGAAAGCTGGGCAGGGATGTTGAGGGATTTGTCCAGTGAAGTATAAACCTGGCGTCCCTTATGTTTTAAAATGTGCCTTGCATCCAGCTCATGGATCAGCAGATTGGACATATGTACAGATAAAATCCGCAACAGATTTACATCCGGAGCACATGCACTTAAAGTTCCTTCGATCGTGATCATGCTTCGCGCAAGCAGTGTGACATCCGGGATAATTGCAAGCCGGTGATCCTTGACCAGCTGCAGGAGCCGTTCGATCAGATCGCCAAGCCGCATGGTGCCGAAGTCCATGGAAACATACTTGCTGACAATATCATCAATATCCGTGTACAGGCGGGCATGGTTGACACGCTCCTGAGGTTCGGCAAACGCGAGTAATACGTTTTTCAGAGAATAAATATCATTCTCAAGAAGTGCTGTAATCGCTTTGCGAAGCAGCAGCTTGGTGTTGGAAGACAGATGTCCTGCCATTCCGAGATCCAGCCATGCAATCTGCCCCTTGCTGATCCAGAGATTTCCAGGATGCGGATCCGCATGGAAAAATCCATCCTCCAAAATCTGTTTACAGTAGTTTTCTGCTGTTTTTTCGCCAATTTCAGTCATGTCGTAGCCAAGACTTTTTAGTTCCGCTATATGGTCGATCTGGATTCCGTCGATATAGTCCATGACAAGAAGTCTTGGAGTCGTCAGTTCGTGATATACCACGGGGCAGGTCGTATAGGCGATTTCTTTTTGGTTGGCGTAAAACAGATCTAGATTGGCGGCCTCTTTTTCAAAGTCAATCTCTTCTCTGGTAGTCTCCCAGAGTTCATCTAAAATCGTATGAAAGTCGATCAGATTTTTAGTTCCCAGTGTCAGTTTTAAAATACCGGAAGCTTTTTTTAAAAGCCGGATATCATTTTCCATCGTCTTTTGGATGGCCGGTCGTTGTACCTTTAAAACAACCTTTGTTCCGTCTTTTAGCTGTGCGGGATGTACCTGTGCAATGGAAGCAGAGCCAAGCGGAGTCTGTTCGATGGAAGAAAAAATGTCAGAGACAGGTCGCTGTAATTCGGATTCAATGATTGAGACTGCAGTCTCATATGGCATGGGGATCACATCGGTACGAAGCCTTGTCAGTTCCTGACAGTATACTTCCGGGAGCATATCGGAACGCATGGACATGATCTGCCCCAGCTTGACATAAGTAGGGCCCAGATCTTCCAGGATCTCGCGGAGCTTGACCGGTGTCAGACCCGAGGTCAGATGGTGTTTTTTTAAAACTTTTAAAATCTCGTTCAGCCGCCTGCCGGAGGCGGCTGAATCTTCTTCCGTGTATGATGGATACCGGGAAGGATCCATTGTTTTTTGTTCTTTATTCATTCTGATTCTTCGGGTGTCCTTTCATCGGAGGTAATATCTGGATCTTCAGGCTGTTCTTTTCTTGCTTCTTCTGTCTGGGCAATCTTTTCTTTCAGAGCGTTTAATTCCTCTTCGGTCATCTGATCGACAGAATTCATGGCATCTGTATAATTCCTGGTAACGGTGACAGAAATATGTTCTTTGACTTTTTCTTTTGCTGTATGTTTCAGTTCTTCATTGAGCATTCTGCCCTGTGCAACGGTCAGTTCGCCTTTTTCTACCAGATCATCGATCAGTTCTTTTGCGTTTTCTGCAGTAGAGGCGACAGCACCTACACCTGCTAAAAATACTTTTCTTAATCCTTCTGTGAATTCCATAAAGACCATCCTTTCTTGAAGTACATGATTGTCATTTGTTGTTTTCTCTATTATAGCATGTATCAGGAGGAACGTTTCTTACTTTTTTGTTAAAAATATGAAAAAAGTAAGAGGAAAAAAGCAAAATATGGTATAATTTTCTATATCAGACAGGGGAGGAAACAGGTGTGGAAAAAGTAAGAGAGAAGGTACTTTTTGCACTGCAGGAAGTACAGAGGGCAGTGATTGGAAAACAGGAAGTGACAGAGACGGTGATGAAAGCATTTTTGGCGGGTGGGCATGTGCTGGTGGAGGATATTCCGGGACTTGGCAAGACGACCATGGCGATTGCTTTTTCCAGAGCGATCGGACTGCAGAAGCGCAGGGTGCAGTTTACACCGGATGTACTTCCGTCAGATCTGACCGGATTTACCATCTACCAGAAAGAGAGAAATGCGTTTGTATATCATCCGGGAGCCGTGGTCTGCAACCTGCTTCTGGCAGATGAGATTAACCGGGCGTCTCCGAAGACACAGTCAGCCCTTTTGGAAGTGATGGAAGAGGGGCAGGTGACCGTGGATGGAAAAACCAGAAAGATTGCTCCGCCGTTTCTGGTGATCGCTACGGAAAATCCGTCCGGCTCCGCAGGGACGCAGTTGCTTCCGGAATCTCAGTTGGATCGTTTTATGGTCTGTGTAAAGATGGGATATCCGACAATTCGCGAAGAGATGGAGATTCTGCGAAAAAATGAGAATGGCCGTACGTCAGATGCCGTTCAACAGGTGATGACAAAGGAAGAACTTGAGGAAGCACAGCGGGAGAATGCACAGATTTTTATGCATGAGCGGATTCTGGAATATCTGGGGCAGCTGGCACAGGCTACTAGGGAACATGAGATGCTGGAGCTGGGGATGAGTCCAAGAGGAACAGTGGCACTTGCAAAGATGGCGAAAGCGGGTGCGTATCTGGCAGGAAGAGAATATGTGGTTCCGGCAGATGTCAGGGGAGTGTTTCGGGAGACTGCACAGCATCGGATCCTGTTAAATACAAGGGCAAGGATCAGCAAAGTAAAACAGAAGGAAGTACTGCAGGAAATTTTGTCCGCAGTAGAATCACCATCATTGAAAAAGCGATAAAAAGGAGCGTATATGGGAAAACGGATGATAACATATCTTCTGGTGCTTGGCGCAGTGGGATATCTGTTTTTGATGTATATTTATCCGGCACTGAGCGGGCTGTTGATTTTTGTGCTTCTGTATCCGGCGGCAGGAATCGTTTATCTTATTTTTGCGGGGAGAGGACTTTCTGCCAGAGTAAAGCGACTCTCGGATTACGGAGAAAAAGAACAGCAAATGAAAGTCAGTATACAGGTTTGCAAGGAAAGTTCTCTTTGGATCGGAAAGTGCAGGATTCTGCTGGAAATGGAACATGCAGTATCCGGCATCAGACAAAAAGACAGTTTATGGCTTTCTGAAAAGCAGGCAGACTATACATTTGAACCAGACAGGTGCGGAGAGTGGAAGCTGACGATTACAGAAGTGAGAATCTATGATTTTATCGGAATTTTATCTGTGGGTAAAAAGCAGCAGGAAAAGGAGCGATTCACAGTCCTGCCGAAGATCTGTGCAATGCCGGTAGAGATTGGGAGAAGGACGCGGGAATTTCCGGTTGAGCCGGAAACCTATTCCAATGAAAGGGGTGGGCAGGATGCTACGGAAATCTATCAGATCCGGGAGTATCACATTCCGGATCCGGTGCAGATGATCCACTGGAAGATCAGTGCCAAGGCGGGAAAAATGATGGTCAAAGAATCCAGTCATCCTCTTGGATGTGCGGTATGTATCAGACTTTGGCTTTCGAATGCAGCGAAAGATTTCAAAAAGCTGGAGCGTATGATGGAGATTTGTGCTTCACTTTCCAGGACTCTGGTAGAAGAACACTGTATGCACGTTGTGGCATGGTTTGATCAGAAAAACGTCCGTGTTGTGCGATGGCGCGTGAAGGATGAGGAGACGTTTTATGAAATGCTCTGGGAGCTGATGGAAGCAGTCCCTGCAGCGAAACGAGAGGAAGAGCAAAGCGGGTTTGAAGAAGTGTTTCGAACACAGAAATTTTCCAGTGTTCTTGTACTGGATGGCCAGGGGATTCAGGGATGGAATGATACCGGGATTATCCAGGTGTGATATGGGGAGAAGGGGTATGAAAAGAAAAAAGAAGGATTTGAATCAACATAGCTGGAAAGTTCATATCTTACAGTTTCTTACCGTTGGTTTTGCACTGTGGTCCTGGTGGGAGACTGCCGCCGGAGTGAAATTGACGCAGAAATTACCTCAGGATCAGACAGAGAGGTGGATGGCAGTACTTTTGATCACCGGTTTTTTAGGGAGTGTCTGGCTTGGGACAATGCTGGTAAAAAGAAAGAAGCTCCTGCTTTGTATTTCTGCGGTTTTCTATCTTGTACCAGTGATATATGCGGCGGTTTTGACGTATTTCCCGGATCCGAGAGAATGCTGGCTTCAGATGATTGCAGCCGGATTGTATGTGACAGTGCTTACATCGATGTCTTGTAATGTTCTGCAGAATGTCTGCATTGTGGGAATAAGCTTCGTATTTCTGGCATTTTGTTCGGTCCAGCTGGGAGAGCAGATGGAGCCGATGAAAGAAAAAGAAGATGGGGTATATCGGACGACCAGACGATATGTGAAAGAGCATGTAATCCAGAAAGCAGAAGAGACGTGGAATGCATGGAGTGCAGACAGGCAGACAAGAAAAGAAGCACAGACGAAAAAGGAAGAGCAAAAGGAAGAGTCAGAAAAAGAGGAACAAAAAACACAGGCAAAAATCCCGACAGATACGATTTATGTTTCGGAGAAATATGGAAAAGAATATGACGGGGGATCCTGGAGAGAAGGAAGTGCGACGGATCCGGCAAGTGTATATTTGCAGTATCCATCCTCTTTGAAGCAACTTCGCAAATTGTGCAACGAACTGCAAGAAGCAGATTCTTTTGAAGAAGCAGAGCGGTTCGTGGAAGAAACATTAAAACGTCAGGCTGTGTATGATGTAAATCCGGGATCGACACCGTCCGGCGAGGATTTTGCGGAGTATTTTTTGTTTGAAAACCACAAAGGATTTTGTGTGCATTTTGCAACGGCTGCAACCTTGATGTATCGAATGCTGGGGATTCCGGCCAGATTTGCAGAAGGTTATGCCATTCCGGCATCTGCATTTTCACAGCAGGAAAATGGGCAATATGTGGCAGAAGTTGAGGGCAGCATGGGCCATGCCTGGTGTGAAGTCTGGCAGGAGGATACCGGCTGGAAGGTCGAGGATCATACAGGTGCAGCTTCTGCGTTGGAAAATGTGGAGAGGGCAAGAGCATCATCGGATACGTGGCAGTAGATCCGAAAGGCGCTCTTCCAGTGTTTGAAGGTGATCGGCGTTATACTTCTGATGTTCGCGCTGATAATATTGCAGGCGTGGATACGGACTGTGCGGAAACGAAAACGGTGCCGAACGGGATCAATCGATGCAAGGATTCGGTTTGTTTATCAGAGCCTGTACGAGGTTGCAGAGTTTCTGCATCCATCCGGGGAAGATCCATTTTCAATGCAAGGAAAAGAAGCGGTGAAAAAATCTCTTCCGGAACTGGAAGAGGCCGATCTAAACTGGATGTATGACACGATGATGCGCACTATGTTCTATAAAGGCTGTGATATCCGCGATGGAGAACAGATGTATCGTTTGTATGGACAATGCAGAAAAAAAGTAAAACAAGGATTAAACGCCTGGAAAAAGCTGCAGTGGAATGTGATAAAATGTTTTCCATAGATAAAAAACAGATTATGTTTATAAAGAGAAAATGAAGTGACTGTGACAAGTTTTTAGATTTCGTTCATTGCTTTTGCTGAAAGAAACTTGTATACTGGAAACATCTCTGAAAGGAATCCCTTTCAGTTATATCTGAACCGGCAACAGCTGGCATTTCGGATTTTCCCAGTAAAGAAGCAAGAAAAAGCGAATGGAAAACCGGAACGAGGTCTATCATCGAAAAATTAATCGAAAGAATTAGTTATGAAAAGTCCTGTTTCCCGGTAAATTCATTCGGAAAACAGGAGGAATGTGAATGGAAAAAGAGAAGACAACGCAGTTTCTGATGAGACCGAAAAATGACTTTTGTTTCAAACAGTTGATGGCAGATGCACAAATCCGACAGGCATTTTTGTCGGCAGTTACGGGGATTCCCTATGAGGAAATCGAAGAGACAACACTGTTGCCCACCAGTCTTGAGAAACAGTATAAGGAAGACAAGCTTGGAATTTTGGATGTTCGGATCCAATTGAAAAACAGCGGTCAGGTCGATGTGGAGATGCAGGTGGCAGCGTACGAGTACTGGGCAGAGAGAACTTTATTTTATCTGTCAAAAATGTTTACGGAACAGATTCATGAAGGCGAAGGATATGATGTGCTGGAAAAATGTATCCATATCGGGATTCTGGACTTTGAAATATTCGAAGATACGGATGCATTCTATTCCCGGTTTCACTTATGGGAGGACAGCCGGCATATCAAGTACAGTGACAAGCTGGAATTGCATGTATTGGAATTGCCGAAGCTGGCAAAGCACCAGTATCCGGAGACAGAACTGCTAAGTTGGATGCAATTTATCAATGCAGAGACAGAGGAGGAATTCAAAATGGCAGCAGAGAAAGACCCTTATATTGAGAAGGCCTATGAGAGTCTGGTGCATCTGAGTGCAGATGAGAGGGCACGGTTGGAGTATGAGGCAAGAGAAAAGCAGATCCGGGATCACCAGTTCTTTTCAAGAATCTATAAAGAGACGGGATATAGGCAAGGGGTGAAAGAAGGGGAAGTAAAAGGTAGAGAAAAGGGCAGGATTCAGGAATGTATTGAAATTCTACAGGAGATGGGAGAAACGAAAGAACATGTTTTGCTTCGATTGAAGGAGAAGTTTAAGCTCTCAGATACGGATGCAAATCAATATTTAGAAAAATACTGGAAAGAGTGAATTGATATACAAGAAAAAGCAACATTTCATGTTTTGTTGACATAGAATGTTGCTTTCTTTCATGGTGGAAGTTCTCTGTATATAAATCATACTTGTTTTCGGGCTGATTGTGAAATTTTTTGAAACACTGTCAGTAGTCTTTGATTATCTTCTGGATCCATGATGCAGAAGCGGACAAATTCTCCCTCTAATCCGGTGAAGGAAGAACAGTCCCGGATCATAAGTCCTTCCCGGATACAGGCTTCAAATACGTCAGATGAAGTCAGTCCAACTTTTTGGATCTGTACCAGCAAAAAGTTGGCATAAGCCGGATAAACATAGAAAAAAGGAAGTTCACGCAATTTTGTATACATGTATTCACGTTCGGAAAGTATCAAATTGCGTGTCTTTTTTATATAATCTTTGTCCTGAAACAAAAGTTCGCCGGCGAATGCGCCAAGGCTATTTAATGACCATGGAATCTGTTTGCTCTTCAATTTTTTGAGAAATTCAGCATTTCCGGTGATACCGTACCCGAACCGCATACCAGGAGCGGCAAAAAATTTGGAAACACCACGCAGTACCATCAGATTCTGGGAATTTTGGGTCAAAGGAACTGCGGTGACGGCATCTACATCAGGTGCAAACTCCACGTACGTTTCATCGATCATCACAAAGATGTTGTGATCCTGACAAAACTCCAGCAGCTTTATCAGCTCCGGATGAAAAATTGCGGAAGAAGTCGGATTGTTCGGATTGCATAAAATAAGAAAATCAATCTGCTTTTTAGCCAGCGCCAGACACAGTTCCTCTACAGACAATTGGAAATCCTGTTCTGGTTTCAGATAAAAGCAGTCGATCGTGCTGTCTGAAAATCCAAGTTCTCTGGAGTATTCGGAATAAGTGGGTCCAAGGATCATCGTATGCTTTGGACGGCGCTCTTCAATCAGCAGGGAAATCAGTTCACTGGAACCATTGCCCGGCAGGATAAAGTCTGCAGGAATCTGACAGTATGTGGAGAGTATGTTTCTAAGACTGGTATAGCTCCGATCCGGGTAGGAAGAGAGCAGATCCAGATGAGCTGCAAGAGCTTTTTTTACCTGTTCGGAAAGTCCGAGCGGATTTACGTTAGCACCAAAATTGACAATATCATCTTTTTTTAATCCGTAGTGTTCGCACACTTTTTCAATATCACTTCCGTGAAATTCCAGTTTTGTATTCATGTATACAATCCCCTTTTAAATTCTTTGATTCCACCGTTGCAAGAAATACAGTGTTGATGTTATAATACTTTATTATAGTGTGTTTACAAAAAAATGCAACGTAAGAAGAATGAGCAGGTGACAAATTTGAAGAATAAAATTAAACGCCTTTCAAAAGGAGATTTTCATATTCCACAGCCGGAGATTATTTTTCCGGAGACGCGGATCATCATGCGTGTCGGAGAAGGCGAGATGTACAAAGGAAGCTTTTCTCTTCAGAATCAGGGAGAGGGGACGATCCGTGGACTGGTTTATCCATCGTCTTTTCGGGTACGCTGTGAGGAGCAGGGATTTGATGGGAATCCGGTGAACATCTCTTATACATATGACGGATCCGGCCTGGTTCCGGGACATGTGGAACACGGAAAATTTACCATTGTGTGCAATGGCGGAGAGTATGAGGTGGCATTTACTGCCATTATTGAAAAGCCGTTTGTAATGACAACTTATGGAAAAGTACAGAGTCTGGAAGATTTTAAGAAACTGTCTTTTCGGGATCCGGCGGAGGCAGAAAAACTGTTCCGTTCCAGAGATTTTTATGAGATCCTGAAGTATGAGGATAAGCGGATTCAGGCATTGTATGACAATATGAGAAAATGGGAGCTGGATCAGCAGGCGTTGGAAGAGTTTTTGGTGGGCTGCAAGCAGAAAGAGAAGATTTTTCTGACGCTGGAAGAGGAGAGCAGGGCATTTATTTCTCTTCGGGAATCCAGAAAAGACACCTTTACAATCAAGAAGAATACGTGGGGATATCTGACCATTGATGTACGTACCGAAGGCGAATTTTTAAGTGTGGAGCATACCAAGGTTACTACGGAGGAGTTTATCGGTAATGCGTACCGGCTGGAATATATCATTGATTATACAAAGCTTCATCAGGGAAGCAACTTCGGGCAGATCATCCTGGAGTCCCCGTATGAGATACTGACCTATGAGATCGTGGTGGAGAAGGATGTCTGCAGAGAGGAAGAGAGACGGGAGCGGGATAAAGAGTTTGCAAGTATTTTAAAGCGCTGTCTTGTTTATGAGAGCGGCAAGCTGGATCTGAACACCTGGTGCGAGGAGTCCTTAAAGAAGATCGAGCATTTGCGGAGTCTGGATGAGGACAATGAGATGTATCTTCTGGTACATGCACATATCTGTCTTTTGGGCAAACGGTTTGAAGAGGCAAAATGGATTCTGGAATCTTACAATTACAACCGGTTTGCAATCGGAAAAAATGTAGAGATCAGTTCCTATTATTTGTATCTGACCACGCTGCTTTCCAATGATTCGATCGGGACACGCAGAGTGGCAGAAGAGCTTTCAAAATCCTATATGAAGCATCCCGACAGCTGGAAGATCCTCTGTATGTTGGTGAATGTAGATTCTGAGTACAAGATCATCAGTGAACGTCTCAGAGCTTTGGAGCATCACTTCTATGAGGAAAAGACGCGCAGTATCTGGTTCTATCTGGAAGCCTTCCGGTGTTTCCGTGAGAAGAGTTCTTCCTTGAAAAAACTGGGCATTTTTGAAGTGCGGGTGTTGTATTTTGCAGCCAAGCACAAACTGATGACAAAGGAACTGGCATTATATACAGCCAATCTGGCAAGTCAGCTGAAAAGCTTTGACCGCTATCTTTATGAGACTCTGGTGCTTTCCTACGGGATGTATGAAGAGTCCATGATCCTGACCGCAATCTGTACACTTCTGATCAAGGGAAGCTGCATGGAAAACTGCTTTTTTAAATGGTATGAAAAAGCAGTGGAGTCGGAATTAAAGATTGCACAGCTGTACGAGTTTTATATGGCTGCGATCCAGCCTGGCAGAGTCAATAAAGCACTGCCGCGTTCCGTGTATCTTTACTTTATGCATGGAAATAATCTGGATTTCCATAAACGGGCGCTTTTGTATTCAAACCTGATTACTTATGAGGATGAATCCAGTGAGATTTATGCGCATTACAGAGATGAGATGGAAGCGTTTGCGTGGAATCAGCTGGAGCGCAGAAATATTGATCCCATGCTCCGCATTATATACAAGCGTTTTCTGACAGAAGATTCTATGGAAGCAGAGCAGATCAAAGCACTGTATGATATCTGCCATGCTTATGAGATCACAACAAAGGTACCGAATATGAAATTTATTCATGTGATCGCAGAGGATGGAACGATCACGCAGAAGGCGCCGTATACGGACAAAGGGGCAAGGGTATTTTTGTATGCAAAGACAGACCGGCTTGTATGGGAAAGCAAGGATGGAAGACATTATACAGATTCTATTCCATATGAAAGCAAGCGCCTGTTCTATGAGCTTCGTTACATGGATATCTGTAAGCGGTATATGAACAGTCTGAAGCAGAACCGTCAGGAGGAGAAGGTAGAAGAGCTTTCTCTTGAGTCTGTGCGAAAGTATGGCATTGAAAATTACGGGGAAGAAGAGATCATGGGACTGTGCAGCCGTACGATCCGTGAAAACAATTATGAATGTGATGATTTCCTTACCTACGTGTGTTTTGAGATGTTTAAAAGAAAGCAGTTTGACAGAGTGATCCTGACGTATCTTGCGAATTACTACTGCGGAGCGACTACAGACATGAAACTGCTCTGGAGAGAAGCAAGAGAGTATGAAGTACATACTCAGAAGCTGGCGGAGAGGATCATCACACAGATGTTGTTCTCGGAAGAGTTGTTCGGAGAGGTTCCGATCTTTGAAGAATATTATGAAGAGGGAGCTTATTTCAGACTGCAGCAGGCATATCTGGCGTATATGTCCAGAGAATATGTAGTGGAAGAGCGCAGGATGAGCAGAAGTATTATTGATATCATCTGTAAGGAATATGAAAAGGGTGAAGAAACGATAGACATCTGCAAGATCGCCGTATTAAAATATTATTCCACCAGAGAATATACGACGACTGTGCGTAAGACTCTGAAAAAATTCTTACAGGAGCTGTGCGGCAAGCAGATTTATTTCCCGTTCTTTCTGGCATACGAAAAGGAATGGCTCATTGAGCTGCAGCTTTGGGATAAGACGCTGATCGAGTACAAAGGGCAGAAGGGAAGCCGTGTCATGCTCTACTATCAGCTTCAGAAAGAAAATTCAGAGGCGGTAGATTATGCTACAGAGGTGCTTACGCCGATGTATGAGAATCTCTATGTGAAGAAATTTGTGCTGTTCTCCAACGAGCGGTTGAAATATTATTTCAAGGAGACCATTGATGGCAACACTTACCGAAGTGATAAAGAGTGCTGCATGAAGGATGCTGTGTTTGGAGAATCCGGGCGATATGGACGACTGAATGATATTTTACTTTCAGAGGGCAGTGAAAAAGAAGAAAAGATGAAAGCATATGCACAGGAAGATGCAATCGCCGCGCATATGTTTGAACAGTATTAAGGAGGCTGACTCCTATGGGACAAGGCAATATTATAGGTTACGAGATCAATGAAAAGACCTGTCAGATCAGTTTTTATAATGAAGAAATGGCAGAGCCGGAGACGATGGAAGTAGATGCGGATAATTATCAGATCCCTCTGGTCATCGGAAAGCTGCGTGATACCTGGGCATACGGAAAAGAAGCAAAACGTCTGGCCAGCTTGAAAGAAGGATTCACCGTAAACCGGTTACTGGATAAAAGCCTGGCAGGGGAAAAAATTGAATTTGGAGAAGAATCCTATGAAGCAGTATGGCTGCTTGCTAAATTTATCGAACTGTCGCTGCAGTCGTTTCCGAAGATCAACGGGATCGTGTTCAGTGTTCCGGAGCTGACGGAAGAGCTGGCGCAGATGTTGCGGGGAATCGCAGTACGGATGAATATTGATAAACGGCATATTTTCATTCAGGATTACAAAGAGAGTTTCTGCAATTATCTGTTTTATCAGCCAAAAGAACTCTGGCAGTATGAGGCGGCGTTGTTTTGCTGTGACAGAAATGAGATCAAAGCGTATATGCTCAGAAGGCTGAAGCCGGGGCTTGGAGGCGGAAAGACGATTTTTGTGACAGTGGACGAAGTGGCAAGTGCGCATATAAAAGAACTGGCAGCCGTGTATCCGGTGCTCAATGCGGACAAGGCAAAAGATGCGGATATGAGATTCTGCCGGTTTATTGAAGGCGTGTTTGACAAGCGGATCGTATCTTCGGTCTTTCTGACCGGAGAGGGATTTGAGAATAACTGGTATCCGACTTCTCTGAGAGTCCTGTGCAATGGAAGAAGAGCATTTATCGGAAACAATCTGTACAGCAAGGGCGCCTGCTATACCGCATACCGCAAGATGTTTATGCACATTGAGGATCCGGTTTATCTTTCCGAAGACAAGCTGACAGATCAGATTAGTGTGAATATGCGGGTGAATGGACAGGAGATGTGGTATCCGATCGTATCCTGGGGATCGCACTGGTATGAATCCAACAATCAGTGGGAAGTGCTTTTAGAGGATACAGAAGATATCGAGCTTCATATCGAGTCTCTAGTACAGGGTACGTTAAAGACGGAGGTCATCCCGCTTGGAAGGCTTCCCAAGAGAGGCGAGTATTCCATGAGGCTTCAGATCGAGACGTTATTTTTAGATGAAAAAACATGTAAGATCACGGTGCGGGATGTAGGATTCGGAGAGTTTTTCCCGCCGACCGATTTTCAGGAAGAGAAGATGATACATTTAGGAGGAAATGATGGGAAGTTTAATTCTATGTCATGATCAGCATGCGGCCCATCCGTATGAAATTACGAGGATCCACTGTAAGATATTTACAATGGAAGAACTGTGCTATTATCTCTGCAATAATCTCTACCTGATCGATTATACGATTATGAACGAGCAGCTGTGCGGATGGCTGGAAGAGGACATCGGGAAAAGGGAGCTTGCAGACCAGCTTCGAGATGTGATCCGGATGAGGGGAAGTGTGGAAAAATTTGTGCTCACGATTTTGAAGAGTTCCGGAATCTACAAGGAAGCGGAGATGATCCGGATCCAGAATGTTCTGGAGCGGCTCAAAAACCAGAAGGACATTGAACGGCAGAAATACAAAGGAGACAATCTTCTGGAAAGTGGAGAAGTGGAAGAAGCAATTCTTGTGTATCAGGCGATCTTAAATGAAGGGGAGGATGAGAATACGGATCCGAAGTTTTATGGAAAGATCTATGCAAGTCTGGGGTCTGCCTATGGAAGAATGTTCCTTTATCAGCAGGCGGCGCGGATGTATGACAGGGCATATCAGATCTGTGAAGATCCAAAGCTGTTAAAGCCGTATTTGTATGCATCCTATAAGTATATGTCGATGGAGGAGTATCATATCCTTCTTACGAAAAATGACACCTATGCGGAGATCAATACAGAGCTGCGCAGCGAGATGAAAGAAATCCGGGAAGGAATCCAGATGGAGATGTCAGAGCAGCTGACAGACAAGTGGAAACAGCAGTACCGGAGGAGTCACATATAGAGTATTTAGTAAAAGTATCCAAATCAGAGTGATCAGATTTGGATACTTTTTTGAATTAATGTGATTGACTTTGACTGAAAATGATTATATTATAAGGATAAAGGAAACGAAAATGATTGAAAATGAAAGAAAGGATGAGGAAAATGCTGGCAGAAGAGCGGTTTCGCGAAATTCTTAAGATCGTAAACGAAAAAAAAACAGTGACTGTAACAGAGCTGACAGAACTTCTGGATACTTCAGAGTCTACGATTAGAAGAGACCTGACACAGCTTCATAAAAGAGGAGCCTTGTTGAAAGTCCACGGGGGAGCAACTGTATTGAATGGAGCATATACGACAAAGGATGCAAAGGTTTCGGAAAGAGAGGGGCTGTATGTAGAGGAAAAACGCAGCATTGCAAAGCTGGCAGCGGCTCTGATCGGTCAGGAGGATTTTGTTTATATCGATGCAGGAACGAGCACAGCGTCATTGGCAGAGGCGATTTCAGAGAGAGAGGCCGTGTATGTGACGAATGGAATCCTGCATGCAAAGTGTCTGGCAGAAAAAGGCTACCGGGTGTTTTTGCCGGGAGGCGAGCTGAAAGAGGATACACAGGCTTTAGTCGGAGGAGCTGCGGTAGAATGGCTGAATAAGTATAACTTTACAAAAGGCTTCTTTGGCACGAATGGAATTCATCTGGAGAAAGGGTATACGACACCGGATATCAGCGAAGCACTGGTAAAAGAAGCTGCAATGAAGAGATGCAGAGAGGCATATGTTCTGGCAGATTCGAGCAAATTCGGTCATGTATCATCCGTCACATTTGCGAGGTTTGAAGATGCACAAATCATTACGGATCATATCAGTGATCCGGTATTTCAAACATGCAGTAATATAGAGGAGGCAGAATCATGATTTATACAGTGACATTCAATCCATCATTAGACTATGTGGTACAGGCAGAACAGCTGGTGCCGGGAGAAATCAACCGGACAACAAGTGAAGCAGTTTATCCGGGAGGAAAAGGAGTCAATGTTTCTGTGATCCTTTCCAATCTGGGTCTGGAGAGTACAGCATTTGGATTTACTGCGGGATTTACAGGAAAAGCATTGCAGGAGATGCTCCTGGAGTTTGGCGCAAAAACAGATTTTATACCGCTTGCAGACGGGCAGACAAGGATCAATGTCAAGATCAATGCAGGACAGGAGACAGAGATCAACGGACAGGGACCGAAGATTACGGAAACGGCGATCCAGAAGCTGTTTGAGAAGCTGAAATCCTTGAAGGCAGGAGATGTACTGGTTCTGGCGGGCAGTATTCCATCAACTCTGCCGGAGAATATTTATGAATGGATTCTGATGTGTTTGAGAGACAAGGATGTCAAAGTTGTGGTAGATGCTACAAAAGATCTGCTGTTGAATGTACTGAAATATCATCCGTTTTTGATTAAGCCGAACAATCATGAACTTGGAGAAATGTTCCAGACGACGCTTACTACAGAAGAAGAGATCATCGCTCATGCGAAAAAGCTGCAGGAAAGAGGTGCAAGAAATGTACTGGTTTCTATGGCAAAAGACGGAGCGATCCTTGTGACAGAAGATGGTGAGATATACAAAAAGCAGCCGCAGAAGGGCACGGTTGTAAATTCTGTCGGTGCCGGAGATTCTATGGTGGCAGGATTTCTGGCGGGATATCTCAATACTGGCTCTTATGAGCGCGCACTGGAGCTTGGAACAGCAGCGGGAAGTGCGACGGCATTTCAGTCCTGGCTAGCATCCAGAGAGGATATTGTAAAACTGCTGGACAGACCGTACAGCGAATATCAGATTTGAAAGAGGAAGAAAAGGTATGAAAATCACAGGTCTTTTGAAGAGAGAAAGTGTGGAGCTTTCCGGAACACCCGAAAGTAAGGGACAAGCCATTGATCAGATGGTAGAACTGATGGCAAAAGGCGGAAATATCAACGATCTGCAGCGTTATAAAGAAGGGGTGTTAAAGAGAGAAGAGGAAGGAACGACAGGGATCGGAGAGGGAATTGCCATTCCTCATGCAAAGACAGATGCCGTCAGTGCACCGGGTCTTGCTACGATGCTGGTTCCTCAGGGTGTGGATTATGATGCACTGGACGGACAGCCGGTACATATGATTTTTTTTGATCGCAGCACCGAATACAGAAGATAATGTGCATCTGGAAGTACTCAGCCGTCTTTCCATGCTTTTAATGGATGACGAATTTCGGACAAATCTGCTGGATGCAGCGGATGTAACAGAATTTCTGGCACACATTGATGAGGCGGAGAGAAAGAAATTTCCTGAAGAGTACGGAGAAGAAAAACAGACGCAGGATCAGCCGGAAGAGGGATACCGGGTACTGGCAGTTACTGCATGTCCCACAGGGATTGCCCACACATATATGGCGGCGGAAAGCCTGGAAAACAAGGCGAATGATGTTCCCGATTCTGGCAGGATATATCGCCATGGCGCTTGCGGACAGACCGGCATTGATGCCCGGAATCGTAGGAGGTCTTCTGGCAAAAAGCGGTATGACAATGGCTGCAGAGGAGGCCGGCTGGGTGTCTTCTGGTTTCTTTGGCGCACTGATCGCAGGTTTTGCGGCAGGGCTGATCATGCTGTTTAAAGAAAATTCTGGAAAAGCTTCCAAAAGCGCTGGAGGGAACAAAGCCGATGCTTTTGTATCCGTTTTTGGGAATCGCGGCAATGGGAGCCCTTATGGTATTTGTGGTCAATCCGCCGGTCGGAGCGTTCAATGAGTGGCTGAATCAGGTGCTGGCAAGTATGGGAGAATCCAGCAGAGTCCTGCTCGGAGCAGTGCTTGGAGGTATGGTTCCGCCGATCGGAATTGCTCTGGCGACACTGTTTTTTAAAAACCGGTTTACAAAGAGTGAACAGCAGACAGTGGCAACGAATTTCATTATGGGACTTTCCTTTATCACAGAGGGGGCAATCCCGTTTGCAGCTTCCGATCCGCTGCTGTTTCTGGCTGCCGTTGCGGCAGGTTCTGTCGTGGCAATGCTTGGAATCGTTCTGCTGAAAAAACCGCTTGCAGCAAAGTGAGAAAATGTGCAAAAAAATCAGAACAAAAATTGCGAAAAGTGATAAATAAAGCACAATATATAAGAACATCTTATTTATCTGTTGAGAAATAAATAATAAGCCACAGGAAATACAAGGCAGAGGGAATATTGATTTTCCCTCTGCCTTGTATTATAATCTATCTGCGGGATGTGCCGATAATCCCAGATCGAGTGAATGAAATTTAAGAAAAAGGACAGGTGTGAACGTATGAAAAAATTAGAACAGCTTTACGAAGGAAAAGCAAAGAAAGTATTTGCGACAGAAGATCCGGACGTTGTGATCGTAGACTATAAAGATGATGCGACAGCATTCAATGGAGAGAAGAAAGGAACAATCGTAGGAAAAGGTGTGATCAACAACCGTATGACAAACTACATTTTCCAGGTTCTGGAAAAAGAAGGTGTTCCGACTCACTATGTAGAAGAACTCAGCGACCGTGAGACAGCTGTAAAAAAAGTGGAGATCGTACCACTTGAAGTGATCGTCCGCAATGTGGCAGCGGGAAGCTTTTCTAAAAAACTCGGTATCGAGGAAGGAACAAAATTGTTAGCACCTACTTTAGAGTTCAGCTATAAAAATGACGATCTTGGAGATCCGATGATCAATGATTATTTTGCAATTGCAATCGGAGCTGCAACAAGAGAAGAGATCGACAAGATCACAGAGTACACATTCAAAGTGAATGAAGTCTTAAGAAAATTCTTTGATGAGGCAGGAATTGAACTGATCGACTTTAAAATCGAATTCGGACGTTTCCACGGAGAGATCATCCTTGCAGATGAGATTTCACCGGATACATGTCGTCTGTGGGATAAAGAGACCCATGAAAAACTGGACAAAGACCGTTTCCGCAGAGATATGGGAAATGTAGAAGACGCATATCAGGAAGTCTTCAGACGTATTGGAATTAAATAGAAGGAGTTCATCCATGAATGATTTTGAAAAAGTGGTAACAGGGCTGGGAGAAGAATGCGGAGTATTTGGCGCATATGATATGGACGGACAGGATGTTGCGTCTTCCATTTATTACGGACTCTTTGCACTCCAGCACAGAGGTCAGGAAAGCTGCGGCATCGCAGTAACTGACACATACGGACAGCGCAAGGTGCTGTCCCGTAAAGGGTTGGGGCATGTAGATGATGTGTTCAACGAAGAGACGTTACATGAATTGAAAGGAAATCTGGGAGTGGGACATGTACGGTATTCTACGGCGGGAGGTACCCGTGTGGAGAATGCACAGCCTCTGGTAATCAATTATGTAAAAGGAACTCTGGCTATCGCACATAATGGAAATCTGGTCAATGCAGTGGAGCTTCGGGAGGAATTGTCAAAGACAGGGGCAATTTTCCAGACGACTATTGATTCAGAGGTTATTGCTTATCATGTGGCAAGAGAGCGTCTGAATGTTTCTAAGGCAGAAGATGCAGTAAAAAATGCTATGAAGAAGATCAAAGGAGCCTATGCGCTGGTGATCAGCAGTCCGAGAAAGATGATCGGGGCAAGGGATCCGTTTGGATTGAAACCACTCTGTATCGGAAAACGGGACAATACGTATTTTCTGGCATCTGAAGGCTGTGCGATCGCAGCAGTCGGGGCAGAGTTTGTAAGAGATGTCCTTCCGGGTGAGATCGTAAGTATTACAAAGCATGGCATGTCTTCGGACATGAGTATGGCGCTGCCGGAAGAAAAACGTGCGAGATGTATTTTTGAATATATTTACTTTGCAAGAACAGACAGTACGATCGATGGAGTCGGAGTCTATCATTCCAGAATTGTTGCTGGAAAAGCACTGGCACAGTCTTATCCGGTAGAGGCAGATCTGGTGGTTGGTGTTCCAGATTCCGGCCTTGTGGCTGCCATGGGATATTCACAGCAGTCCGGGATTCCTTATGGAACCGCGTTTCATAAAAACAGTTATGTAGGACGTACATTCATTAAGCCGAAACAGAGTGAGCGTGTGTCCAGTGTGAAGATCAAGCTGAACGTGATTCCGGAAGTGGTAAAAGGGAAGCGGATCGTTATGGTGGATGATTCCATTGTTCGAGGAACGACCTGTGCAAATATCATCAAGATGTTAAAGAAAGCAGGAGCGACAGAAGTACATGTGAGAATCAGTTCTCCGCCGTTTTTACATCCGTGCTATTTCGGAACAGACGTGCCGTCTAATGAGCAGCTGATCGCGCACTCTCATACAACAGAGGAGATCCGTGAGATGATCGGAGCAGACTCTCTGGGCTATATGGAAGTAGAAAAATTAAAAGATATGGTAGGCGATCTGAAGTTTTGTGATGCCTGCTTTACAGGAAATTATCCGATGGAGGTGCCGGGAGAAGATATCAGTCTGGCATTTGAATAGGAAAAAAGGAGAATACGATTATGAGCAATGACCGTTATGTAAGTCCGTTGTCCGAGCGCTATGCAAGCCGTGAGATGCAGTACATCTTTTCACCGGACAAAAAGTTCAGAACCTGGAGAAAACTCTGGATCGCACTGGCAGAGACAGAAAAAGAACTGGGACTGAATATTACAGACGAGCAGATAGAAGAATTGAAAGCGCATGCGGAGGACATCAATTACGATGTTGCAAAAGAGCGTGAGAAAGTAGTAAGACATGATGTTATGTCACATGTGTATGCATATGGTGTGCAGTGTCCGAAAGCGAAAGGAATCATCCATCTGGGAGCAACCTCCTGCTATGTAGGGGACAATACAGATATGATCGTAATGTCAGAGGCTTTAAAGCTGGTGAGAACAAAACTGGTCAATGTGATCGCAGAACTGGCAAAATTTGCAGATGCACAGAAATGTCAGCCGACACTTGCATTCACACATTTCCAGCCGGCTCAGCCAACTACGGTAGGAAAGAGAGCGACTCTCTGGCTGCAGGAATTTGAGATGGATCTGGAAGATCTGGATTATGTTCTGGGAAGTTTAAAACTTCTTGGATCCAAAGGAACGACAGGAACCCAGGCAAGCTTTCTGGAGCTGTTTGACGGAGATCAGGAGACGATTGATAAGATCGATCCAATGATCGCAGAAAAGATGGGATTTAAGGCATGTTATCCGGTATCCGGACAGACTTATTCCAGAAAAGTGGATACAAGAGTATTGAATGTACTGGCCGGAATTGCGGCAAGTGCGCACAAATTCTCTAATGACATCCGACTTCTTCAGCATTTGAAAGAAGTGGAAGAGCCGTTTGAGAAGACACAGATCGGTTCTTCTGCCATGGCATATAAGAGAAACCCGATGAGAAGTGAAAGAATCGCGTCTCTTTCCAGATATGTGATGATCGATGCATTGAATCCGGCAATCACCTCTGCGACGCAGTGGTTTGAGAGAACACTGGACGATTCTGCAAACAAGAGACTGAGTGTGCCGGAAGGATTTCTTGCAATCGACGGAATCCTGGATCTGTGCCTGAATGTTGTGGACGGGCTTGTAGTATATCCGAAAGTCATCGAGAAACGTCTGATGTCAGAACTTCCGTTTATGGCGACAGAGAATATCATGATGGATGCGGTAAAAGCCGGAGGAGACAGACAGGAGCTGCATGAGAGAATTCGTGAGCTTTCCATGGAAGCCGGACGCAATGTCAAAGAAAAAGGTCTGGACAACAATCTTCTGGAGTTGATCGCAGCGGATCCTGCGTTCAACATGAGTCTGGAAGAGCTGAAAGAGACGATGGAACCGCAGAAATATGTAGGTCGTGCGAAAGAGCAGGTAGAGTCGTACTTAAATAATGTGATTTATCCGCTTCTGGAGGAAAATAAAGAAATTCTCGGAGTAAAAGCTGAGATCAATGTTTAGTTTTGCCATAACAGGCAAAGGAGAAGGAGTGTTGCAAAAGAGCAGCATTCCTTTTTCGCATACCAAAGAAAAAGCAGGGAGAATGGAAAAAGAATGAGAACAAGTGGCGATTGCGTTTGGGAGAAACAGCATATCTGGAACATACCGGATGGATTAAAGAAAGTGATTGCAGGAGTTGTGACGGTCAGCCTTTTGGTTGGAATCGGTGATGCCGTCAGTATGGTACCGTTACAGGAAGATATGAGGTCATATGCTGCGACTGCGGGTGAAACGATACGATGGAGTGTTCCGATCCGGTTGGGACAGATGGTAAAACAGGAGAGTATCCGGACCTATACACTGGCAGAAATGGAGAAACATGTGCAGATAGAAACGGAGAAAGTAGCTGAAGCTTCGTCAGCCATGCCACAAGAAGAAGCGGTAGAACCGGTGGAGATGGTTCCTGTACCACGGATGTTGACGTCCATGGTCTGTCCCAGCTGACCACCATATCCGCCTACCGAAAGGTTCAGGCCCGGCACGGTACCCTGTAAAGACTGGCCGAGGTTGGTTACAGGACGGGATTCCAGCGACTTCGTATCGACCGTAGCCACGGCTTCCGTCAGGTTGGCCCTGCGCTGCGTACCGAAACCGACTACAACCACCTCGTCAAGCAC
>ENA-OPNW01000434-OPNW01000434.1-human-gut-metagenome-genome-assembly--contig:-NODE-434-length-27011-cov-2.400653_pt1 | contig 27011 bp, 28 predicted proteins | sample MGYA00241540_ERZ501777 | MGnify/ENA primary metagenome ERZ501777 (study PRJEB25962, sample SAMEA2042615) | human gut metagenome | biome: human gut; feature: human-associated habitat; material: faeces...
TGTCGCAGCAGCCGCTACCGCTTTCAGTCTGTTCTCTACGAAGTCCGGCGAGGCGGCGGAAATGACAAACAAATACGGCGACAGTGCCGCCAAAACAATCTCCCGTGTCGAAACCCTTTCCATGACCCTGAACGGTCTTACAGCCGGCACGTCCACCCACAAAAAGGTTATGGACGAGCTTAACGGCATACTCGAAGAATACGGCTTGCAAGCTATCAAGGAGGGCGACAGCATCGACATGGTAAACGCCAAACGTGCGCAGGCTATCGAACTCATCAAGCAGGAGGGCGTGGAAAGGCAACGTGCAAACGCCCTTGAACAGGGTGCGCAGAACTATGCGGCGCAACTCTCGGAGGCGCAGAAAACGCTTTATTCCGACCTGTCAGGGGCTATGACAGAGGGAACATTGCTGTTGGGGGACAATAAGGAGCTGCAACAGAACGCCGCCGCAATATCTACTATTATCGGGAATGTAGTTGAACAGAACATCACGGAGATTGCCGGAAAGACGGGCGAAGAATACCAAAAGGGTATCAACAAGATTTACGCCACGATACAAGACCGTATGCGAGCCATAGGCATAAGCGAGGAAACCATACAGAAACAGTGGCTAACGGACGGACTGTTCAATCATCAGAACCTCGTACAGAACTATATCAACTCCATACAACAAGCGAGGGAGGAATACGACCGTTACTCCGAAGCCGTGAACAAAGCGTCGGACGCTGAACGTGCAGCCGCAGAGGGTGCATTGACTTTCTCCGAAAAGGTAGAAGCCATAGAAAAAGGTCTGCAAAAGCCTACGGAGGGCGTACACGACTTGTACGAGAACATCAAAAATCTGATGTCGCAGTACTCGAACAATACTATCGGCTTCACTATCCGCATAGGAGGCGAGATACCAAAGTGGATGGAGAATATGGATTTGGACGAGCTTCAAAGGCTCGCCAAACGCTTTACGGCTATCGGTCAAAGCAGCCCGAACGGTTCGTATGTCAACGGAAAGTATTTCTCGCAGCAACAACTCCTGCAACGTGGTGCCGATTACGCCACAGCCGCTGAACAGAAGCAGACCGAAGCCGACGACAAAGCAAGGGAAGCCGAGCGGAACAAAAAGGAAGCAGAAAGGGAGAAAAAACAGCGTGAGGCAGCAGCCAAACGCCTTGCCCGTGAACAGCAGCAGATTGCAGACGAAACAGCCGAGCGGAACAGGCAGATTGCCGAGTATTCACGAAGCGTACAGGAGGCACAGGAACAGGCGGAATTGGATATAAGGCAGCAGCGCATAAACCTTATGGACGACAGTTTCGAGAAGACGATGATGCAGCTTGACCTGAATTATGACAGGCTCATCGCCGAGAATGAGAAACGCACGCAGGATATGCTGAACGCCCTCGCCGACAAAAAGGTGCTTGAATGGCGAAACGCCAACCCCAAAGCCTCCAAAGAGGAAGAGCTTGCATACAGGGCTTCGCTCGACCTGTCAGTTGCAGATCTTACGCCGGAACAGAGGGATGTACTGAAATCTTATGAAGATATAGCCGCCGACATACGCCGCAAGGGAAACAAGGATGCCCTCGACGCTATGCTTGCCGATGTAATGACCTACGAGCAGCAAAGGCTGAAAATAACGGAGGAATACGAAGACAAGCGCAAGCAGCTTTACAAGACCGACGACAAAGGCAACTATGTCCTTGACGCGAACGGAAACCGACAGCTCCGGGAGGGTGTCACGCAGGGGAATGTGGACGAGTTGGACTTACAGGAGCAGAACGCCCTGCAAGCCGTCGATGAACAGTTCGCCCAACGGGAGGAAACATACCGGGCATGGTGCAACGAGATTGCCAACTATACGCTTGAACAGCTGCAGGCGGTTCTTGAACAGGCGGAAGCCGAGCTTAACGAGTTGGAAAGCTCCGGCACGGCTTCCGGCAGTCAGCTATCCACCGCACGGGCAAAGGTGACGACGGCGAAGAAAAAAGTGTCGGAAGCCAACGCCAAAAACAGTGTCAGCCCCGACAAGCGCAGTATCAAGGAGTGGGAAGACCTGTACAAGACGCTGTTGGAGTGCGAGCGTGAGTTTGAGAGCATAGGCGATACCGTCGGAGGTGTTGCCGGGGAAATCATATCCACAGCCGGAAGCATTATGACTTCTTCGCTGTCAATGATAAACGGCATTGTTTCGCTTGTCAATATGTCCTCGCAGGGCATACAGGGAACGGCGACAGCCGCCGCCACAGCCATACAGACAGTTGAGAAAGCCTCCGTTATACTGACTATCATATCAGCCGCCTTGCAGATAGCGATGCAGATTGTCAACCTGTTCAACAACGACGAGAAGAAACAGGAGGAAATCGAAGCCTTGCAGAGCCGTATTGACCAACTGCAATGGGAACTCGACAACGCCGACATTGTGCGGTTGCAGGAAAATTCAGGGCGTGCGATAGACCGCATCCGGCAGACGCTATCCGAAACGAAAGCCGAGCTGATACAGAACAAACTCGCCGTGAACGATGTCGCCGGAGCGTGGAGGACGCTGTTTTCAACGGTATCGAACAACCAAGAGTTGCTTTCAAAGTCTGCCGAGAAAATCGCCGACGCATACGCCGACATCGCCTACTCCGCAGACAAGGCACTCGGAGCGGAGAAGTACGAGAGCAGCAGAGACCAATTGGAGAATATCGCCAAACAGCAGTTGCTCATTCAGCAGCAGATCAACGCCGAGAACGACAAGAAAGACACCGACCACGGGAAGATAGAGGAATGGGAGCGTCAGATTGAGGAACTCGGGCAACAGGCTGTCGCCGTGATAAACGATATGGTCGAGGAAATTATCGGCGGTTCGGCTGCTGACATTGCCAGCGAACTCGGCGACGCATTTTTTGACGCTTTCCAGGACGGCGAGGATTACGCCGAGGCTTGGGGAGACAAGGTAAAGGACATCGTCGGCGACGTTATTAAGCGTATGCTCGTGTCGAAATACCTTGAAGAGCCGCTCGGGGAGATATTCGACAAGTATAAGAACAAATGGTTCAAGGATGGTCAGTTTATGGGGCTTGACGCTGTCATTGCCTCCATGAGCGGTTTCGCCAACGACCTTAACGCCGTCGGGCAGGATTTCGCCGAGATATGGGAAGCTCTCCCGGACAGCGTTAAGAATATGTTTAACGTGACGGAGGAAGCGACACGGGAAGCCTCGGAGAAAGGCATAGCGACAGCCTCGCAGGAAAGCGTGGACGAGCTTAACGGACGGGCGACAGCCATACAGGGACACACCTACTCGATAAGCGAGAATACAAAGCTGCTCGTTGCGACGGCAAACCTTATCCTGCAGAGCGTCCTTAACATCGAGGGAAACACGGACGGTCTGTCAACCCGTATGGCGAACGTTGAGAGCGATGTCAGGGATATGCGCAACACCGTGAATGATTTGGCATTGAAAGGAATTAAAATAAAAAGTTAGCGAGTTATGGAAGCTATAATAAGACAGATTTACGCACAGTGGGTCATTGCCAAGGAGCAAGCCCGGCAGGAATGCGAGAGCCGCTCCCTGCACAACGTGGCGGAGAAATACCGCAAGTGCAATATGTTCAAGGGTACGGAACGCTCCATAGAGGAACTTGCCGCCGTTTTCACTTCACGGCAAGGCTTGGAGTTCTGCATCAGATACCACTTCCCGAATATCGCCACGTTCCGCCTGTTCAAAGGGCAGGGCGTGGAGAAGTACGGCATATACATAGATGCCGGGGTAATCACGCTAAAGAACCCGGCACGGGCGATACTTATCGGTCGGACGAGTGCAACGGTAAACTGCGACGAATGCAAGCAGCACGAGATTGTGCTGTTGCACGGCGCAAGAGCCGTCGTGAACGCATCGAAATGGGCTGTCGCTTCCGTGACGGCTTCTGTCGGTTGCAGTGTGATTAAAAACACATCTGAAAATGCGATAATCCTATGATGTCAGGCAGATTATACATCGACGGGCAAGACGTGTACAAACAGTTCGGAATGTACGTGTCGGACAACGGGTGGAACGAACTCGTTGCGATGCCGCCGTTGAAATCTGTCGACAGCAACGATTGGAACGAGGAAGACGGCATAGAAGCCGACCTTTCCGCTCCCGTCCTTAACACACGTGACATAAACCTGACATTCGCCACACAGGGTGTTTTCAGCCGCTATTTCGACTTTCTTAACCTCTTGTCGGACGGAGCATACCACGTGTTCGATTGCGCTGCCATAGGGCGCAAATACACGCTACGCATGGTGTCGCACACGAGCCTTGACTATGCGAAACTGCTCGGAAAGGCGAAAATCAAATTTGCCGACGACTTCCCGTTGGACGGGTACAAGTACAAAGCCCCGGCAAGCACAGTGGCGGCATACGATGACTATACCATAGATGGACAGCCTTTCACGGCATACGGCGTGAGGATATTGCAGGGAACGCTGTCGGAGGTTCAGAAACCGGCTGCTGTCAAAACGAACCTCCTGCGGAACATCAAGACGCAGACAGGGGTTATCTATGACAGCAAGAACGTGCTTTACAAGAGCAAGGACGTGAAGCTATACTGCCTCATGAGGGCGGAAACGCTCGACGAGCTATGGCGAAACTATGATGCCCTGCTCTACGACCTTATACGCCCCGATGAACGCCTCCTGTGGGTAAACGAGCTTGAACAGGACTTCCCCTGCCATTACAAGAGCTGCACCGTACAGGAATTTGACCCGGAGGGCAGACCTTGGCTGAAATTCACGCTTACCGTGACATTCACGAGCGATTTCAGGATAACGGAGGATGACGTTGTGCTGGCTACGGAGGACAACATTATTGTCTTTACAGAAAACGGCGTTTACGCTATCGACATGCTGCTTGACAGGTACACCTACCCGTCCGTGCGGTTCGTCAACGACAGGGCGACGCTGCGCCTGACATCAAACGGCAAATTCAGGTTCAACGATTAGCATTGTGTAACCCATTTAAGATACGCAGATATGAAGAAGATAAAGATTTCAGAACTCCCGTTATACAGCTCCTTGAAAGGGCTGTTTACGATAGGAACGGACGCAAACAACCGAAGCGTCAAGGTATCGTTGGAGTTTGTCGAGCAACAGACCACACAGGCGGTAACGAACGCCAAGGAAGCCACGGACGCAGCAAACACTGCGGCAGCGGCGGCAAACACGGCTAAAAAGAACGCCGACACAGCGACAGCAGCAGCCAAAACAGCAACCACCAACGCTATCAAGGCAAAGGAAGATGCCGACGAAGCGACGAAGAAAGCCAACGCCGCCACAGATGCGGCAAACAAGGCAAAAGAGGATTGCGATACAGCGACAGAAGATGCGCAGGAAGCCACGACCGCAGCCAACGAAGCAACCGCAGCGGCACAGGAAGCGACAGGGGCGGCACAGGAGGCAACGGAGGAAGCGGTAAACGCCACCGATAATGTCCTTTTGACGCTCGGTCGGCTTATACCTACGGGAATGACAGTTGAAAGTGTTACCCGGTTGACCGTCGGGAATGTGAAGCCCAACTACATCAAAGCTGCATTATCGCCAGCGAGTGCGATGAAAAACGTGATTTTCATCAGCGATAACAAGGCGATAACGGTAGGTACGGACGGGCGCATAACCATTGTCGGGACAGGGAAAAGCACGGTGCATGTCATTCCGACTTGTAACACGGCTCTTGCCAAGACCCTGCTTATTGAGGTTGTCGCTCCGGCATTAAGGAAAGTGAACAGCAGCAGCCTACGGCTAACCCAATCCGGGGCGTTGAGATTTGGATAGAAGTACAAACCACTAAAACAATAACGATATGGCACAGAAAGGTTACATCAGTGAGTTTATGAACGGCGGTCGCATCGTCTCTCACGGGAAAATCAACGACCTGTCAAACGGATTCAAGCTACCGGGCGACGTACCGTTCTCGGTTTATGTCAGACCAAAATTCAGCACATCGACGCTTGACACGGTCCTGTCCGTGCGGTGCACTCAGGACGAGCAGCTATCGGAAGCACCCATCGTGTTCAACGACTGGTCGCCGATGGCTATTGTGGAACTCGCCCCCGATACGGAAGTCCTTGCGACGAACGACATCTATTGGGGAAGCGGATGTTACGTGGAGGGTACGGTATGATTGTATCACTGTTCCTCTCCCTGTCGAGGCGCATACGGGCGTGGACTTCCTCTGCCCTGCGCAAGAAGAAGAAAAACCTGCGAATGGGCACGGCTACATCGGCTATGCTCATCAAGAAAGGAGGTAAATCAGTTTTCAAATTCTTAAACAATTAAAAGCTATGGCATTTACAAGTGAACAAGAAAGCAAATTGAAAGAAATCATCGAGGCTTTCGAGAACGGCAAACGGCTGAGCGATTTGCCGAACGTATCAGGAACAAACCCGTTCAACCTGCTTTGCGAGGTTTTGGACGAGGATGGGGAAAGCAAAAAGGCGGCACTCGCCTCGCTTATCCCCTACGTCGAGGAACAGTGCAGCTACGGCATACAGTTCGACACGACCGTATCGACCCCAACCTGCACCCGTATCGGAAACACAGACCTCCACAAGTCCGTACCTATCCAAAGCCGCATGAAAGGCTGTCTGCTTGACGACAACGGGCAAGTGGTGGAATACCTCGACCCCCGTGATTGGACGGGGCAAGTCCGGGACGGCTCACGTGGGCAGGTCATGGTGGAGATACCGCTGCATTACCGCAAGTTCGAGACCGACGGCACGATACGCCGTGTGCGTATCAGCGAGCAGCCCCTGCCGGGCTATCATCAAGTGCCGCAGATGTACATTTCGGCATACGAGGCTGTCCTTGACAGGACAAACCTGAAGCTCTGCTCTATCGTGAATATGGCAGAGCAGTACAGGGGCGGCAACAACAACGCTGAATACGACGGAACGTACAGGACATTCCTCGGTCGTCCGGCAACACAAATCAGCCGCACAAACTTCCGCAACTATGCCCGTAAGCGCAACAATTCGGCAACGGCTGAATGGAACTGCATGACCTATGACGCTCAAAAAACGCTTTATTGGCTGTTCGCCGTCGAATATGCTACGCTCAACACACAGGCGGCATTCAACGCAGAACTCACCGCAGAGGGCTATCGTCAAGGCGGTCTTGGCGCAGGCGTGACGACTTGGGACGGAACATGGTCTAACTTCAACGGGTATTATCCGTTCGTACCGTGCGGACACACCGACACACTCGGAAACAGCACGGGTACGGTTTCATACACCGCCGCCAACGACGACAGCACTATAACAAAGACTTTCGACGTTCCTCGATACAGGGGTATAGAAAATCCGTTCGGGCATTTGTGGCAGTGGACGGACGGTATCAACGTGCGTATCAGCCCGACAACAGATAACGGAGGCGACAACCTGTCAAAAGTGTTTGTATGCTCCGACCCGTCGAAGTTCAATGACACCAACTACGAGGGTTATTCTCACGTTGGGAACGAAGCACGTACAGAGGGATATGTCCAAGAGGTTATCTTCGGGGAATACGGCGAGATTATGCCGTCGGTTGTTGGAGGCGGTTCTACACAGTTTTTCTGCGACTACCACTACACGAACATTCCCACAACAGAAACCCTCCGTGGTGTCCTGTTCGGCGGTCGCGCGGTTGACGGTGCGCATGCGGGCTTCGCCTATGCGGACTCGAGTGACGCCCCCTCGAATGCGGTTACGACCGTCGGCTCTCGCCTTTGCTTTTTACCGCAAAGCGCATAGCCCGGTAAGCGTCCGTGTCTGATACGTGTCGGATAATGAAGTTGGATTATAAACAGAGATAGTTATGACGATAAAGGTTGGTCGCTCCCGTGGTGTCCTGTTCAGCGGTAACGCGAATAACGGTGCGAATGCAGGCTTCGCCTATGCGAACTCGAATAACACCCCCTCGAATACGAATACGAACATCGGCTCTCACCTATGCTTTAGAATGTCAGAAAGACAAAGATATAAGGGAGCGACGACCTTGCCTCTTGGCAGAAGATTTCAAGTAACCCGAAAGGTGCTGGTAGGAATGCCTGTTGTATGGGCTACCGAACGCTCCGAATAAGAAAAGCAAAGCGATGAAACGTATAGGGAATTTATACGAACAGATAATATCAGTCGAGAACCTGCGGCTTGCTGATGAAAAGGCTCGCCGTGGGAAAACTCGCTCATACGGTGTCAGGGTTCACGATCGTAACAGGGAAGCCAACATACAGGCTCTCCACGAGGCTTTGCTGACAAGGACATTCAGGACATCGCCTTACGAAGTATTTACCATATACGAACCGAAAGAGCGTGTCATTTATCGTCTTCCGTACTATCCCGACCGCATAGTCCACCACGCCATTATGAACGTATTGGAGCAGATATGGGTAAAGACATTCACGTATAACACCTACTCCTGCGTCAAGGGACGGGGTATAGAGGGCTGTGCCCGGCACGTCGATAAGATGATACGCAAATACAGGGGAAAGCCCATGTACTGCCTTAAAATCGACATAAAGAAATACTATCCGTCCATAAAGCACCACGTGCTGAAACGCATCGTCAGACGCAAGATAAAGGACAAAGACCTGCTGTGGCTGCTTGATGAAATCATCGACAGCGCAGACGGTGTGCCTATCGGAAACTACCTGTCGCAGTACCTCGCTAACCTGTTTCTCTGTTACTTCATGCACAAGGTAAATGAAGTGTGGAAAATAGACTGCGAGGAATACGCCGACGACTTCGCCTTTTACAGCGAAAGCAAGGAAACGCTGCGCAGGTTCTTTCACGAGTTTGTCAAGCCCTATCTCGAACAGGAACTTGAATTGAAGGTTAAGGATAATTGGCAAATCTTCCCTATCGCCGTGAACAGATACGACAGGCACGGACGAGGGCTTGATTATGTCGGTTACAAGTTTTACAGGAAACAGAAGCTCATCAGAAAGAGCATAAAACAGAATTTCTGCCGTGCCGCAGCCAAGCTCAACAAACGGCAACCGCCGCTTGACACGAAAGTCTATAAACAGGCTGTCGCGCCTTGGTTGGGTTGGGCGAAGCACAGCAACAGCAAACATCTTTTACGAACCATAATTAAACAAGAGCATCATGCAAGCATTTTATGACAGCAAGCCTCCTTACTTGGAGGCAGTGGGAAACGGAAGCTATGTCTATCGTTTCAACATCGAGGAAGTAGTGCCTGAACTGACCGACGAGAACGCCGGAGAAGAAAAGGTGTCGCAATGGAAATGCGAGGAAGTCACGGTATGGATTCCCGTAACGTCCGACAAGGTTATAGAGGCTGTTATCCGGGCGAAATACACGGAATCCGCAGAACTCGCCCTCGTAAACAAGTTCAACGCCTATCAGCAGGGTTTGGATGTTGAAGCCGGGATTGTGGAGGAATACACGGAATACCTGTCGTTCGTCGCCAACGTGAAAAGGCAGGTGCGCAAGGATTTGGGAGAGGAAACATCGGAAACGCCAAAAGCAACAGCCCTCACGCCGAGGATTGCTGACATCGCAAAGTTCCTTACCCTAACCGTTAACACGATGAGCCTCACGGACAGCGACGCTTTGGCTGTCAAGTCCGTTTATCCCGATTGGGGTACGCTTATCGGCAAGACCGTGAAGAAAGACGAGAAGATGCAGTACGACGGCAAGCTGTGGAAAGTCCTGCAAGAACATACCGTACAGGAGCAGTGGAAGCCCGGCACCGGGACGGAGAGCCTGTACACGGAAATCGTCGAAAGCGCAGCCGGAACAGAGGACGACCCTATCCCCTATGACAACAATATGGAGTTGGAACAGGGCAAGTATTACTCGCAGGACGGCGAGGTGTATCTGTGTACCCGTGACACGGAGATACCCGTTTACAATCCATTGAAAGACTTGGTCGGCATTTATGTAGAACTCGTACAATAAAAGATAGAGGAACTATGGCAAAGCGGTTCAGCGAACTCGGTATCAAGCAACAGGACGACCGAAAGATTTTCAACTGTCCGCAGGTGTCGGTTACCGACATCCTGAACAGCGAAATAGAGGTTATCGACTACCTCCCCGATGTTAAGACAAAACACGGGGAGGGTCGTTACCTCATACACTATCGGACGACCGACGGCAAGGAGGAAGGCAAATTCTTCACGAACTCCACAGCCTTGAAAAGCGTCCTCGACCAAGTAAAGGAAGAGGATTTTCCGTTTATAACGGTTATCAAAGCCACTAAATGCGGCAATGGCAAGATATATCAGTTTACGTAAACGGGGAAAGGTGAAATCAGCCCGTTTTAGCGGCTTTTAAGTGATTATAATATAAACATACCACTTAAAAAAGATAACGCGAATACGGCGAAATTCGAGTAAAATAACATTGAACGTAAAGGGCATGATAATATACAACAACAAGAACATAAAAGTACTCGATGTCACGGTTGACGACAACAGCTACCGATACCGGGTAATAAAGGGCGATCACAACCTTACGCTCCATTACTCGCTTGCGGAGCATGTAGAGATACCCGTCGGCTCGTACTGCATCTATCAGGGCGAAAGGTACACGCTCGAACGCCCGGAGGCTTTCAAGATGAAGCACAGCCGGAATTTCGAGTACACCGTTACGCTCGAATCCAATCAGGCGAAAGCCAAGATATGGAAGTTCCGCAACCCGGTTGACGGACGGCTGAAATTCTCGCTTACAGCAAAGCCGATAGAGCATCTTCAAATGTTCGTCGATAATATGAACCGCCGGGACACGGGGTGGGAAGTCGGCGAGTGCATTGACGGCACGGAGACGCTGATAAATTATAATCACGTGTATTGTTGGGACGCTCTCGGAATGATGGCGACAGAGTTCAACACGGAGTTCGAGTTTGTCGGCAAGACAGTACACCTGCGAAAAGTGGAATATAACAAAAACAATCCCTTGCCGCTTTCATACGGGCGTGGCAACGGTTTCAAACCGGGCGTGGGGCGGTCGAACTATGGCGACACGCCACCCATAGAGATACTCTATGTTCAAGGCGGAACGGACAACATCGACCCGAGCAAGTACAAGAGCAGCGAGCTACTTCTTCCGGCAGGTCAGAACATACAGTATGACGGAGTTTATTTCGAGGGCGACCCGAATTTCAATCCTGCGAACGCCCGTACATACGTCGTTGATGATTTGGGCTATTCGATACGCCGGAGCGACAAAGAGCTTTCATCGCTTGCGGAGGATAGTCTGGACTGCTCGGACATTTACCCGAAGCGCATAGGAAAGGTTACGAGTGTCGTTGTGGAAGATGCGGACAACAACTTCTATGACATAGTTGACAATACCATACCCAACACGCTCAACTACGAGGAATGTCTTATCGAGGGCGAAACGATGACAATAATCTTTCAGTCGGGTATGCTCGCCGGGCGTGAGTTTGAGGTCAAATACTACCATAACGCCGAAAAGGGAAAGGCGGCACGGCGTTTCGAGATAGTCCCGGCGGAGATAGACGGGCAGACGATGCCGAACGCCACGTTTGCGCCGCAGACGACAGACACCTATGTCGTGTTCAAATGTCGTATGCCCGATGCCTATGTCCGTGACGACGAGACAAAGACGGGTGCTTCGTGGAATATGTTCCGTGCCGCCGTGAAATATCTCTTTGACAACGAGGAACAGAAATTCTCGTTTACGGGCGAACTTGACGGAATTTGGTCGAAAAAGGATTGGATAAACATCAGCGGAAAAATAAAGCTCGGAGGGTACATACGGTTTTCCAACGAACATTTCCAAAAGGACGGGGTGCTTGTCAGGATAACGGGCATTAAGGACTACATCAACAAGCCGCACAGCCCGGAGATAGAGTTGTCGAACTCAACCGTGGGAGGCAGCTTCTCTACGACACTGAAACAGCTTGAAAGCGACGAGGTGCTTGTAGAGGACTACCACAGGGATGCCATACAGTTTACCAAACGCCGCTTCCGGGACGCAAAGGAAACAATGGAGATGCTGGAAGATGCCCTGCTCGACAATTTCACGAACAGCATCAACCCGATAGCCATACAGACGATGCAGATGCTCGTCGGCGACGAGAGCTTGCAGTTCCGTTTCGTGAACAGCAAGACGAACCCCGTCGGCGTGGCGCACAGCATAACCTACGACGACACGACAAAGCAGCTTACAGCCGCCGCAGGGATTATCCAACACCTGACTATCGGCATAAGCTCGTTGAGTTCCTCCCACGCCGCAAGCGAATACAGGTATTGGGATATGCCGCAGTACACGAGCGGACGGCTCGACAACGGGGAAACAAAATACTATCTGTACGCCAAGGTAAGCAAAACGGCACAGACCGGCTCGTTCCTGCTGTCCGAAACAGCTATCAAGTTGGAGGGCGTTTCCGGGTATTATCATCTGCTCGTCGGTGTTCTTAACAGCGAATACGACGGGGAGCGCAGTTTTGTAACCTTGTACGGCTTTTCAGAGATACTGCCGGGACGCATAACAACGGACAGGATTGTATCAGGGAACGGGGACAGCTATTTTGATATGCTCGCCAACGCTATGAAGCTCGGCAGCGTCCTTGATTTCAACTCGGAGGGCGACGGCAAACTACGACTCAAAGGAACGCTCGTGCAGAGCCAAAGCGGAGAGGAAAACTATATCGGCTGCTTCCGTGGCAAATACAACTCGTCGTACACCTATTATCAGGGCGACGAAGTGACGTACACCGTGAACAACAATACATCGACATACCGATACATCAACGCAACGCCGAGCCGTGGCATACTGCCTACTAATACGGTGTATTGGCAGATTATCGCACAAGGCTCAAAGGGCGAGAACGGGGCGGACGGTACGAGCGTCAATATCAAGGGGAATGCCCGTGCGCACTATGCAACATCGGAAGAATGGGCAGCAGAAATTTCACTGCTTATCTCGCCTGTGCTTATAGACAAACAAACTAACACGTCAAGTGGAGAAAGCGTTGACGAGTACTGCATAGTCAAAAAATACGGCAGACCAACAGGAGGTCATGCTCCGGGGTGGATTACCATACATGCAGCAGATGGAGATGCTTATATCATGGAATCCGAAGATGAAACCATAGACGGATGTTTGTTTGTTGCAGGCGGCGAGGGATGGACTAACGTTGGAATAATCAAGGGCGACAAGGGCGACCCCGGCAGTCCGGGCGCACCCGGAGAGGATGCCGACTACTACGAACTGCGCTATGCAAAGAACGGCAGCACGACAAGCCCACCGAGCCTGTCAAAGACATCGGTAAATCCGAGCGGTTGGACGACAACGCAGCCCACGTTGAGTGCAGGGCAATACCTTTGGCTCACGATAGCCAAGAAGTCAGCCGACGGCAAGACACTTGTGCAGCAGTGGTCAACGCCCGTCAGGATAACACCATACGACGGCAAGGACGGTGCAGACGGTTCAAGCCCTGTAATGGTTTACCGTGGCGTGTATGTCAGCTCGAAAACGTACTATGGTAACAAATACCGTTTGGACTGCGTGAAACAGGGAAGCACCTATTACATTGCACGTGTCGATGCCGGGACGTTCAAAGGTATTGCGCCCCCCGATGCAAACAAGTGGAACTCATTCGGGGCTTCGTTTGAGAGCATAGCGACAAACCTGTTATTGGCGGAGGGCGCGAACATCGGCGACTGGTTCATCAAGTCGGGAAAGATTGTATCAACGCTCGCAAGCGGCGACATAATCGAACTTGATGCAAAGAACAACCGCATACAGATAACCTCGGCACGATCCGGTGGCGATTACTCAATGGAAACATCACTCGGCTCCATAATACGGCTTGACGCTTATAACGGAATTGTCGAAACCCGTTCTAAAACCAGCAACTATACAAGCTATATGTCGCCGTCGGGGCTGTTCGCAAACAGGGCAGGAACGCAGTGTGTCGCCTCTTCCACAGGTTACGACCAACGGGCTTCTGTTTGTGGTTTGGGTTGGGGCAACCTCAGTAAAAGTGCATGGTCGCTCGGTGCTGACGAGAAACTTGTTGCCGGGGTGTACGGAACAGCCTCAAACAGCAGCACGGCACCGTACTATGGCGGTTATTTCAGGCTGCTAAAGGCTATGGGGTTGGTGTACGGGACAAAGTACATTACATCATCGGGCGTTTATCTCACAGACTACATGTCGCTCGTGGTTGGATTTACAAACGGACGGGCAAATGTCTATCTCCCGGCTTCTTCCCGTGAGGGACAGACGATAATTTTGAAGCAATGGTGGACGGGGTATATGCGTATCTATCCCCGAAGCGGTCAGAAACTCTACGATGATAATACGGAGAATGAGTATTACGATGTAGGATGCGGTCAAGAAGTAATCGCTCACTTCGTCCGGGCTTCAATAAACGGAGAAAATGTACAAGTATGGCTATTGAGCAGATATAAATTCTAAAAACTATGGTAGAATATGGATATATGGACGGGAATTGCCTCCACTCCCGTTTTATTGAGCCGATTGCAAGAATACGTATCGGGGAGGACGGAAACAAAGTGACAGAAACCGTGTCGGTTGAGCAACAGGTGGCGGAGCTTTCGCCGGAATGGAAGCCTGTCGATACAATAGACGAGGCGCAGATGGAATCGGGCGATGAAAACTACATCATCGTACCTGTTCCGTATGATGCCGGAGACCACATAGCGTACAACTATGTGCGGAAGTTCGACATCAAGCGTGTACGCACGGAGATAGAAGCTCTGAAAGAAAGCCTGTCGCAGAGTGATTATAGAATAACGAAATGTTACGAGGCTTCGCTGTTGGGACAACCGCTGCCATACGACATTAACGCTTTGCATACAGAACGGCAAAAGGCAAGGGACAGGATAAATGAACTCGAAACTCAATTATAAATGACATGGAACTGAATGGAATATTACAAGTTATTATCGGAGCGGTCGCCTCCCTCGGAGGGTTCAGCCTGATAAAGTTCCTTTTCTTCATGAAGCCTGAAAGACGCAAAGCACAGGCGGAAGCAGAGATAAAGGAACTTGAAGCAGAGGAAAAGGAAATGAGCGTGATGCGTACACTCGTCGAAAGCCTTAAACAGCGTATCGAACAGCAGGACGAAAAGATACGTGAGCTTAACCAACGTGTGGATAAATTGTACGAGGAAAAGCACGAGTTGGAGAGGCTAAACAATCAACTGACACGGGAGAACGCCATGTTGCAGATAAAGCTCGTGGAGGCACAGCACAACCTCTGTGTGCGCCCCGACGATGAGTGTCTGAAACGTATGCCACCGAGGGATTATTGCCGCCTCGTCAAGCTCGCCAACCACGAATATGACAAGTATTATCCAAACATAGACGAAAATGAAAATAGCGGAGTATCTGAAAAGTCTGATAAAAGCCAACAGCCTTGACAGCAGCAAGTCGTTTGCCCTTGTGCTTTCAAGCGTTGTCGGGGCTTTGGTCGGGCTGTGCGTGTGTTTCTGTCTTGTATGGGACGTATGCACCAACGGCTATCTGAAAACCGACCTCGACGCTTTGGGGCTGTTCATGCTTTGCATAGGCGGTTTCATGGCAGGAGGCGGAATAAACAAGGCTTTGAGCGAAAGAAAAAGAGATAATGTTAAACCAATAAACAAAGAGGAGGTTTCAAAATGAAAGAGAAAATCTTGAACTACATCGGACAGGACGGACTGCTGCATATTCTCTGCTGCATCGTCCTCGTGAGCGTTATTGACATCGTACTGCCGCTGTGGGTTGCAATTATTGCAACAGTCGTTATCGGCTTGGCGAAGGAGTTTGTATGGGACAAATGGCTCGGCAGGGGAACATTCGACAAGAAAGACCTGCTGTGCGATTTGGTCGGTATAATCATCGGTTGCCTGTAAAACTATGGAGGATTGACTTATGGTAGTATTGATTGACAACGGACACGGAAAGGACACCGCAGGGAAGCGGTCGCCGGACGGAAGATTGAGGGAGTATGCCTATACCCGTGAAATTGCGGCAAGGCTTGAACAGGCGTTAAAAGCCCGTGGCATGGATGCCGTAAGGATTACGCCGGAGGAAAACGACGTATCATTGGGCGAGAGATGCCGTCGGGCTAACAAGTACGGGGCGCAAGATGTTATCCTTGTATCAATCCATTGCAACGCCGCAGGGAACGGTTCTTGGATGAGCGCACGGGGTTGGGAGGCTTGGACGAGTGTCGGGAACACAAAAGCCGACAAGCTGGCAACCTGTTTGTACAAGGCGGCAGGGAGAGCCGGGTTCAAGCTGCGTAAAGACGAGACGGACGGCGACCCCGACAAGGAGGGACACCTGTATATCTTGAAGCACACTGTTTGCCCGGCGGTTCTGACCGAGAACCTGTTTCAAGACAACCGGGAAGATGTCGAGTACCTTTTGAGCGAAACGGGCAAACAGACTATCGTCGATTTGCACGTAAACGGAATTGTCGAATACATTAACAGCGCAACGAAATGAAACGGTCTATATTCTTAATCATGGCGGCAGTCCTCCTTGTCGGGGGCTGCTCGCCCGGAAAGCACCTTGCGAAAACACAGCAACAGCAGGACAGTACACGGGTCGAAGTACGCAAGGAAATCGTCTATGTACCCGATACAGTGTACCTCGAAATTCCGTCACAGACAGCGGAGCGGACAACACGTGACAGCACAAGCCACCTTGAAAACGACTATGCCACGTCTGATGCCCGGATAAACACGGACGGGTCGCTGTACCATGACTTGAAAACCAAGCCGCAGGAAATCCCCAAAGAAGTACAAACGCCTGTCGAGCGGAACGACAGCATTGTTTACAAGTACAAAGATAGAACGGTATATGAAACGGTAGAGGTTAAGGTTGAACGTGAGCTTACTTGGTGGCAGAAAACACAGATGTACGGCTTTTGGGTCGCCCTTCTCGTTATCGTAATCACGTACAGGAAAGGTATTTGGTCTATCATTAAGCGTATAGCTTCGTTAGTATAAATCGAAACTTTTTTCAGAAATTCTGCCGTAAATATGATATATTTCAGTACCTTTGGAGCGACATATTGAAAATATAGCGTTTGCTATTGTTTTGAGGGTCAAGAAAATCGCCAAAATTTCAAAGACAGCCTTAAAAGCAATGGTGAATGCCCACGTCATACACGTGGGCATTTTCCTTGTGGGCAGTCAGGTGTTTGGCGATACCTCTTGACCCGGTAGGAATGCCCACGTTTTTTGTGTGCCTATCTGTGAACAACGGCGACACTATCAGATATGGATAAACCGTTAAATAACAGATATATGGACTTCAAAGATTCAATAAGGCAGATTTCAGAACGCATTGAGAGTCTGAAAGACAACTTGCTGACAGAGGAAGCGACGAAAACGGCTTTGATAATGCCTTTCATTAACGCCCTCGGATATGATGTGTTCAACCCGTTGGAGGTGTTGCCGGAGATGTGCTGCGACATCGGAACTAAAAAGGGAGAGAAAATAGACTATGCCATAATGAAAGACGGCGAGCCTGTTATCCTGATAGAGTGCAAACATTGGGCGCAAGACCTAAACCTGCATGACAACCAACTGCTCCGTTATTTCAACGTGTCAAAGGCGAAATTCGGTGTCCTGACAAACGGCATAACATACAGGTTCTACACAGACCTCGCAGAACCAAACAAAATGGATGAGAAACCGTTTTTGGAAGTGAACCTGCTTGACCTGAAAGACGCACAGATAGAGGAATTAAAGAAGTTCCACAAATCGTATTTCGACGTGAACGAGATTTTGAGTTCCGCAAGCGAGCTTAAATACATGGGCGAGCTTAAAACAGCCATAGGCAGGGAGTTTTCCTATCCTACTCCCGATTTCGTCAAATACTTCGGGAAACAGGTGTACGACGGAGTATTCACGCCCAAAATCCTTGAACAGTTTACCGGGCTTATAAAACGGACTATCGGGAACTACATCAACGATATTATTTCGGAACGCCTAAAAGCTGCCATTAAGGAAAACGATAATAGCACAGGCAAATCAGCCGAACCGACACCGAAACAGGAACAGGCGAAAGAGGTTAAGGAGGACGAGCTGAAGATTGTAACGACAGAAGAAGAATTGGAAGCGTTCTACATCATCAAGTCCATACTCAGGCACACTATCCCGGCAGACCGCATAACCTACCGGGATGCACAGACCTATTTCGCCGTATTCATAGACAACAACAACCGAAAGACCGTGTGCCGCCTGTACCTTGATTCAGCGACCAACAAACGCCTGACGTTCCTTGACGAGAACAAAAAGGAACAGCATAACAAGATAGAGAGCATTGATGATATTTATAACTATGCCGACCAGCTAATAGCGGCGGCATCCAAATTTATATGATATGACAGCGATAGAATTATTGATAATCATCTGTGCCGTTGCCGGGGTAGCTTTGATAATAAAAACGGCTACAAAGAGAGGAAAGGCGATGGCGAAGAATACACAGATTGTCCGGGTGGACGAGTTTTTCAAGAAGTACAAAAGCGTTATGCCGGACGATCTGATGCAGCGCATTTCCAAAGCCACGCTCGACGGAGAAGAATACATGAAGATAGACATCTATACGATTGAAATGCTTGACGGCAAACTCGCCGGACAGAGCAACGGCTAATAAACGCCACTGTGGGGCTGTCTTTCTTCGGACAATAAGTTACAGTAGGAACGAAAGAAAACGCCGTGTCGGGCGTATTCGAGAAAAATAACGGGGGAGCTTTCATCTCTCCCGTTTTGCGTGAGAACATCCACAAGCCCGGCGACATAACAGGCGAAATTACCACCGACGATATGCTTTGGTGAATACACCGAATTTTCTACCTTTGCGCGTGCGAGCAACAAGGCGGAAAATAGCCTTTATTCATATTTGTTGCTACTTTGTTGCTGTGTATTTTGTTGCTTGCATATATAATTCAATATATCAATAAGTTATAGCTAAATAATAAGATTTTGCATCGGAAAGTAGATTCTGCGTGGGAAAGTGAAGCCACTACAAAGAAAATAATAAAATCTGCAAAAATAAGCCCGTAACACCCTTATTTTAAAGTGTTAAAGTTTGTGCTTATCTTTGCAGATTTTTGTTTCGGGTATTGTTTATTTGCAGATTTTTCTTTAACTTTGTCCCCCAGTTGTCCCCCGAAATAGTCGCAAAGGATCAAAAACTGTCCCCCGGGGACAGAAAAAGTGTCCCTCGAAACAAAAGTCGGTGGTAATTTCTAAAACGATTAATGACTATGGCAAAGAAAAAATCAGCAAGCGTCCAAAGAGGACAAGTTAAGCTTCGCGAAAAGAAGCTTAAAGATGGAAGTTCAAGCCTGTACCTTGACATCAATGTTGGTGGCAAGCGTCATAAGGAATACCTGAAGCTTTATCAGGTAGTCCCTACTACAGCGCAGGAAAGAGAACAAAACCGTCAGGCTCTTGCAGCAGCCAATGCCATGAGAGCAAGACGTGAATTAGAAATCATCAATGGCAAATTCGACATCACACAACCCAAGCAAGGCGGTGTTCGTTTCCTTGATTACTATCGTCAGATGTGTGAAGACCGTTTGAAGACTCCAGACTCAAATGGCAATTGGGGAAACTGGCATAGCTGTTTGAAGCATCTGGAAGTTTACTGTGATGAAGCAACTACCTTTGATGATATTGATGCCGAGTGGATTCAGGGATTTAAGGATTATCTGAACACAGCAGAGAAAGATGCTCAGAAGAAAACTGACCCAAAGGTTTCTTACGTATTTGTTGGTTTGTCACAGAACTCTAAGGTATCGTACTTCAATAAACTACGTGCATGTCTTAATCAGGCATTTGAAGAACATATTATCGACAAGAATCCAATCAGAGGTGTCGAAGGATTTAAGCAGGAAGAGGTTGCCCGTGAATACCTGACCCTCGATGAAGTTAAGAAGATGGCTGCAACTCCATGTAACTATCCCATTCTAAAAGCGACATTCCTGTTCTCTTGTCTGACTGGACTCCGTAAGAGCGACATCGAGAAACTAACATGGGGGGAAGTCCAGAAATTTGGAAAATACACTCGTATTGTTTTCAAACAGAAGAAAACAGGTGGCCAGGAATATCTTGATATTTCAGACCAGGCAGCAGCCTATTTAGGAACCCGTCGTAATGATGTTGACCGAGTGTTTGAGGGTTTTACCTATGGTGCATGGACTTCACTCGAATTAAAACGTTGGGCACTTGCAGCAGGTATCTCTAAGAACCTGACTTTCCACTGTGCTCGTCACACATTCGCTGTAATGATGCTCGACCTCGGAGCCGACATCTATACAGTCTCTAAGCTCCTTGGCCACAGAGAACTTTCGACAACTCAGATTTATGCCAAAGTTCTTGACAAAAACAAACAAGCAGCAGTCAACTTGATTCCAGACATAAGTAAGTAGAATTCTCTATACATTATATATATGGTAACAAGACAAGAAGCAGTTTTGAGCTTTGTGAAGTTCAATAAGTTCGCGAAGCAACTCATATATGACATCTGCATAGGTGGAAACACTAAGTTAACATCCTACGCTGAAGAATTGCTTCAATTCGAGCAGTGGAAGGAGGACATAATGCTCTATATTAACTTTAATCCTGACCCAATCATCATTGAGAAGATAGCGTCACTCGGTTCTCCAGAAATGTTAGAGAACTACATAAATGATGGAAAAGACACACTTCCTCAAAATACTCTTGATGCCCTTACTGGAGTTGTCAATGCGATGAATTCTATTCATGATCTCTGCTATAACATCAATCAAGAGTCTAAAGGCAAATTCAGATACTTGGTTGACGAATTTGCCAATGAGGAAGCTGCTGCCCTTTTTGACCGTGCAGTTAGTGCAGGCTATTTGACCGCTGAATATCAACCAAAGGGCGACACAGACAACTACACGCTGAAGATTATCGCCTTTGCCATTGGTGAGCTACTTCATTTAACTATGCGACATAAATGGTCACATTTCGAAGAACAATGGGGCATCGACAGGGCTAATAAACTTTCCACATTACCTATCAGCGAAAGGCAATTCAAAAGAGCCGGAAAACTTATGCAGCTCTATCCCGAAGTTGACTTTACTATGCTCACTGCACCAAATGAAGACAAATATTTTGATGCTGCCTATGGTGCCCGTCGTGTACGTGCACTTTATCAAGAACTACTTGACCACGGCTACATAAGTCCTGATACTACGGTTGAAGACTTTCTCAGCATCTTCAACCTTGGAAACCAAACAACCAGGAAACCCATCGAATGGATGAAGAGTCAACAACACCTCTCCTACTTCATTTATTTTACATTCTCAAAGACAAACAAAGACTACTGGGTTAAGACTGTTGCATGTTTCTCTGTCAATGGTCATGCTCCTCATAAAGGAAGTCTGGTTACAGGTTTAGTGGCTATGCAGAGAAAGCCAAACTTTGGGACTTTCGATGTGGAATTAAAAAGAATCGCTTCGAAATACAATAACGGATAACCCATTTTAAGGGTATTTCAATCACTTTTATATGTGGGCAAATTTAATTTGCTCACATTTTTTTGTTTTTTGTTCTCCTGTGAAGAATGACCGCACAGATGAATCTTACCTTTGCAGTTCAAATTGTCTTATTATGTTTGTTAGAATTGCAAATATGATCTATCATAAATGGCTGTCTGCCCATGAGGTACGACAGCCTGTAATTCGATTGTGGCTACCAAAGAGAGAGAAGCATTCCCTATTGCTACATGACATCGAGAATAATGATTGGCGCAAGCCATCAAGTTATATATTTTTATTCACTTTAATAAACATCAAAAGCAATGAGAAAAGAAAAATTCTCTCTCTCTCTTTTTCGAGAGACTTACGTGGTCAGGCCATCTGACTGCTGCAAAGAGCGGTGATTCGGGATTGCTCGAAATGCTCCGCGAAGCCTATGACCTCTATCAGGTCGAAGTTGTTAACCAAGGCAAACTTTATCAGCGTTATGCTGATGATTTTGTCTATAGTCATGAGTTTCACGATGACTTAGATGCATGGAGTAAGAATGAGCATCAAAAGAACTATCGTATTCTCGATTCGCTTCTATCCAATCGAAGAGACCTTATTGAGCTATTTTTCAATAAGGAGAACATAAGTGAATCAGAGTTGATAGAACTGCTTCGTTTGTTTAATACTACAATGCCTTCTTCACAGAACTTTATTGCACGTTCAAAAGTGAGAGACGCTGCCGACCTCAATTTATGCTCATGCCTTAACAGTGATGACCTCATTGCTCTTGCCAATTGTTGTAATGAGGCTCAAATATTCAGCGAAGTTATAGATTCCACAGACCTATCTTCTCTCTTGGATGGCAAATTATCCCAACCTCTTCATTCGCGTAACAATCGACTGGTTGCATTTTTCTTCGATCAGTTATCACTCCACAATCTCATTATCCGTAACTGGCAGAACGTAATTGCGCATCAAAAGTGCATTGTCAGCTCTACAGGAAAAGGCGTATTGACACAGAGATCCTTATCATCCGCACTATATTCAATTTCGGATTTGGAGATGTCGGCCCAAGAGAAAATTATTGATGAAGCAGTACATCCTATTGGGCTGAAATATCAAAGAAAAAGAAACTCTGACAAATAACTGCAAAGATAAAGTCAGAGAGTAAACGAGAGAATCGGAGATAGACTCTATTATCTCTCTTTCTCATGTTTGATAATCCATGTACTTTTGCCCTCCGTAACCGGTTCACATTGGTAACGGAGGGCAACCTCTATATGTATAACATCATTAAGTAAAAAAATGGGCAGACGTAAGACGACAATATCAGAAAATGCATTGGAAATGATTGTTTCCATAAATCAGCGACTCACAGACCTTGTTAACTGTGACATTCCCAAGCGCCTTCATTGTATTGAAGAAAAATTGGACTATATCAATCCAAAACTATTGACGATTGAACACATTGATAGGTTCTATAGTGAAGTCAAAACAGTATTAACAGTAGCAGAAGCTTGTGAATATATGGGCATTACAGAATCACATCTGTATAAATTGACGAGCAACGGTAAAATTCCTCACTACAAGCCTACTGGTAAGCTTATTTATTTCGATAGAAGCGAGCTTGATGACTGGCTATTACAGAACAAAACATATAACGAAATAAGCAATAACAATGAAAACAAATGAGATTCCCCAAGCTAACCAACTGGACAATGTACATATCATAAGCTTACTTGACAGACTCGAAGCTGCAAAAAAAGTTCTTGAAAAATCTGAAGACATTGAGTCAACGATTGAAAAGCTAAACAATCTTGAATACTTCCTTAGAAGATTCGGGACGCTCAAAGACCTCGCTACTCACATGCTTTTCATTGAGAGAAAAATGTATATTCTAAAAGAGTATCTGACTGTCACTGAAGCAGCGGACTATCTTAATCTTTCTCCGAGTTTGGTTTATAGATTAACCAGCAAACACGAACTCCCCATTTACAAGCCTAATGGAAAAACCATTTTTATTCGTAGAGATGATCTTAACAGATGGATTGCTAAAACCAGAGTCATGTCTGATGACGAGATTGAAGAATATGCAGCCACTCACATGGAGAATCTATTCAAAGGAAATTTCAATAATAAAAACAAAAAGAAATGATGGACATAACAACATTAGGCAATCAGAGAATTGACCAGAAGACATTTGAACAACTATTAAAGCACATTAAGCTGAAGGTTACTGAGGAATACGCTTTTCCACCTGAAATCATCACTTGCGGAGGGGCAACAATAGCAACTCTGGGCAACTTCAGTGCTTCGGTCGGCAAGCCAAAGAGTAAGAAGACGTTCAACGTCTCTGCTATTGTTGCTGCTGCCATATCAGGTAAAGAGATTCTTGGATATAAGGCACACTTGCCTGAAAACAAGAAAAAGATTCTTTATATTGATACGGAACAGAGCAAGTACCACTGCCATAAGGTTCTGGAGCGAATACTGAAGCTGGCTAATCTTCCATTGAACAAGGAAAGCGGACTCATCGACTTCTTTGTTTTGCGTGAGTACACTCCTGAACAGAGACGCGACATCATCACCCTGGCATTACGTGGTGATTCACGATATGGCTTGGTTGTCATCGATGGTGTCCGTGACCTGCTCAGGGACATTAACAATCCAAGTGAGGCTCTTGACATTATCAATGATCTGATGCGATGGTCAAGTTTCTATGACCTACACATTCACACTGTGCTTCACTTGAACAAAGGCGATGACAACACCCGTGGCCATATTGGTTCCGAGTTGAACAACAAGGCTGAGACTGTGCTCCAGATTACCAAGAATATTGATGATAGCAACATGAGCGAGGTGAAAGCCATGTTCATTCGAGACAAGGAATTTGCCCCTTTTGCGTTTCGTATCGACAACAACGGTCTTCCAGACTACGTGGAAGGCTACAAGGCTGAACTTGCCAGACGTGACAAGAAGATGCACTTCTCCAGATTAACAGAAGAACAGCATCGAGAGGCTATTGAAAGCGTTGTTGGCGATAATGCTCCACTGGGTTATTCAAAGATGATCAATCTCCTGATGGACGGTTATTCTAACATTGGTTATTCACGAGGTAGAAACACCATCATCAGTTTACTCCGATACCTGATAGAGATGGGACTGATACTGAAGACTGATAAGGCTTACCAGTATGTTCCACAGAAACAGGAATCGGAAAAACAGTCAGAAGATACTGATGAAGACGGTTTAGTTTAGTTTGGCTGTTTATATATATGTACTGGCATACTTACGATGTAAACTATGAACATATCACAAGCCAAACTCATCAATTTAGTGGACTTTCTTGAACAGGAAGGACACAAGGCAGTAAAGCAGAGGGGACACATTTATTGGTACAACTCCCCAATCCGTAGTGAGAGCTCACCTTCTTTCAAGGTTGACTCCAGCCGAAATGAATGGTATGACTATGGTTTAGGGGAAGGTGGTGACATCCTCGACTTAATAAAAGGGCTATACAATGTGAAGACCACCAGTGAAGCCCTTACCATACTCGCGCCTAAAAGCAATTCATTCATTAACGCTATCTATCATCGGAAAGATGCCCCACCAAAAAGGCAGGAGTCCGGGCAGATGCATAATGTAGCGTACCATCCGCTTACACATCAAGCCCTGTTATCGTATATGCTGAAGCGGAAGATTGATGTGAACCTAAGCCGTGTGTATTGTTGCGAAGTCCATTATGACCTGCGCGACAAGCACTATTTCGGTATCGCTTTTCGTAATAGAATTGGAGGGTACGAAATCAGGAACCAATATTATAAAGGATGTATAGGGCATAAAGATATAACACTTATTCGGAAAAGTAATGAGGAGATCCAGGAGCACATCATTGTTTTCGAAGGTTTTATGGATTTCCTTTCATACATGATGCTCACTGACATAAAGAGCAGCCGTATTTGCCTGCCCTATCAATGTGATTATATGATATTGAACTCCATCAACTGCCTTGATAAGGCTTTGAGTGAGCTTCCTTCTTATAAATATGTACACTCGTATCTCGACAATGACGATGGCGGCAAGCGCACATTTCAGTCTATGAAAGAAATTCTTGGTGATATTGTCATTGATGAGACGCACAGATTCAATCCTTATAATGATTTGAATGACTATCTCGTAAAACAGCCTAATTCCGAACTGTAGCCATCTTGTGCTGCCATGTATTTAAGGAGTCTCAACCGAGGCTCCTTTTTTGTTTATATACATTTTCGAGTATGATATTTTCTGCAATATTATACTCAAAACTAAACTCCTGTTAATATTCGATTGTAATTCAAATTTTCTTCATTTTATATTGATTTATCTATGTTCCTTTGCACTCGAAAATTTTAAGTCGAACCAAAAATTCAAGTATCAAAATGAGTGCATTTGCCATATTCGTATTAGTTCTGACAGTCATCTATGTCATCTACTATTCCGCAATCATCATGCAAGATTTGTACGCGAAGAAAGATGCTCCCAAGACAGAAGAGGAAGACTTTGATGTCAGTCAGATGCAGAATCAGGAAGAACCTATTAGCATTACTGAAGATGCTAACGGATTCCATCTTAATGGTGATACCACTGAAGAACAGGAAGAACCATCGTCCGTCACTTGGATTGAAAATGATGACGATGCAAACAAGTACCAGGAAAAGATTAAGAAGGAACATACCAGTGTCGAGGAAGAATGCCAACGTTTGCAGGATTCCATGGAAGACGTGGATGTTGACAGCACAGGTGAAACTGAGGCTGATGTCATGGTGAACATGCTGCTTAACCAGAAGCCTGGTGGTCCGAAAATCTTCTATTCAAGGGATAACGTATGAAAACAGGTTTGGGTGTAACACATAAGATTGTCGGTTTTTGTTCGGCTGGCATCCTGCTCTTCCAGCCAATGTTAGCATCTGCCAAATGCGGAGGTGTTGACTATAGCTGGGGAGCGGATGCTTTGGCGAATGCGCATGACTATACAGTTACAATGATGCTGTATGTGGTCTATCTCTCCTATGCCATCGCTGCTATCGTTGCCATCATTGGTGCATTGCAGATTTATTTCAAGATGACAACTGGAGAAGGTGACATCACTAAGAGCATTATGATGCTCGTCGGAGCTTGTCTGTTCATGATTGGAGCATTCATCTTATTCCCAGCCTTCTTCGGATATAATATCATTTAGGATAACGAACACGATAACAAACAGGATAACAAATAAACAGGATAACGAAAAATCTCAAATGGCCAAGAGAGAAGAATCGTGTGAATAGTAATTAACAAAATCTGTAAAACGTAAGAAAGAAATGAAGAAAATTAAAAAGTTTGCTAAGAATCTCTTCAGTGCCAATCGCATGAAGATGCTCGCCATGATGCTTCTTTGCGGTACTGCCGTAACCTTTGCGCAGAACGCAGCTGGTGACTACACCGCAGGAACCAATGCTCTCTCCACCGTCACGGAGGAGATTGCGAAGTATGTTCCTTATGTAGTGAAGCTGTGCTATGCCATCGCCGGTGTAGTTGACG
>ENA-OPNW01000440-OPNW01000440.1-human-gut-metagenome-genome-assembly--contig:-NODE-440-length-26836-cov-7.549009_pt1 | contig 26836 bp, 44 predicted proteins | sample MGYA00241540_ERZ501777 | MGnify/ENA primary metagenome ERZ501777 (study PRJEB25962, sample SAMEA2042615) | human gut metagenome | biome: human gut; feature: human-associated habitat; material: faeces...
TAGCCGATGATGGCCAGCACCACGAAGACGATGGGGATGATGTAGCGCGTGGCATAGTCGAGCTTGCCGACGAACGGGATCTTCGGCACGAAGCTGCGGTGCTGCGTGCGGTCGATCAGCGGGCCGAAAAGCATCAGAAGGCCTGGCATCACGATGAACGCCGCGAGCAGCGCGAACAAAATCGACTTGATGAGGCAAAGCGCCATATCGGGACCGAGCTTGAACCGCATGAAGAGCATCGCGACAAGGCCGCCGATGGTCGTGAGGCTGCTCGCACCGATCTCGGGGATCGACTTGCTCAGCGAGACGATGACGGCCTCACGCAGCGGCAGCAGCCGGTGCTCCTCTTTAAATCGGTTGCAGAAGATGATGGCGTAGTCGATGGACAGCGCCAACTGCAAGATGCTTGTGACCGAGTTTGAAATGAACGAGATTTTGCCCATCAGGAAGTTCGTGCCCTGATTCAGTACGAGCGCGACCACGAACGTCAGAATGAGCACCGGCACCTCGCCATAGGTCTCGGACGTGAAGAGCAGCACGATGACAATGACGATGGCGACATACACCATGATGACGCTGATCTCGTGGTCAATGGTCTCCTGCTGCGTGTTGCCAAGGTCCGTGTCGACATATAGATCGTAGTCGGACAGGTATTCCTTCACGGCTTCGAGCGAGTCGAGGCAGGCCTCGTCATCCTCACTGTAGGCAAAGGTGATGGAATAGAGGGCGGAGAGGTTATTATAATGTGCGGTGGTCTCGTCGTAGTCCACGCTCTGCACGCCCTTGATCTCCTTGATCTTGGGCTCGAGCGCGGCGGCCTGCTCTGGTGTGATGTTGGCCACCATGACCTCGGCCGTGCCATAGGTCGTGAACTGCTCGTCCATGATGTCGAGCGCCTGCTTCGTCTCGGAATCAGACGGCAGGTAGTACGTCAGGTCGCTCTCGACCTCGACCCAGTTGCGGGAAAAGGCGGAGAATACGAGCAGAATGATCGTGAGCAGAAAGATGAGATTTCGCTTGTCGACGATGACCGTCGACAGCTTTTCCATAAAGCTGGAGCCGGTCTTCTTGGTTTCGTTACTCATGGCGGTACGCATTGCCTCCTTTCTCGTGGGTGGGTCTTCGCTTCTTCATGCGCTCAAGGCCGCTTTTGATCGGCGGCTCGGGCGGGGCGAGCTGCACCACGTCGCCGAGCGAACAGTCGAGTTGGCGGCAGATGCGCACAAGCACCTCGAGCGAGACGAGCTCATTTTTCGAAAGCTTGGCGAGCGTGTTGGAGCTGATGCCGACCTCGCGCGCAAATTCCGTTTTATTTAAGCCCTTGTCGATGAGGAGCTTAAAAAGGTTGTTGTAGGTAACATACATGGTGGTACCTCCTGTTCAATCGTCATCATTATATGAAAATATCCGGAAGAAGCAAGATTAAATTTGCAAAAGCAGATATTTTTTGAACAAATCTGGCAAAGTGACAAAAACGGGCCAGTACAGATGAACAATGCGCAGCCCCTTTTGAAGCGGGGTTTTGTTGATCGAGTGAAGGAGAAAATGAAAAAGGGGTAAGGAAGCACCGGAGAGCGGTAAAAAGACATCTTGACTTTTGCACTGTCAGTTACTATGTGTCAGTTAGAGATGGCTAACTGACGTAAAACGAAAGAAAATCGGAACGAGAGCATAGCGAGACGAGGCAGAACGAAGGAAACAGGTATTTTTAGGATAAGAGGAGACTTGGCTATGAAAATTTTAGTATTCGGCGCGGGCGTGCTCGGCTGCAATCTGGCGCGGAATTTCTTCCGCGCGGGAAAGGACGTCACGCTGCTGGCGCGGGGAGCATGGGGCGAGAGCATCCCAAAAAACGGCCTTCGGATCAAGGATAAGTTTTCGCCCCGCATGTCGGTCAGCCGCATTCCGGTCACGGCGGAGCTGAAAGCGGAGGACAAGTACGACGTGATCTTCATCGTCCTGCGCTATACACAGCTCGACGCGATCCTAGATACCCTGCGGACGAATCCGACAAAGAAAATCGTCTTTGTGGGAAACGACATGCGCGCAAGTGCGCTGAGCGCTTCGCTGCCGGAGAAAAACGTGATGTTTGCCTTTGCGGCCTCGGCAGGCCATCGGGAGCGGGAGTATGTGGCGTCCGTCGACCTCAAAAAGCTCAAGGGCAACACGGCCTATTTAAGCCGACTGATCGACGCTAATATCGAGAGCTACCGCGCGATCAAAAACGCGGGACATGAAATTTTGCCGAAGGACAACGTGGAGTTTGAAGGCGCGGCGTACCACAAGACCTGTCTGCGCTTTTTTAAGCTCATGTCCGCCACGAGCCTCGGAAAGATCTGCGCGTCCGACCACGCGATGAACGCGGTCGACGAAATGAGCGCGCTGAACCGCGATTTGAAGGCCTTCTTCGATGAAAACGGCGCGAAATATTCCGTGTGGCAGGAGCTTGAGCAGGAAGTCGCAAAATACCTGAAGTGAACAAAGGGAAAGCGCCCGTCATTTGGCGGGCGCTTTTTTTGCCCGCTCACGGAAAAATCAGACTTCGGCGAGGCATCGGTGAATTTTTCGACAGATATTGCCAAAGCGGATGATCCATGACTGATACTGAGAGCGCCCGGACAAAAAATGTTTGGGCACTCTTACTGTATGAATAAATTGTAATTTTTCCATGATTAAGAAGTAAATATTGTAAAGGAAACTTGACAAGATGGGCGTGTCATGCTATAGTAAGTTTGTAAAGGAAACTTGTCATGCAAGGAGGCGTTTTTTTGAAGAATAAAGTTGAGCAGTTACGAAAGGAGCGAGGATTAAATCAAGATGATTTTGCAAAAATGCTTCGTGTTTCAAGACAAACCATTAGTTCAATCGAAACAGGAAAGTATAATCCATCATTGGAATTAGCTTTTGCAATTTCAGACTTTTTTGGTAAACGGATTGAAGAAATCTTTATCTATGAAAGAGGTGCAGAAAATGAAAAAGAGTAATTTGATAACCGGGATACTATATGTGCTTTTCGGTGTGGTTTGTTTGATTGTTGCGCTATTGATTGAAACAAAGTTAGAGGGCATTTTATGGGGCTTTGCTGGCGCAGGTATCTTCCCTGGAATTATGATGATATGCAAATATTTTTATTGGAGTTCCCCCAAGAATAAAGAGCGATACGAAGAGCGCTTGGAGAACGAACGAATTGAACAGCATGACGAGTTGAAAACAAAAATTAGAGATAGAGCCGGAAGATATGCTTACGGCATAGGACTGGTGGTTATTTGTTTCTCTATTTTGGTTTTCAGTATTCTCGGAGCATTGGAAGTTATCGACAATGCTCGCATGATCATACTCTATCTCAGCGGATATTTAATGTTTCAAATTATCACGGGAATTATCATTTTTAATAAGTTGATGAAAAAGTATTAAGGGAAATCTCTTTAGGAACTAAAGGGCGCACTGCTATACTCTCCTATCGGGAGTATAGCACAAGGGATGATGACGGGAATGTGGAGGATAGCGGAACTCTGCTGCTGCGCATGGTGTGCTGCACAAGGCGCTGCAGCAGGCGGTGGCAGTCGGATATCTGCGCTTCAATCCTGCCGATGCCTGCAAGCTGCCTCGTGTGGAGCGTAAGGAGATCAAGCTGCTGAAGGGGTGAAAACAGAAAAAAGGAGCGGAGCTGCGCCCCACTCCTTTGCTATCTACAAATCGAAGTCCAAGCAATTTTTCCTTTAAACGCGGATATTATCTTCATCAATCGATAACACCGCTCATCACATCACGATACGTCTTATCCAAAAGCTCGCGTAAATCCGATGTGTCCGCCTGATAGCGTTCATTATTGATCGAAATGGTATTTTCATCCAGTTCAACAGGGATATCTTTGTCCGATATTTGAATCCAAAAATAGTAAAAGCTATCCGACATCCTGTTTACTTGATCCGTTGTTTCCTGCACATCCAGTTCATTGATAGCACGCACGATCTCTTTCACTCGGTCATCGTTTGTCACCATATAATTCGGCTCATTTTGAGGGTAAATTTTAAAACTGATATAGTTTGCGTTTTCGGCGTCGAGCGGAAGTACGCTGTGATCGTGGCAAAAATAGGCGATAGCCGAGACGATCAGGATCAAACCGAAAATGCAAAAAAGTTTTTTCTTCATCGCTGGCAGCCCCCTTGAATACTGTTTTTAAATTCACTGATATTTTAAGTATATCATGCAAAAGCAGCCGCAGCAACTTTTTCAAGCCAGTTGTGCGCTTTTTTGTGCGCTTTTGGAGTTTTCACGCATTTTCGCACTGTGCATTTCGCTATCAAAAGTTGCAAAAAAGCCTTGAAATCATACGATTTCAAGGCTTTTAGCTGGTCCGAGTGGCGAGACTTGAACTCACGGCCTCTTGACCCCCAGTCACCGAAAAACGACGGAATATCAACGGGAAATCGTTCGATGGGGGTAACGAGGGGGTAACAGAAAAACTATATCGCATCGGTGATTTTTCGAAGGTCGGTGAGGTTGACATCCTGATAATACCGCAGCATTTCGGGGCTTGCGTGACCGATCAGCTCGAGTTTGTCCTTGTCCGATGCCTGAATGTTTTTCATCAGCGTCGCGAACGTATGACGGCATGTATGGGGGGAATACTTGTGCCGCTTGTTTTCGATTGGATTGTCAATGCCGATTGCCTTTAATGTGGGATAGAAAACCTCGTCGCGGAAATAGTCATACCTGAACGCTTTTCCTTCTTCGTTACAGAACAGCGCGCCGGATATCTTGTCTTTCGCCAGCCGGTCTATGATGGGCTGAATCTTGGGTGATATCGTGACGGTTCTATTCTTGCCCGCTTCAGTCTTGATACCAGCGCGAAGCACCTTTTCTTTCTTGTCGTAGTTATCAATCGACAGGCCGAGAAATTCTGTAGGGCGGAAGCCGAGGTAACACATGCAGTAGATATAGTCGGCGTATGGAATCACGCCGCACGCCTCTTTTATCTTCTCGATCTGGTCGGCATCAAAGCTCGCGCGCGGCGCGGCGTTTTCGCCGGTGACGGTGAGATACGGGGCCATACTCATAGGGGCATATCCGCGCGGAACGGCATACTTGTAGATCAGGCTGCACACGGTGCGCATATTCTTTTTCGTCTGTTTGGCGCGCGGGCAGTCATCAATGCATTCTTGGATGTCATCAATCTCGACCGCGGCCAGCTTCATAAATTCGATCGGTGCAAAATACTTTTCGGCAGCGGCGTAGCAATTCAGCGTGGACTTGTCGGCGCGATGCGTTGGGAACCAAAGCTCATATGCCTTGCGCCAAGTGATATCCTTTTCACGGGGCTTTTGCGTCCGCAGCATGGGGATATATTCTAAGGCTTCTCGTTTTGTGCGGAAGCCGCATTTTTTCGCTTTCACGCGGGTCAGCTTGCCGTCTTCTTCACGGTAGCCTTTGGTGATTTCGGCTACCCATGAAGAGCCGCGCTTATAGACCGTCCCCGTCCCGTTGCCGCGTTTTGTGGCTTTTCGGTCGACAGATGCTTGCTTTTTTCCGCATATAGGACAAAACAGCGCGCCATCCGGCAGCGCTGCTTTACATTTGATGCAATTCGCCATGTCAGCCCCTCCAAAATCCATAGTCGACGCAGTGCATATCGATATACAAACCCCATGCAGCCAGCAACACCACCATGATAAACAGAATTAAAATCACGCCGTTTCGGATACGGACGCCGCGCCGCATGATCTCAATGGTATCAGCCTTTGCGTCAACATGGCGTTCCAACTCATCATTGCGCGCCTGCAAAGCGCGCCTGCAAAGTTTCCTCGGTCGGCGTCAAGTGTTCGGAAATTCCGAATATTTCATCAAGGGATATGCCGAGCACCTTGCAGATCGGCGCGACGGTATAAATGGACGGGGCTTTCGACAGCTTGGAAAAGAAGTTCTGGACGGTGGACAGCGGCACGCCGGAAGCGTCGGAAATGTCCTGATAGGTCAGTTTCAGTTCTTCTTTACGGATTCTACACAGCTCTTGAATGTTCATTTATATCACCTTAACTTTTCCGGTTTTCGTACTTTTGGGGTGCCAAAAGTGGGTCTGTCGAACGCGGTCGAATGCCGTCGTGTTGCAAGGTCTTGGTATTGAAGTGGTAAGGTAAAGCGCGATATGGTCAAAGCAAGCAGCGGCGACCGCTCCCCGCTGCTGCTGAAAAGCCCTCGCCGGTGTTGCAGAGGCGGCGAGGGCTTTTACTTAAATATCCGGGAAAGAATCTTTTGGCACTATATCAGTGCTCATATTCCCGTTGGATACTTTATAGAGAGTAAGCGTCCAACCGTAAACCATCTCGTCATCTGCGGTAAATTCAAACATTTCGTTGCATTTGAAGTACTCGGTGTTTTCACCAAACTTATATTCTTTCCCGTACCAGTCCGAACCATACGCATAATAGATTTCGTATGTCCCGAGAGGAACATCTACTTCGGCACTTTTTGCCGACACGAGGAAAGACATCGCTCCGTTAGATATTGCCTCTCTGTCGATTGGGTTTAGCACGATATAGAAATTTGAGCCGCCGGCGGTTTGTACTGTCAAAGGTGCGACCTGATCGCCAGACGGATATGTGACAATCTGTCCGTTTTGAATGGGCACAGGCTGCAATGGAACGAGCCTGCCGCCCCCGCCGCCAGTTGTTTCAGTTGTTGACTTTATTGGTGGGGTGTCATTCATGTCAGATTCTTTCAAAGGGACATCTTTTTCGATTGAAATCCAGATGACCCCGCAGATGACGAGCGCGAAGCACAATGGTTTCAATGCTGCCAGCAGAAGATTAACTTCCGGAGAGCGCCGCTTCCTATTTGGCTGCTTCTGCCTGTTTCGCTTGGCTTCGTTTTCTAAAACCATTTGACGATAGACGCGGTATTGCTCGACGGTCATTCCCATCATGAACGCGTCGTATTCTTCTTGCGTCATTTGAGTTAGGCCGGGAGATTCGTCAAATTCATCAACTGTTGGTTCAACGGGATAATCATGGATATCGCGTGAGGCGGATTCCGGCTCAACCTGCGTCGAGGTTTCTGATACCGCCTCATCAGGGGCAGGCTGCTTTGACTTAGAGGACACCGCCTTAATGACTTTCTTTACTTTGCGGTGCTGGTAGTGCGCTTGCTTTTCAAAGTAATTCGGGTCGGTATACAATCCCATGCACAAGACCTCCTAAAACCATTCCGCCGTGGTGAAATGAACCTCGGCGCGGTATATGATAAGTGAAACTATTTACATACGGAGGATACATAGATGAAAGACATCGACAGCGAAATCTTACAGGCGTTCCGCGATCTCAGCGATGAACAGAAACGTATCATTCTTGATTCTTTAGCGCCTGCAACTGTGCCAGCAGCATCTTCTTTTGATCGTCCGTAAGTGTGCGGACATATTCCATTAACTGAGATTCCATCGGGGAAAGGCCGACGTCCTTCGGGGCGGCGGCTTCTTTTTCTGCGCAGTCGTCCCCTATTAGATCGGCAACAGTCACGTGGAAATAGTTTGCCAATTTTTCCCGAGTAGTATCATTTGGCATTTTCCCTTTTTTCCATCCGGTCGCAGCAGCATTTGAAAGGCCGATTGCTTTGGCTACACCTGATGGGTTCAGACCGTTTTTAGTGCAGAGGGATACGAAATTTTTGTAAAAAGTAGTTAATTCCATAGGACGTTTTTGAACAGATCGACGAAGATAGAAAAGTTAACAATTTTGCCTTGACTTCTAACTATTCTAACCGTATAATTTGGACGTGGAGTTGAAAAAGGGAACATAAAACCAGACCCCGACGATTCATTCGTCCGTGTCAAGCTCTTATGTGGTTCGGCTATCTGCATAATAGCACGGTTAGTTAACTTATGCAACCCCAAATTTGACTGCGGCAGGAAAAGGAAGCCGCCCCGATGCGTGAGCATCAAGGCGGCTGCGGGGCAAAAATGTGCGAGTAGCTTCATCTTTTCTCCTGTTAGCTGACCTACTTTCGCCGGTTAGCTAAGGCGATGGCGGCAAGAGAACGAACGTCCTTGTCCTCGTGATGCATCAACTTGCCAGCAAGCGACGCGAGCTCGGACGAAGTATGTGCTGCGTTTCTCATGCGATCACCCCCTTTTATGGAGATAACCCCGCGAAAGCAGTATAGCAAACTTCCCTGCCGCAGTCAACAAAATTAACAGAATGAAAAGGGAGGAATGGCTTTGCTTGAAGCATGGACTGGCCGTGCAGTCGGAAAGATGCACACCAACCGCATTTCGTTTGAAGAAGTCGCGGCTGAGATGGGCGTGACAAGAGCCTATATCAGCATGATCTTGAACGGAAGGCGCAAGCCGCCCGATGCGCGAAAGCGAGTGGAGGGCGCAATCGACGCGATCATTGAACGGCGCGCCGAGGATAAGGAGGACGCATGAACGAGCTAATCAAGATCACTTACAACAATGACCGCCCTGCGGTCTCTGCGCGAGACCTGCACGACTTTCTCGAAGTGAAGACGGCTTATAAAGACTGGTTCCCGAGAATGTGCGAGTACGGGTTCACCGAGGGCGAAGACTTCTGCTCATTTTTGAGCGAAAGTACCGGAGGCCGCCCCGCGCAGGACGCGGTTCTCACCATCGACATGGCGAAAGAGCTTTGCATGATCCAGCGCAATGAAAAGGGCAAGCAGGCCCGCCAGTATTTTCTTCAAATCGAAAAGGACTGGAACAGCCCGGAGAAAGTCATGGCTCGCGCGCTGCAAATCGCAGGGGACAAGCTCAAGCGGCTTGAAAGCAAGGTCGAGGCCGACGCGCCGAAGGTGCTTTTTGCCGATGCGGTCAGCGCAAGCAAGACTTCGATCCTCGTCGGCGAGCTGGCGAAGCTGCTGAAACAAAACGGCGTTGACATCGGGCAGCACCGACTGTTCCGTTGGATGCGCGAAAACGGCTATCTGATTCGCCGGAACGGCACGGACTTCAATATGCCAACGCAAAAGTCAATGGACTTGGGGCTTTTCACCGTTAAGGAAACGGCGATCACCCATTCTGACGGTACGGTGACGGTGAGCAAGACCACGAAAGTCACCGGCAAAGGCCAGCAGTATTTCATTCAGAAGTTTCTTGGCGTGGAAGGAGCACGCAAATGAGCATAAATGAGTTTGCCGGTAAAGTCGATTCCATAGGGTGTGATCTTTCTGGTGTGACCGACACACTGTCCCTCTGCATCGCAGGGGCACTCCAAGAAGGCGAACTCTCTGAGACCGGAGACTGCCGGTTTTACGGGGCACTGATTCAGATCGAAATGGCGTTACGGCGCGTGGAAGAGGAATTGAGCTGTGAAGTTCAAGCGGCATTGGACAACAAGGAGGAGCAATGACGAATTGGATTATTTTCCTTTGCGTGTGGGTTATTATCACGGTACTGTCTCTGAGGAAATGCTCGATTGATAGCTCTTGGGTTCCTTTTGCTTCCGGAATGGTCGGCATCATTATTGTGATGCTATCGATTTTAGTGATTCTTTTTGGAGTGCTTAACGTGCCTCGGTCTATTAACAACTTTACCAAGCAGAAAGCCTACATTGAAACGCACGAAGTGAAAAATGCCGTGGAAGATGCGGCGCTGACTTCCAAGAAAATCGAGCTGAATGAGTGGCTTTATGACGCCCAGTGCAGCAAATCCCGATTTGGGAGTTGGAGCTTTTATCCTGAAAGCATTTTCGAATTGGAACCGATCGAATAAGAAGGAGGAACGCACATGACGGTGGAAGAAATGCTTGCATCGGACAAGCCGGTGCTGACACCGGCGGATATCGCGCCGGTACTCGGGCGGAAGCCCTATTCGATCAGCATTGCGGCGAAAGACCATCCCGAACAGCTCGGATTTCCGGTCAGCCGCATCGGAACGATCACGGTCATCCCGCGGCTTTCGTTCCTGAAATTCCTTGGATATGAGGTGGAGGCATGATCGACACGTTATTTTTCGGCAGCATCGCCGCTACGGTGATCGTGCTCAACGGCTGCGACTTCACGACGAGCCTCGCAGTCATCGGCGCGTGCGCGGTGTGCAAGGTGCTGTATGAGCTGCTGCCGTATATCGACAGGGGGTGCAGACGGTGAGACGGCACGACAAGCGCACGAGAGAGCAGCGCAAGGCGGACGAGGCGATGCTTTTTGCCGGTATCTGCCTGTTGCTGGCGGCGGTGCTCATCGCGGTCTCGGCGATGATGTGATGTACCGCTGCGAATGGTGCGGGCTGACCTTTGACGAGCCCGACGGCTTGCGCAGTCGCGAGAACCTTGACGGTGAGCGCGGCTACGTCCTCGTGACGGAAAAGTTCTGCCCAGACTGCGGCGCAGAGGAAATGTATTTTGAAGAATTGGAGGAGACCGAAGATGGATAACACCCTGATGAAAGTGACTCAACTCCCCGTGATCGAGGAGCATTTGAGGAGCCGGAAGGAGCAGACGGAGCAGCGCGTCGCAGAGGCAATGAGCCTTGTCTGCACCGACGAGACCTTAACCAGCGTGAAGAACATTCGCGCCGAAATGAACCGCGAGTTTGCCGATGCCGAGACCCAGCGCAAGGCCATTAAATCCGCAATCATGGAGAAGTACGACAGCTTCGAATCCGTCTACCGTGAGTGCATCGCCGACCCGTACAAGCGCGCCGACGCAGACCTGAAAGCCAAGATCGACGCGACGGAAAGCGAGATCAAGAGCCGCTGCGAGGAAATGCTGCTGGGCTATTTTCGGGAGCTGTGCGCGGTCAACGAGATCGACTTCCTTTCGTTCGGGCAGACCGGCGTTAAGGTCGATATGGCGAGCGCCAGAGCCAAGACGCCGAAGAAGCTCATGGAGCAGATCAAGCTAAAGGTGGACGGCGTGGCGCAGGACATGAAAACCATCGGCACGATGGGCGAGAACGCGCCGGAGATCATGGTGGAGTACAAAAATAACCTCGACCTCTCGCTTGCGATCTCCGTTGTCAACGAGCGTCACCGCCGCGCCGAGGAGGAGCGCGAGGCCGTGAAACGCCACACGGTTACTCCAGCAGCGCGCGCTGCTGGAGTAACCGTCGCAGCGGCCCCGCAGGTCGTCCCGAAGCGCGTGGAGCAGGCGGCGGTCGAACACCTCACGGTGTCGTTCCGCGTGACCGATACGCGCGAGCGCCTGCGCCTTTTGAAGCAATTCCTTGTCAGCAATGGCTATCAGTACGAATGATTATTTTAAGGAGGATATTACCATGAACGAAATGCAGACCTACAACAGCACCGAAGTTGTGAGCGCCAAGAGCGTGAACGCCGAAATGATGATCTCCCGTCAGGCGCAGGAGGTACAGGCGGCAATGGTCGTCGCCAAGCGTTTTCCCCGTGACGAGATCGAAGCGAACAACCGCATTCTCAACGCCTGCAAGCGCAAGAGCCTTGCCGAGCGCGCGATCTATGAATACCCGCGCGGCGGCGAGAACGTGACCGGCCCCTCGATCCGTCTCGCCGAGGTCATGGCGCAGAACTGGGGCAACCTCGACTTCGGCATTACCGAGCTGGAGCAGAAGAACGGCGAGAGTACCGTCATGGCCTACTGCTGGGATTTGGAGACCAACACCCGCCAGACGAAGATCTTCACCGTGCCGCATATCCGCTACACCAAGAAAGGCAGCGTTGCCCTCACCGACCCGCGCGACATCTATGAAATGGTCGCCAATCAGGGCGCGCGCCGTATGCGCGCGTGCATTCTTGGCATTATCCCCGGCGACGTGGTAGACGCCGCTCTTGCGGCGTGTACCAAGACGATGATGGGAAAGAGCGATGAACCCATGATCGACCGCGTACGCAAGATGGGACAGGCGTTCAAGGATGACTTCGGCGTACCGATGGAGTGCCTTGAAAAGTACATCGGCTGCAAGGCCGAAGCGTTCACGGCGCAGAGCATCGTGCGCCTGCGTAATGTGTATACCTCACTGAAAGAGGGACGCGCGAGCCGCGAGCAGTATTTTGATCTCCCGACCGTCGAAGTGGACGAGACCACAGGCGAGGTCAAGGACGAGCTGCCCGCTCCCGCTGACGCCCTCGGTACGCTGGACGACGGAAAGAGCGGCACCACCAAGCAGGTGAGCATGAATGATCTGTAAGGTCAAGGTCATTTCGACCGGCTCCAAGGGGAACGCCGTACTGCTGAATGATGAAATACTCATTGACTGCGGCGTTCCATTTCGGGAACTCGAACCATACTGCAAGGGATTGAGGCTCGTCCTGCTGACGCATGTTCACGGCGACCACTTCAACCCCGAGACCATCAAGCGCCTGCACTTCCTGCGCCCTGCGCTGCGCTGGTGCGTCCCTCCGTGGCTCATGGAACCGATGGGACGCATCGGCGTGGACCGCCGCGTGACCGACGAGGGCATGGCAGGCCATGTGCTGTTCTACTCCTGTTCCCTTCTCTACCCCGTCTGTGTGTCCTACAATTCCATTCCTCACGATGTCCCGAATTGTGCGTGGCATATCGAATTTGCAAACGGCGAGCGCGTGTTCTATGCGACGGACTGCGCCTCGCTGGACGGCATTGTGGCGCAGGCCTATGACCTTTATCTGATCGAAGCCAACTACGGCGAAGAGGAGATACAGGAGCGCATGAAGCGCAAGCTGGAAGCGGGAGAATTCAGCTATGAGAGCCGCGCAATGGAGAGCCATCTATCCCGCGAGCAGGCGCACGCATGGATCGCCCAAAACGCCGCCATCGGCAAGAGCCACGTGCTCTATCTGCACCAACACCAAAGCGAGGAGGAATTGAAATGAGCATGAATCGAATCTGCCTGATGGGACGCATCGGGCGTGACTTGGAGCTGAAAAAAACGAACAGCGGCGTATCCGTTGTGTCGTTCCCTCTTGCCGTTGACCGCAACGGCAAGGATGGCGGCACAGACTGGATCGACATTGTAGCGTGGCGCGGAACGGCAGAAGTGCTCTGCAACTACGCCGGACGCGGGCGGTTGATCGGCGTCGAGGGGCGCTTGCAGATGCGCGACTGGACGGACAAAAATGGAAACAAGCGCAGGAGCTACGAGGTGCAGGCTGACAGCGTGTATTTCGCGGACAACAGGCGCTCGGAGGGTAATGATACCACCGCGCCGCAATACGCCGCAGAGAGCGCCGCAGGCGGCTTTGCAGAGGTCAGCGAGGACGACGGCGAGCTGCCGTTTTAAGGGAGTAGTCTATGGCAAAGAGCGGGATCGATTACTTTCCGCTTGATGTCACATTGAACGCAAAGTTTGAACTGATAGAAGCAGAATTTGGCTTGACAGGATTTGGTGTAGTCGTTCACTTGCTGCAAGAGATTTACGGCAAGGCGGGTTACTACATTGAATGGACAGAGGAGGTTGCGCTTTTGTTCGCCCGCAAGGTCGGGTTGGGTGGGAGCGTCGTTTCCGAAATAATAGAGGCTTCTATCAGACGAGGGATGTTCGACAAAGAGAAGTATGACAAGTACCACGTATTGACCTCTAAAGGCATACAGGAAAGGTACTTCGAGGCAGTCAGCCGCCGTAAAACTCTCGAAGTCGATTACAACATCCTTCTGGTTGATGTTGCCCAAATTTTGCCCAATGTTTACATTTCTTCGAAAAATGTAAACATTTTTTCAAAAAATGCTGACATCGAACGACAAAGTAAAGTAGAGAAAAGTAGAGTAGAGAAGAGTAAAGAAGAGTACATATTATGCGCTGAGCCGCAAGCGGCTGACGCGCTGCCGGTGATTTCTTTGCCGCTGAATGACGGGACTTTTTTCGACGTGTCGGAGAGCGACAGGACCAAATGGTCGCAGCTCTATCCGAACGTTGACGTTCTACAACAGCTCAGAAACATGGCGGGATGGTGCGACGCGAACCCTACCAAGCGAAAGACACGCGGAGGGATTAAGCGTTTCATCGCCGCTTGGCTTGCCAGAGAGCAGGACAAGGGCGGCAAAGCACCGCAGAATAGGACGTTTGTAGGCGGCGATGTATTCGCCGAGATGTTGGAGGAGGAAAAGAACCGTGGAAAGAGCTGACGTAATTAGCCTTTTAGGGCGAGTAAAACAGGCCTATCCGCAGGCCTATGCCAAGATGACCAGAGCAGAAGCCGAAGAGATGGTTGCCCTCTGGTCGGACATGCTGGGCAATGAAGACCCCGCCGAGGCGATGGACGCAGTGAATGCGCTGATCGCCGAGGATACGAGGGGGTTCCCTCCGAAGGTCGGCCAAGTGCTGGCAAAGATCAGGGGCGCAGCTTCCCCGCGAGTCTCGGTGGCGTGGATGAAGCCATACATCGAGAGGATAGCCGAACAGGAGGAATTCATGCCGAGCGTATCGCGTTATGCGAGAGAACACGGGCTGACGTGGGAAGCGGCAGCTGCCAAAATGGCAGGCGGTGCGCCGTGAGCGGGTATCGCGGGGGCATTTTCAAGTGCCCGTTTTACTCGCGGGACTACCGCGACTATCTCAACTGCGAGGGCGCACAAGTCAAACTGCCGAAAGAAGAGCTGGCCGAATACACGCGGCGCTACTGCGCCAACGAGGAATGGCGGCGCTGCCCGATCGCTCGGGCGTTGACGCTGCACTACGAAAGGACGGAGAACCGATGAGCGAAAGAAACAGAGACAAGGTAAAACGGCTTGAGCACGAGCTCGGAAGATATCAGAAAAAAGTCGGCGAGCTGATGAAAGCAAATGCGAAGCTGCGCGAGGATATGAAGGGACTGAACCAGCTGCGCATGGCGTTCGATGCTTGGATTATCCAGATCGCGCTTTCCTACGGCGAGGCAGTGAAGGACCCCGACACGGGAGAAGATATCCCACGCATGAAGGCGCTCCACCTCGAAAGGCCGAAGGTGAACCCGCTGCTTGGGCAATACGAGATTCACCAGCGCGTCGATGAGAAGAACGTGATGCATATTGCGGTCGGCCTGCGGGATGATCCGTGCGATCACAATGGCGCAAAGGAGGCAGAGGAATGAGACTGGCTATCATGGACACCAACGCGTTCAACACGATTATCGCCGCCGTAAAGGGCGCGGTATCAGCGAGCATCAGTAGGCCGATGTACAAGAATATCCGGCTGGAATTTCGCAAGAAGAACAAGGCAGTTACGGCTATCGCCACAGACGGCGTCCGGCTTTTCGTGGAGCACGCGACCTGCTGCGAGGTCGAAGAGGATTTCGATTGCTACATCAAGCCGAGTATCCGCCTGCCACGCGGCAACTCCATGCGCTTGGAGCTGAAAGAACGGGACAAGACGGAAAGCGTGGTTGAGATCGAATGTCTCGGCTGCATCTTCGGTTTTGTTCAGCCGGTTGGAGCGTTTCTGGATTGGGAAAAAGTCCTGCCCAATGAACCGACATTCCGTATCGGCGTGAATGCCGAGTATCTTCTCTCGACGTTGCAGGCGGCAAAGGCCAGCGTCGGCGGTGCCTTCAAGCAGCCTGCTATTCTGGAATTCCGTGGGCCACTTGGGCCCATTACGATCAAGACCAACCACGAGGACGTCAAAATGGTCCTGCCAGTGCGAATCAGGGAGGCCGACGATGGCGCTGACATCAGCTGACCTCGCGAGGCTGGGGCCGCAGGCGCAGAAGCAGGTGCTTGACAAACTGGTGGGCGAACAGAAGTCGAAGAAAAGCAAGTACGGCAACCGCAAGGTTGTGCGCGACGGCATCAAGTTTGATTCCGAGCGCGAGGCGGCGCGGTTCGGCGAGCTGAAAGTGCTGCGCGCGATGGGCAAGATTCGCGATTTACGGTTGCAAGCGAATTTTACGCTCGTTGAGGGATACACGACCATCGAGGGCGAGAGAATCAAGCCGATGGTCTACCGCGCGGATTTTGTTTACGAGCGAGCAACTGGGCCGGACTGCAACGGCACGGTGCATTGGCTGCGCGAGGTCGAGGACGCAAAGGGCGTGAAAACGAAAGACTATCTGCTGAAAAAGAAACTGATGCAGGACAAGTACGGCATCACGATCCGCGAGGTGTGAGATGAGCTTTGAGCACTGCCACAGCTGCCTGCCACCCGTGCGCTATCCCGGCTGCCAGGACCCTTGCCCGCATTATGCGGAGGATATTGCGAAGGTCCGGGCGGCGAAGGCCGAAGAGAAGCGGCAGACGCAGGCAAAAGACGATTATTTGGGAGCGCGCCAGTTCAAAACGCGGCGTGGCCAAAAGCTGAGAAAATAAAGGGAGCGAAAAGATGAATGCAAAAGACACTGCGGAGCGGATCCGCAACCTTAGAAAAGCAAGGGGCATGAGCCAATCACAGTTTGCCGCCATGTGTGGCCTTGTGCAGGGGCAGCTTGCGAATTATGAGTATGGGCGCATTATGCCGACCATCCCGTTGTGCGAGCGCATCTGTGAGGCCGTGGGCATCCGTGTGACGGACTTCCTGAGCGAGGATAAAGCGCCGAAGGGGCCTATCCCGACCGAGCAGCGCATCGGCGAGCGCGTCAAGGCGTGGCGGCAGATGCGCGGGCTGAATCAGGAGGCCCTCGCAGAAAGGGCTGGAATAGCGGACAGCACGATCTCCTGCATTGAGCGAGGCGGACGATACGGCGCGGTATCGACGTATCTTTACATCGCCGAAGCACTGAACGTCCCGATTGAAACGCTGTTAGGGGGCGAGTGATATGAGCCGATTTGTTATGAGCAAAACGCCGTGGGAGCGCTGCCCATATCCGGGGCTGAAAGCGTTTTTGGAATCGACGAATTACAACCAGACGACGCTCGCCGCCACGGGCATCAGCGCGTCGGTCATCAGTCAATATGTCAAGGGCGATATCGAGCCGACCATCCAAAAGCTGCTGGCGCTGGAAGACTTGACGGGCCTGACGTTCCGGGAGATGTTCGGGGAATGCGAGGGGAGAAGATGAAGCACCTCGGCGATATTACGAAAATCAACGGCGCGGAGATCGAGACCGTGGACGTTATCACGGGAGGCTCACCGTGTCAGGATTTGAGCATTGCAGGAAAACGCGCCGGGTTAGCCGGCGCAAGAAGCGGATTGTTCATGGAACAGATCCGCATCGTGAAGGAGATGAGAGCACATGACAAAGCGAACGGACGAACAGGTGACATGGTCCGACCTCGGTTTATGGTCTGGGAAAACGTGCCCGGAGCATTCAGCAGCAACAAAGGACAAGACTTCGCGGCAGTCCTCGAAGAGATCATCCGCATCGCAGAGCCGGAAGCCCCCGATATTGAAGTGCCTGAAAAAGGCTGGAACACCTGGGGTGGCTACCACGATGAAGTGGGAGGACGATGGAGCGTGGCTTGGCGAGTGCATGACGCGCAACACTGGGGAGTCCCCCAACGTCGCCGTCGTATCTCGGTTGTCGCAGATTTTGGAGGAGACACCGCAGGAGAAATACTCTTTGAGCGCAAAAGCGTGTCAAGGCATTTTGCGGAGAGCGGAACGGCGCGGGAAAGACTTGCCGGAAACACTAAAAGCGGTGCTTCTTATGCAGTCCGAATCAGGGGGGGCTGTGACGGAGGAGGAAAAGGCGCTTTAGTTCAGGAGGACAAGAGCGGAACGCTCGGCACCAGCAACGACCAGACGATTTTCCAAAACTGTCTGACGCAGTGGGACTGCCAAAGCAAACGGATTTTTGGCACAGAGGGAGCATCCCCGACGCTACAAGGTGGCGTTGGCGGCGGAGTAAATAACCCGGCGATTTTCTGCATGGGAACACAGCAAGGCGGGGCCGAGGTGCGAAGCGACGACAGAGCACCTACGCTGACCGCTGCGGCCGGCATGAGCGGGAACAATCAGCCGATGATCTGCGCGGCCTTTAAGGCGGGGCAGGGTGCAAAGGCGAACGGCATCGGCTACGCCGAGGAATGCGCGCCGACGCTGGGCGCGGTATCAAGCGGGACGAATCAATGTCCGTCTGTTTTGATATTTGATCGCGCGCAGATCACATCGCCGAATAACCGCAGCACCGTCGGACCGGACAAGCCGTGTTCTGCGCTGCACACCTTCGGCGAGGTTCCGGCGGTTTGCTATCAAATGCAGGGCTTCGGGGACTACCGCGAGGGAGACGTTGCGAGCAACTGCAAGCAGCGAGATTACAAGGATAGCACCGATTTAGTGGTCAGCAGTGTTGATTGCCGCAATTTCACCGAGGGGGGCGAGATCAACGGGACGCTGCAAGCAAAAGAAAGCGTAGGGCAAAGTCTGAATTTGCAAAACACCGTCCGAACCGGAATGATTGTGCGCCGCCTCACGCCGATGGAATGCGAGCGGCTGCAAGGATTCCCAGACCACTGGACGGACATCGGCGAGTGGCGCGACAGTAAGGGCAAACTGCGCAAGCCGAGCGACAGTCCGCGCTATAAGGCGCTGGGGAATTCCATCGCCTTGCCATTTTGGGACTTCCTGGCAAAGCGTATCAGTGCGCAATATTTGCGTCCTGTTACGATGGGGAGCCTGTTCGACGGCATCGGCGGGTTCCCACTGGTATTTGAGCGGCACAACGGCAAGGGCACGGCACGCTGGGCAAGCGAGATTGAAGAGTTCCCCATTGCCGTAACAAAATTGAGATTTGGGGAGGACGCATAATGGGAAAAATCCTTGACGTGACCACGGAAGAGCAAACGAAGCTTTGGGCAGAGGCTCACGAGGGAGCAGTACATAGCTGCGAGACGTGTCGGAGCTACGCTGCACTGAGAGAGCCGTTCGTTCGCAGCGACGAGGCCGTCATCTATGGCTATTGCTTCCGTTATGGAGACAAAGACTACAACTGGGGCATGGGCAAAGGCTACCCGGTATTCATGCCGCCTGATTCCGACGTGCCATGTGACGGCTGGAAGAAACGGAAAAAGGAGGCCTGACTATGTACATCGGAGAACCATTTAGCTGGAAGCCTGCCGCATTTGAAGGTTGCAACGGCATCCTGAGTGTGGCCACGAAAGAGACGACTGCGCACGGGGCAATCTTGAACGGCGATTTGACGCTCACGCCGTGCTACATCGTCAAGCAGGACAACATTTTCGCGCATGGCGAAACGCTGCGCGAAGCAATGGAGGCGTTGCGAGACAAGCTTTTCGAGGATATGCCGGAAGACGAGCGTATAGATGCGTTCCTGCGAGAGACAGACCGTGAAAAAACGTATCCGACGCAGTATTTTTACGACTGGCATCATCGCTTGACCGGATCGTGTGACATGGGGCGAAAGCAGTTTGCCCGAGACTACGGCGTCGACCTCGAGCACGGCATGATGACGCTGACGGAATTTTTGGAGCTGACAAAAGACGCTTACGGTGGCGACGTGATCCGAAAAGTGATTAGTAAGATGCAGGAGGTGGAGTGATGGAGAGATTGACAAAATATCTCGCAAGCGGCGCAGCGGATTACAATTATCCGGCAGGTTGTTACAGTGGCAATGATTGCAATGACCGTGTGGCAAAAAGCGCGTACAGACAGACGTGTGTGGAGCGTCTTGCAGCCTACGAGGAAACGGGGCTGACGCCGGAAGAGTCTAAACGAATGTCTAATATCCTGATGGATGTTGGAATTGATTATAATTGCAGTTGGGAGTATGTGAAAAACTGGCTGCTGGATGACCGTCTGCGTGAGCTGGACGAGGCCGACAAGGATGGACGCGTGGTGGTGCTGCCGTGCAAGGTGGGTTAGCGGGTGTTCGCCGAACAGGAGGGCTGACAATGGCTGAAAAAGAAATGCAGAGTGCAGATGTTTGCACCCACAAGAACAAAATAAAGACCAGCTTTGCAAAAATTTTTGTTTCCGGGACGCCTGACAGGCCGTATTTCAACATCTTGTATTTTGACCCGGTAGATCAAGATTATCACGTTGGGTTCGGTTCATATTGCCTTGAGTACGTATTTAAGCGGCTCTCAGATGAGTTTGAAATTGAAGATGCTCCCGCCGCTGACGTTGCGCCGGTGGTGCATGGGCGGTGGATCTCATTCTTGGGCGGTGACCACATCATGCCGGAACGATACTACCGATGCTCACGTTGCGGCAGAGTAGAGAGTAGACGACAGCCGTATTGCCATTGCGGTGCAAAGATGGACGGAGGAAATAGTTGATGGTTAAAGTGTTCTGTGATATGTGTGGGCGCGAGATTGACTACGAGGTTGACGGCGTGAATCTGGATTTCAACCACTACGGCGTTGTAAATTTTAAGTCACCGTTTTCTGCTGAGAAACAACTGTGCCTCTCCTGCGCTGTGTGGTGCCCTAATGGATCTCGACGAGAAGAATGATCTGATTGCCGAATATGCGAATTTAAAGGCGGCGATGCAGCGAAAGAACGCCGCTCTGACTGAGCAGATCAGCCAGATGAACGGCGAGGCCATCAACCGTGAGAACGAAATCGCGAATCTGAAAGCGGACGCGGATGCGCTGCGAAATAAGCTCGCTGATACCGAGGCGGCGCTTGGGCGGGCGAACGATGAGTGCGCTTCTAAGCAAGAGGCCCTTAATGTAATGCGTAATAGACGATACAATGCCGAGCAGCGCGCAAATTACGCAGAAGCCCACCCGTGGCGAAACCTGTGGGCGTGGCTCAAAAGAAAGCTCAAAATGGCATAAGAAGAGGCGGGGCGAAAGCCCTGCTTCTCTTTTTGCCGTGAGGGAGAACCCCTTTCTTTTCTTTTATATTTCTTTTCTTTCGGGAGAGGGTGCTATATGCAGGATGTATCTATGTTGTGTGTATGTAACTATACAAGGGAGAGCACAGGAAGAGGGAGAGAAAGTTTCCACGCCCGTGGTGAGAAATAAAAGATGGCGTGTTACCGTCGGAAATAGGAAGCTCGGTTCCCCGAGCGGGGGATAAGAATGCTGTGCGATAAGGCCGAGGACGGGGGGCTTGCAGCATAAAAAAGAAAGGCGGTGGCGGCATGGCAAAAGCAGGGTGTCATCCCAAATATGCGACGGTCGAAGAAATGCAGGCCGTCATTGACCAATACTTCGAGGATTGCAAGGGCGAGCCGATCATAGGGGACGATGGTATGCCAATCCTCGACAAATTCGGGCAGCCGTTTATCATTCATCAGCGCCCACCGACGGTGACGGGGCTCGCGCTTGCGCTGGGATTTACGAGCAGGCAGGCGCTGCTGAACTATCAGGCAAAGAAAGGATTCGTTGACACGGTTACGCGCGCGAAGTCTCGCATCGAGGCTTACGCAGAGGAACGGCTCTTCGACCGAGACGGCCAGCGTGGCGCTGAATTCAGCCTGAGATACAATTTCCGCTGGGTAAATGACGAGAAGAAGGAAGACGGCGGAGAGAGCGTGTGCGGCGTGGCAGAGCTGCCCGCGGTGATGCCTGCTCCGCAGGACGCGGGAGGTGATGCGAATGGCGAAGCGTAGCGTGGTATGGAAGCCGCAGCCCAAGCAGGCGCTCTTTATGAGCCGCTGGGAGGACGAGGCACTATACGGCGGCGCAGCCGGTTAGGCGGGGGGAAATCCGATGCGTTGGTCATCGAGGCATTGCGTCAAGTAAATATCCCGTATTACAAGGCAATCATCCTGCGAAAGACCTTCCCACAGCTTGCCGAGCTCATTGACAAGACGCTGAACTACTACCCGCGTATCTATCCGGGCGCGCGCTACAACGGCAGCAGCCACACATGGACATTCCCGAGCGGGGCAAAAATCATCTTCGGCTCGATGCAGTATGCAAAGGACAAGATCAAGTATCAGGGACAGGCGTATGACTTTATCGCATTCGACGAGCTGACCCACTTTACATGGGAAGAATACAGCTACCTCTTTTCCCGCAACCGACCGAACGGGCCGGGGACGCGGGTGTATATCCGCAGCACGGCGAACCCCGGCGGTGTGGGGCACGGATGGGTCAAGGAACGTTTCATCACGGCAGCGCCTCCGATGAGGACCATCCGCGAGGATGCCGTCGTGCGCTTTCCAGATGGGCACGAAGAACATCGGCAGAAGAGCCGCATCTTTGTTCCGAGCACGGTATTCGACAATAAGATACTGCTCAAGAACGACGACAGCTATTTGACGCGCCTTGCGTCGATGCCGGAGGCGGAGAAGAACGCACTGCTCTACGGCGATTGGGATACGTTCTCCGGGCAGGTGTTTACCGAGTGGCGCAATGACAGCGAACACTACCGCGACCGCATCCATACGCACGTCATCGCGCCGTTCCAAATCCCACGCGAGTGGCCAATCTGGTGCGCAATGGACTGGGGCTATTCAAGGCCGTTTGCCATCGGCTGGTTCGCGGTCGACCAAGATAGGCGGCTCTACCACATCCGGGAATATTACGGCTGCACGGGCACACCGAACGAGGGCGTGAAGATGGAACCGACGGCAGTGGCCCGCGAGATGAAGCGCATTGAGGCAGAAGACCCGAATCTCAAGGGGCGGCACATCTTCCGTGTGGGCGACCCCGCGATCTGGGGCACGCAGGGTACGGAGAGCATCGGCTCGCTCTTTGAGCGCGAGCGCGTCTACTTCGAGAAGGGGGATAACGCCCGCATCGACGGCAAGATGCAGCTGCACAACCGATTCGCGTTTGATGAGAACGGCGTGCCGATGCTGTATATCTTCGATACGTGCAAGAATTTCATCCGAACGGTTCCAAACCTCGTTTATGACGAAAAGGACGTTGAGGACGTGAACACCGAGCAGGAGGATCATATCTACGACATGACACGCTATGTGTGCATGGAGAATCCCATTGCGGCGCGGGTAAATAAGCCGCCGAAGCCGGTCTTGTACGACCCGCTGGACATCAATACGCCGAGCTACGACAAATATGCGTGGTTCCAACACAACTGACAGGAGGGGGAAGACATGGCAGGAACGAGAAAATTCCCGCAGACGCAGCAGCAGGCCGACGCGGCTGGCGCTGCTGCGATGTTGGATGCAAAGGCAGAAGCGCCGCTTGTAGGCGCATTCCGCGACAGCGACGCGGCGATGAGCAGCGGCGCAGCCATCGGCAGCAAGGAGATCGGTGACGCCGTAGAAACGCTGCAAAAGTACAAGCAGGGCAAGAGCAACTTCGAGAATCGCATCATCAGCGAGGAGCGCTGGTGGAAGCTTCGGCATTGGGAGGATATCCGACGCGGGGCGAAAGACGCGGGGGAATCGCCCGAGCCTGCGAGTGCATGGCTGTTCAATTCGATCATGAATAAGCACGCCGACGCGATGGACAACTACCCCGAGCCCGTATGCCTGCCTCGCGAGCAGAGCGACGAGGAAAGCGCGCAGACGCTCTCGTCTGTGCTGCCGGTCATCATGGAATACAACGAATTTGACAGCACATACAGCTTCGAGTGGTGGGAAAAGCTCAAACACGGTGTGGCGCTCTATGGGGTGTTTTGGGACAAGGAGAAAGACAACGGGCTCGGCGACATCGCTATCGAGGGCATTGACCCGCTGAATATCTTCTGGGAGCCGGGTATTGAGGACATCCAGAAGAGCCGCAACGTGTTTACGGTGGCGCTCGTCGACCGCGACATCATCGAGGACGAATACCCGCAGTTTGCGGATAAGCTCAGCGGCAGCAGCATTGAAACGGCAAAATACGAGTACGACGACACAGTGGACACGAGCAACAAGGTCGCCGTGATCGACTGGTATTACCGCAAGAAGGCCACAGACGGGAGGACGGTACTGCACTACGCGAAGTTTATCGACGAGGAGCATATCATCTACGCCAGCGAAAATGACCCAGAATATGCGGAGGGCGGCTTCTACGAAGACGGCGAATATCCGTTCGTGTTTGACGTGCTGTTCCCAGAAAAGGGCACACCTGCGGGATTCGGATATACGGCCATTGCAAAGGACCCGCAGCTCTACATCGACAAGCTGTGGGGCAACATCCTCGAAACTTCAATGATGGGCAGCAAGCGCCGGTACTTTGCGAGTGAAAGCCTGAACATCAACGAAGAAGAGTTCCTTGACTGGCGCAAGCCGATCATCCACGTGTCCGGCCAGATCGACGAGAGCAGGCTCCGCGAAGTAACGACGCGCCCGCTCGATTCCATCTACGCGAATATCGTGCAGATGAAGATCGACGAGATGAAGGAAACGAGCGCAAACCGCGACGTTTCCAACGGCGGCACGTCCTCCGGCGCGACAGCTGCTGCGGCGATCAGCGCATTGCAGGAAGCGGGCAACAAGGCGAGCCGCGATATGATTTCGGCGTGCTACCGCGCGCAGGCGAAGATCGTGAAGCTGTGCATTGAGCGCATGCGGCAGTTCTACGACGCAGCGCGTACTTTCCGCATCACGAATGAAATGCCCTACGAGTATGCGCAGATCGGCGTGAACGAGCTCGGCGATCAGGTGACTGGTGTGGATAGCCTCGGCAATGACCTGTTCCGCAGGCCGGTCTTTGACATCAAGATCAAGGCGCAGAAGAAGAATCCCTTCTCCCGTGCGGAACAGAACGAGCGGGCAAAAGAGCTGTATTCGCTGGGATTCTTCTCCCCAGACAGGGCACAGGAAAGCATGATTGCGCTCGACATGATGGACTTCGAAGGAATCGACAAGATCAAGAGCCAGGTCAACGAGGGCGCGACGCTCTACAACGTCGTGCAGCAGCAGAGCGATCAGCTGCAAAAGGCGCTCGCGGTTATCCAGCAGCTTACGGGACAGGACATGGGCATCGGAACGGCGGGCGGCACGCAGAGTGGCGGCTCGACACGTAAGAGCGGCAGCGGTGGAATTGAGAGCAAGAACGCTGACGCACAGAGCGCACAGACGCCGTACATGCAGAAGCTTGCCGAACAGTCTAAGCCGAACATGGACACGGGAAGCAGCGCGGCAATGCCGGGGGTGTAAGTGCATGACGATGGTTCACATCGAGCACGAAATTGGTCGATACATGATCCTGTGCGAAGGACATTCGGCGGACGAGAAATGCTGCAATTACATCACGGGTGTGATGTATGCCTTCGGCGGCTATGTGAAGAACATGGAAGCTGAGGGAGAGTGCGAGGTCTATGGCTTCGAGATAGACGATGGTGCGCCGCGCTTCCTCATCCACTGCGGCGGCGACGAGCGCATCGAGGCGGCATTCATCGCCGCGTGCATCGGGCTCAAGCAGCTGGAAGACACGAGGCCGGACGCGATCTGCGTGCACGTCAAAGAGAATTAAAAAATTTTTCTCGCCCGTGGTGAGACGGAGGAAGCCGCATGTTACGCTTTAGGCGTGCGAGTGGCTTCCTCCTATTCATACGCCCGCGAGGGAGGGTCGGCGTTTTTCTTCATCTTTTCGCCGCTCTCCCCTCCCCTGCGGATGATGGGAAGCGCTGCACGGCCTACACGGAGGGCCGAATATCCGCGATTTGACAAGCAGGAGGGATACCATGAACCTCAAAACTACGCTTCGCGTGATCCTGAGTCTCTTTGATGGCGGCGCTGCCGCTGCGGGGGCCGCTGCCGGTGCATCGGGCGGCGCTGAGGGAGGCGCGAGCGCACAGGGCGAGACCACGAATGCAAGCTCTTCTCCCACCCGGAAGGGCAAAACGGGCGAATACGCCAACGTCGTGTTCGGCAAGCAGGAGACACCTGACGATACGGGGACCTCTTCTGGCGAGCCGAAGGGCGAGGGCGCGAAGATGCAGCAGCACGACGCCGGGGCTGCGGAAAAAGGCAGGGAAGACCTGAAAAAGGAGTTCCTTGACCTCGTAAACGGCAAATACAAGGACGTCTATACCGCGGAGACGCAGCGCATCATCAACCGCAGATTCGGCGAAGAGAAGGCCAAAGACCAGAAGATCGCAGATTCGCAGCCCATTATCGACACACTGATGCGCCATTATGGCGTGTCGGACGGCGATATGAGTAAGCTGCGTGCGGCTTTTGAGGGCGATGCGGCGCTCAACAGCGTGCTCTACAATGCGGAAGCGGAGAGCATGGGCATGAGCGTGGAACAGTACCGCGAGTATGCGCGGATGCAGCAGGAAAACGAAGCGCTCAAACGCCAGGAAGAAGACAGGCAGCGCCAGCAGAAAGCCGACGAGACTTATAACGACTGGATCCGTCAGGCGAGCGAGCTGGTCGGCACGGCGGACGCACCGGGCGAGTACCCTGACTTCGACCTCAAGCGCGAAGTCGCGGAGAATCCGCGTTTCATTGCGATGCTGCGTGCTGGCGTTCCTGTAAAAGACGCTTACGAGGTATCCCATTTAGGCGACATTCAGGCTCGTAGCGCGGCGAAAGCTGCGGCGGAGATGGAAAAGCGCGTGATGGACAATGTCCGCGCGAAAGGAATGCGCCCGAACGAGAATGGAACCACTTCCCAGCCGGGGGTCATTGTCAAGAGTGACCCGAGCAAATTCACGAAGGCCGACCGCGCAGAGATCGCAAGGCGCGTTCGGCGCGGCGAGCGCATCGTATTCTGATGCCCGCCTAATTTACCGACTGTAAGAAGGGAGACAAAACTCTATGAAGAAGTTCAAAGACATTTTCATTCTGCCCGTTATTCTGAGCCTGTTTGAGGGCCAGACGAACGTGACGACCGATGCCGGTCTCTCGGGCGAGATGAAGACCTACTACTGCGACACCCTGATCGACAACGCCGAACCCGAGCTGGTGCATGACCGCTTCGCGCAGAAGCGCAACATCCCCAAGGGCAAGGGCAAGGAAATCGAGTTCCGTAAGTATGATCCGCTGCCCAAGGCCTTGACGCCCATCACCGAAGGCGTGACGCCCAAGGGACGTAAGCTGTCCATGACCACGCTGACCGCGCAGGTCGACCAGTACGGCGATTTCGTCGAGATTTCCGATATCCTCGACCTGACCGCCATCGACAACAACCTGCAGGAAGCGACGGTGCTGCTCGGCTCTCAGGCGGGCCGCACGCTCGACACCATCACGCGCGAGGTGCTCGTCGGC
>ENA-OPNW01000441-OPNW01000441.1-human-gut-metagenome-genome-assembly--contig:-NODE-441-length-26803-cov-2.443996_pt1 | contig 26803 bp, 29 predicted proteins | sample MGYA00241540_ERZ501777 | MGnify/ENA primary metagenome ERZ501777 (study PRJEB25962, sample SAMEA2042615) | human gut metagenome | biome: human gut; feature: human-associated habitat; material: faeces...
CCGGCGGAAAGAGCAACAACTCTTTTGTTCAACGGAGTATGGGAATCCTGTCGTTGCGTATTATTAACAAATGCTTCCAGATCGTCCTCAAATCCGTTGACATTAGGACCAAGAGGCACAACCCAATTGGTATCGAAAGCTTCCTGGATATACTTCTGTTCCATGCCTGTCTCACTCATGTGAGCCAAACATAAGTAAATACGTTTGTTCATTTTCATTATTATGATAATTGGTGCGATAAAATCGCATAGGTTTAAATTGTATCAAATAAAGAGCATTTTTTAATACCCTGATTTAAAATGATAGACGATTCCTTTTTGGTAATCAATGACATCAAGTTTGTCCTTTTCAGCGCAGAGATTCTGATCAATGTAACCACCTCGGTAATTGAATTAGGACTTTTATAGTCGATCTTGATTCTTGCTACAGTGAAATAAGAAATGGCTGCATTCCAAAGATGGATTTTGACAGTATTTTCTGAATATCCCCATAAGGTTTTTTATCACTATGTTTTGCTTGATCCATTTGAAGAGTACTTCTAAATCCCATCGATAACGATACAAGTTTGATATTTCCAAAGCACAGACTTCAAAATTGTTAGATATAAGGTCAATGATGGTATCGTTATCGTAGTTATACACTTGCACAAATCTCGTATCTTCCGGATAGAGCCTGCTTAACTTATAACCTGTGACTTTGATACGAGAATCTTCCGGAAAGTACGATTCGGCTATTGGAAGTTTCATTTGCTCAATAGTGGTAAACTGCATATTCTCTTTGGGATGAGATACTCAAAAAGAATGAGCTTGATAAAAAAATAAAAAGAGTCTTAAAGTCCACGTAAGCTTTGTCCATGACACAAAAGACATAAGACTCAGGTACAAGTTTCAAAGTTAGCACATTTTTAAGTGTTTATGCATCAGTAATCTTTTACTTATTCAGAATCTTATTAACCACAACATCTACAGCAGTTGCAATTTTCTTGCAGTTCTCTTTATATTCGGCTTCCGTCCATTGGCTAATTTCCTGCAAACGAGAACGTACTTTCTGCACTTCTTCAACGAGATCTATTTTACGAGCATTCCTATCAACCCCCACTATACCCTTGAATGTACGACTCAATATCACAGAGGTCGAACCTAAACGCATATGCTCACCCAATATATTTTCAGAAGGCAAGTCGCCCTCTCCGATTCGAGCAATACCACCAAAACCAAAAGACATACCGACCTTATTGCACTTTTGCGCTATATATTCCACCAAACCGCCACTCAATGTTTCAAACATAAATGTCAAGCCCATAGAAATATGCAAATCGTTTAGACCGATGAAAATTTCGTCCACCCCGACAATTGCCAATATTTTATCCAAACGTGCCATAGCAGCCGCTGTCTCAATCATAATACATACTTTGGCGCGACCGCCCACCATCTCCACATATTGCTCAACATCATGCTGATCCATCACCATTGGCAACATCAAAACATCTGCGCCATAAGAAATAGCCTTATCTATTTCTGTTTTTGAATAAGCATGAATTGGATTTGTGCGTACAAGCAGTTGTGAGGTGGTTAGCACCTTCCTTACAGCAGGAATATCGTCAATACTGTTATTCGACTTCACAGTATTTCTTCCATGCTGACGCTCAGCCTTGCCGATATATTCCAAATCATAGAATATGCGGTCGATTCCTGCCTTTTGTGCCTCAATAGCCGACTGTGAATCCGATGCTAAAATCATTAGTTTCAGGTGTTTCATAATGACATTAAGTTTACAATTTACACGTGATTATTTTTTTGATTCCTGACAATAGAGATGATGGAATCCATCTCTTTCTTGCCATAACGCTGATCAATAGTCAGCGGAATTATATTGTTTGCTATCCAATGCTCAAAGCTGCCGGCAGGATGTTCATAAGGCACATGTCCCCACCAGCGTCCCTGAAAATGCTTGGCTGCAAACAACCACTCAATTATCTCATCATTCTCTATTACAAAAGGATAAACCATCGGAACGGTTTCTCCATCAAAATACTTTAAAGGATCTATCAAATTAATGCTGCATAGTTGTTTGTGCATATACAAGAAGTTTTCCCTGCGTATATGTCGGATCTCGTTGTAGTCTATTCCATCAAGTATTGAATGCGTCAACTTCGACATCTTCATTACCGGCTCATTGTCGATACGCTCCTCATTGACTGAACGTGCTTGATAACTTTTTCCCTCACAACCATACTCAATACGCAACAGCAAAAAAACCGCTGTATCCGAACTGTATCCCTGAGGATATTCCTCCATAAACATACGCGCGCCCTTACCCACCACATATGCGCCATCAGGTACACCCATAAACTTACGGCACGAATACACATTCAACGCTTCCTCTATTGGTGGGCAGAAGAATGCCTGACAGTTGTCTATGATGGGATGCTTCGTTAACTTAGCTAACGCCATCATAGGTTCATGCGACATAATGCCATAATAGTTCACCAACAATGCCGCCTCATCATCTGCCGGATGTAAATCAATCGGATTCCAGTCCTTGTCAGTATGATAGTACTTAACTTCCACATTATGAGCCGTCATTGTTTTTCGGATTGAGTCGCACTGATAAAATGGAATCCAAATAGCCTTACACCCGGTCACACGAAACGCATGCCAAATAGCAGACCTTCCAGTATTTAACCGTGCTATATTCTTGTCGCCTTTGTACCACTCCAGCCCCTTTCGGAACTGCATTTCTATGAAAGAACCTATTTCCATTGTTTCTAATTACAATAAGTCATTGGTGTCCACTAAAAATCACAGGATTTCTTTAAGTTTACTGAAATTCAATTTGTTACAATCAGCTTTAGAAAAAAACAGATTTGTATTCTATTTTGCGGCAATTTCAAACTGCTATGAATAATTCAGCGACCTCAATACGATAAATCGCATTAGGTGTATCATTGTACAAGTCAAAAACAATATGCGGGTTAAGCCCTAAATATGAGAACGAAGATTGTGGAAAGTATATCAGGAAACGCCGTACGCACACAAATCTATTATGCTATAATCACTTACTGTATAGTTGCGATAGTGTAACACGATATGAAATTAGTGTGCTATTTCCATAAAGTCCTTTAAATTATCGGAATCTCCCTGCTGACAAGACACATCTTAACGTCTTGCTCGACAAATCGAATTTCAAAATATGAAAGACAGGTATGATTTAAGTGAACTGAATTTATTTTTTAATCTTGTTTAGTGGTGGGCAGTGGCTCCTTATATCTAATTACCTTAGCAGGAACACCAGCTACCACAGCTTTAGGTTCCACGTCGCGGATAACAACTGCTCCTGCTCCAATTAAGCAATCCTCTCCAAGGATATGAACACCCGTCATCACTGATGAACCGATTCCACAATAGGTATACTTACCAGCATATACTGATGCACCAAAGTTTACCCCAAAAGACAAGAATGTTCCCTCATCTAAAGTCGAATGGTGGGAAACAATGGAATTAACGCTTATCATCACATAATTTCTGATATTAACCCAAGGCATAATTACCGTTCGAGGAAGAATATAGACTCCATTTTCGCCAATTTTAACTTGAGGAGAAACAAAAACACTTGGATGAATAAAATTAGGAGTTTTCAATCCACACTCCTTTGCCATTTTCAAAAGCTTCACACGAAGTTTATTGTTGCCTAACGGGCAATATACAGCCTCCACACCATGCGTTTTCTTAACTGCCTCTATCATAGGAATCTCCCCCAATACAGGAATACCTCTTACATTAGTACCAACATACTTAGGGTTATCATCAAGGAAACCTACAATCTCAACTCCAGCTTCTTGTAGATAAGCAAGGTAAACCTCTCCATAGGTGCCTGCACCTATAATCACACTTTTCATACAACTTTACACAACATTATTAATTCTACTTTATTTCACGCATCAACATAAAGGCTTCGGCCGCATAGTTATGCATCTGAGCCCCACGGTACTGTGCAAGTGCTTTAATAGATTGTTCTGAACGAGCATCCGGGAAATCACTCATCTGTAACGTGTAATATCTCAAAGCTTGCAACTTATCTTCTAAAACATCTGAAATATCCATCCATACGTTAGGCATGAATTCATTCTGAACATTGGGAGCTCCCCAAGCTGTCTCCGACATAGTTTCATAACCATACACACGCTTTACCTGAGGAAAGTACTTTGGACGAACAGCCACCATAGCTGCTTCAGCCACTATCCGATGGTCTTTCTGCATATCTCCATAATGGGGAATATAAACCTCATCAGGCTTTATTTTCCTCACAATCTCCAAAATTTTCCCGTTGAGGTCAAATCTTGACACCGATTCTAATTGGGCTGAAGGGAAGTCTAGAAAAAACGTTTCCTTTACCCCTATGGTTTCATGGCACTTCTTGGCATCACTTTGATTCTGAATAGTTCTTTCCACTGGAAACATTGGAGGATAACCCTTGGTTACAACACATACATAAACCTCATTACCTTCCTTGATATTCTTTATCATCATACCACCAGCACCCAACAGTTCATCGTCAGGATGCGGTGCTATTACTAAAATCTTGCTCATCTGCTTTTACTCCTTTCTTTATCTAACGCTTCTCTTGTATATGAACCGTAATCAGTCTTCGTGCGAAGGAATATTAATTTAAACACACTCATCAATATCTTTGCATCAAGTGCCAGCGATAATTCATTGGCATAATCCGCTTCATATTTTAGCTGTTTGTCCCATGTCACATAGTTGTCAAAATACATTGATTCCGGTGGAATCAGACCACTACGTACTTTAAACCGACATTTCTCGAAATCAGTATAATAGTCATTATACCAAGGATACAAAGGCCTTGGACCAATCACAGCCATATCGCCTCTGATAATATTCAACAATTCTGGCAACTCATCAAGTGATGAAGAGCGTAACCATTTACCAAATCCTACTAAACGTTGATCGTCAGGCAGCAGCTCTCCGGCTGCATTTGTTTCATTCGTCATAGTACGAAACTTACGAATATAGAAGATTTTACCTCTCATACCTGTTCGAACCTGCTTAAAGAAGATGGGACTACCCAATTTGATGCGTACAAGCAAACACAACACTAAAAACAGTGGACTTATAACAATAAAGAGTAAAAGAGCAGACGTAAAATCGAATACTCTTTTAAAGAATCGATAAATCATAATGTCGCATTTATTTTATTGACTTCACTAATTACATATTCAAAATCATAACCACAATTGAATATGTAGTCCAAAACAGACATGCAGGGCAAGAATTCTCCACGGATCTGAGGATATGTGATAGGTTTGTAATCCAAATACCATAATTCTACACCTCGATCGGTAAAATGTTCCTCTGTTTGATATGCACACGCACCGTTTCCGCTAATATACCGATTGCCACCTACTGCCAATGTCAAATCAATTACTTTCTCCTCACGCTTTGTTTGAATATCAAGTTTCGACGAACGGATAAACTTAGGCTTTATTCCAAACTTACTAGCAATAAACTCATTGATTGCAATGTTCAAATCTGCTACAGTAGCAAATCGAGTCATATAGAGCTCTTTGATCTCAGGGAATGTTTCCTTAAAGAAAGGAGCCTTTGAGTAATTCATCTCAATTGTTCTCAGATGCTTTTCATTCCACTTTAATTCATATTTAGGACGAACTTCATTAATCAAGTTCCCCATATGCTGTTCAACAGGAAACTTCAATCTCAATTCACCATTAGAAGTTTTTATCTTGTTGTAGTTGTGAGCTGCCTCGTTCGAATATTGTGCATCATCCAAATGTATAAACACATCACTCAGATACATTTTGTAAAACAATCCCAGCCAAGGAATGTAATCAGTTTGATGAATACCTACGTTCATGATCAAATATTGTTATTAGTTAATTATAGTTCATTGTTCATCATTTTGAGTCTGTTTTCGTATGTCAACTCAAGCATCTTACTTCTTTCAAAATACTCTCTTACTCGTTCTAAACCAGCAGCAGAAAATTTCTCCCGCATTTTTCTGTCAGTCCCCAATTGCTGCATAGCTTCTGACAATTCGTCTATCGTACGGTCGGGAACCAATAATCCGGACTTGCCTTTCTCTATCACTTCCGAAGGCCCGGGGACGTTCGTTGTAATAATGGCGCAACCCATGGCCATAGCCTGTTGGATTACCATACTGAATCCCTCGCGATAAGTAGGATGAACCAATATATCCATGGCAGACATATATTTCGGAATTTCACAACTAAATCCATGAAAAATCACATTTTCATTCGACTTTGCCCATTTCAAGATCTCGGGATCCAAATCGCAACGCAGGTCATCAAAACGACCTATCATCAAAAGTGCAAAATCAGGATTGTTTGTTTTCTGAAAAGCCATAAGTAATTCGTTGATTCCCTTGTCTGTTTCTATGCGGCCTACATAACCAAACACTATTTTATCTTCCAACACTGGATATTCTTTCTGTACTTCAAACTTGTATTGTCCACGTTTACTGAAGTCAAATACACTTAAATCTACTCCAACTGTACCTCCAGCACCAATTACAGACGATTTTTTTTTATCAAGCACACCATCCTTAGCAGCGACCTCCATATTTTTATAACTTGCAACTGTAATATGAGTGGCAGTCTTGCACATTATCTTTTCGATAAATTTATAAATAGTACGCTTCACACCGTTAAAACCCACATACAATAACCCCCATGAACAATACACACGAGTTTTTATCTTTAGTAATTTAGCAGGAATACAAGCATAAAATGAAGCATTGGTTGTGGCATACTGCACGTAATCAAAATTTTCGCATTTGAATATTTTGTAAAATTCAAATGGTTTTATCAGCACGTCTCTGATACTGATGCCTCGGTTCATCTTCACATTAATCAGACGAAAGTCCTTACTGTATTTCTCCACAAAATGGTCGGACATAGAACAAAGCAATGACACATCATACCCCTTCTCTTTGAAGACATATGCAGCTGGAATCACAAACGATTCCAACGTACTTTCAATCGTTGCAATGAAACACAATTTCTTACACATAGATTATTTGTATTATGGTACTTTAACAACCGATATTTTATCCTCTTGACACGCTTTGAATAATTGAATAAATTCGCGTATGCATCATTTCTCTATCGTGATTACGCTTTCCGCAAGCAACGGCTTTCTCTGCATATTGCCGAATAACAGATTCATCGGTAAGTCGCAAAAGCACTTGCATAAGTCCCTCTTTTGTAGATGCAACAAGAGCCGCATCTTCATTCCTAAAGTATTCAATAGGAGCCACATCCTTTGGTCCTACAGCAAGGATACATTTACCGCTTTGGATATAGTCGATAATTTTTGTTGAGAATGACAAGCGTGCGATTGCCATATTCTTGCCCTCCATCGATTCTACAAATACCTGAACATCATTCTCTGCTATTATTTCAGGAACTTTGTCGTATGCCACGGGAGGACAAATTTTGATGCCATTGTCAACCAGCAGGTGCTTCATTTTTTCCTTAGGAATAATGTCATTCGTATATATTGACAGTTGCAGTTTTTGTCCATTCTTATTAATCTCTTTCATACACGCTGCAATATGGATTAGAGATTCCAGGCGCCCTATCAGGACATTGCCCAAGTAGACCATTCGAACAGGTTTATGAATCTTGTCAACATTAGTTTTCAATGTGTTCGCATCAAAACTTTTTGTAATAAAAGTGCTTTCCACTCCAAAAATCCGGTCATATTCCTCTTTCATCTTCAGGCTTGACACAAAAACATGCCTGCTATGTTCAACGGTTTGTTTCACTTGTTTTCGGAGGAAATACTTGAAGACCTTGCTGACTGCATTTGGGCAACTTTCATAACAATAAACATCGTCCATCAAAAAAGTTACCATCGGTTTCTTAGCGATTTTATAAACATAATTATTTAATCGATTCATCAAGATTAGCGGAGAACCATCCAACCAAACAATATCCGGATCAAAATCAGCAATGAACTTTTTCAATTCCTTTGTCTTCCAACCGCCCAGCAACCATATAATTTCTCTGAATAGCGAAAACACCCACGACCTATGCCCGCGGACAAACTTCATAGCAGAAAGTTCTTGCTTTGCAGTCGCAATATCATTTCGGGTGTTGATTTCCTCTGTTTTTGTATTAAGAACCCTGCCGGTTTTTATTCCCCATTTCCAAAATTTCTTAACCAATGAAAATTCTGAAATTTGATAGAATAGATGACAACATTTTGTGTTAGGCTGTTGTGTTTCAATATATATACGTGCTATTTTATCTGGATCATAATCCGAAAATATATTCGTCAATGTATTTGAGACACTATTATCATCCCAATTAAGACGCGAAACAATCAATAACTTAGGATATTCCATAACTAATGCCAATAAAATGAATAGGGAGTATTACGAGTAACATATAGAAAATAAAATATAATCGATCCTATCACGATAAACCTTAAATATCTATCTTCTGAATAAAATAAAACATTAGGAATCATTATCATCATAAATGGAGCATAACATAAAGCTAAACGAAACATATTTGGAGAGATAGTAGCAAGAGCTTGCATAGAACAAACCAATAATGACATTCCTAAAATAAACATAGCATCATTTGGCTCATTAACTTTATATGATTCATACCCCACTATTGACATTATAAAAATTGAACAATAAAATATTAATGTAACAGATGAATAACTAGTATTCAAAACAAGATATGATTCAAAATGGTCATTTCCTAAAACTTTAACCATTGTTGTTAACAATAAACTTCCAAAAAAATAACTTGTAACCCCAGTAATACCAATCAAAGGCAAAAATATTTTTCTGTTTCTAATCCAATATAATGGAATAGTCGCCAAAAGGATCAAACCCGCAGAATGACATAATGAAGCTATTAGGATATAAACAATTGTCCGAACATATTTCTTATCCACAAAGCATAAAAAAGCTAATATCATAAAAGACATTGACATAACCTGTTTAAGCCCCGCCATAGAAAAAGTAAACATTCCTATTGTAACAAAAACAAGTATGCTTAACAACAAATCTTTAGAAAATCTCTTACTGAGTAAATATAATGCATAGACATATAAGGCTTCTACAAAACCAAACCATACTTGTACTGGCAATTTTAATAATGAAAATACCTTGCTTGTATAATAATAGCCTAAATATCCTTGATATCGGTCATTAAGTTTAGTGAATGAATAAAAAGGCATTCTTAAGTAATCAGCCCAATAACCAGCAGTATCAGCTCCAACTTTAATTCCACGTAATGCTGCCAGCAATACAATTATAATCCATATAAGCTTACAATATTTAAGTTCGATGCTATCTCTTAGATGACCTTGTGTCATAGATATCGCCTTATATCTCATTAAAAGAATGAGAGCTACTAATAGAGTGTAATAAATCATAATTATTTATCAAGTTCTATGTATAGTAATTGAATCTTATTCTAATGTGTGCAGCGATAGTCTCATTCTTTACATCTAAAAACAGACGCTAATATTACACTGAAAATATTCCTTTCGATGATTGGTAAAGATTATAAAACAAATTAGCCATTGTGGATTGAGAATATTCTTCTATTGCACTTTCAGAAATTGAACGAGCATCATAATCGGCAATATCCGCAATATGCGCAATAATGCCATTGATGTCGCCATAATCAACAAATTCCGAAAAATCTTTTAACGCTATACTTTCAGGGCCTCCGGCCTTAAAGCCGACAACCGGTGTCCCACAACACAATGATTCAGCCGTAACCATAGAAAATGTTTCCCGTTTTGATAAAAGGAGAGTTATGTCGACCTCGGAATATAACTGAGCGAGTTCACTTTGTGTCTTGGCTTGCCCCCATAGCTGCACGTTTTCCGGCAATAGACCAACACTAACGCTACCGGATATTCTGTTTGCCACAACAATAAATTTGTAATCTGGCAATGCTGCCGCTATCTTAGGCAAATAGCGGCCACCCTTGATATCTGTCTCTTCCAATCCAAAGTAAGGCGCAACAAATAGTACAACCTTTTTGCAATCGCCCCTATTGATAAGTCCGGCATTCCCTTTGTAATGGAACACAGAAGTATCGACACCATTTGGCACATATTCTACCGGATAACGTTTGATAATAGCCGATTGCCTTGCTCTTTTGGCAAGCCATGGTGAAACAGCCGTAACAATTAGATTATCACTGGCAAAAGCATTGACAGCCTTATACATTCTCTTGTATGATTCCTTTGAACGGTCGAAGAACCACGAATTAACCCTCTGCTTATACAGATTGCAGTCATGGCATCCGGCTTTCCATTTTTCACATTCAAAAGCATGCTCGCAGCCTGCCGTATGGAAAATCTCAGCATGAAGTGTTAACACTGTTTTTATGCCTAATTTGGCCAAATACGCCAGAAGAGCATACACATTCATAGTAGAAGCATTCACACAGTGCACATGTACCACATCTGGTTTGAACTCTTTTATAACCCTCTTGATACGATAGTTTGAGATAAACAAGCCTCCATACGGAATACCAGTGATACGAGAAAGCAAAGAATTTATATTATGCTCGATTTTAGTGCATACTTTCTTGGAATGCTCATCTATATGCTCATCACCCAAGCCATAACAAGTGAAGACTGTATGCCCTTGTGCACGCAGAGAGTCTGCAATAGATGCGACAATCTTGCCAGTACTGCCCCTGCGATATACACAATTTAACAATAAGACCTTCATAAATCAAATATCTTATCTGCTTTTATTCTCTGTTCATTAACACAGGCATCAACCGTCCCCCAATCTATCATATCATTACATAGATTTTTTATTGAATGAATATCATTCTTATACAAAATTCGATTATATAAACCTGTTTTTGACAGCAATGTGTACAATCTATCATTCATGCCTATATTCCCTTTCTGTTCCGTAATGACGGCAAAAGGCTTATGTAGCTTCAAACACATTACAACACAATGGAAAGAGTCTGTCACTACAAACTCTGCATACTTAATATAACTAAGCCAAGCTTGTATAGTGTAATCACCTTCTTCATTATTCCAAATAATATTCTTTTTATCTAATGCAGTATTAATAACAGACATTCGATCTGCAATGTGTCGGATAAAAAAACTATAAATGTAGGATTCTTTTGGGATCAAAGGACATTCGTCCGCAAGAGAATGATAAAAGCATGGTTTCATCAATAGGGTTGGATCAGGGACGACGATGACATCATCTCTACCCATTGATTTCACAATATCTATTCCTGTATTCTCGCGAACGCTTATTACATCAAAATTCTTAATAAATTTTGAAGCAACCTTATTAGCCTTCCCCGGATACGTCACACAGCCAAAGCTCAAGGCGTAACCAACCCGCTTGCCCTTAAATGGGAATCCTAAAAAATATGTTGGCGAAACAATCCCATGTCCTTCTCCATGCATCAAGAAAGATGGGTTAACCACTTGGTCACTTCCTGATACGATTATATCAAATCGAGAAGCTATGGATGCCATATTTTTATATGAATAGACTCGCTCTGTTTGACTGAAATGTATGTCCCTAAATTTGGCCAATACGACTTCCTTTTTGCGATTGTTTAGATAATCTTTTATATTAAGAAACTTACGGAAACGTAAGAAAGTATAAAGATTATCGTCATACTGACGAGGCTTATAATTAATAACCTTCACATCATGCCCCATAGATTCAAGATAGCTCTGCAATGCATAGCATTGCAGCACTGCTCCATAATTGGTTGCCCAATGAAATGTCAATATACCTATTTTCATCAAAATAATCGCTTTATGACTCGTTTTAAGATATTCTGTTTCTTGCTTTTTAATGATAGAAGGGCTTTAATGCCTTGACATTTGTAACCACTCCAGAACTGCTGACGTTCTACAGGTTCATTAGAACTTTTGAATATGCAAGAATTGTAATAGATTGATTTCTGATAATCAACTTGTTCCATTTGAATATTGAGATGCTTGATAAATGCTTCGCCCTTTTGTGTGTTGCCGCAGATGAAGCTGGAACCTTCATTGTCATCCATCTCTGGAACGAAATGTTCAATACCCCAGTAGTCGGCAAGAGTTATATCAGCTCTGCTTTTACCTGCTTTAGCCGGGCAAGAAAAGCATGATGGACGAAGGGTGAGGTTACGAACAAACGCCATCAGATATTTATTATCTCCAGCTCGTTCAGTGAATATCACCTTGTTCGCAATATTCTTAATTGTGAACGAGTAACCTCTCCAACCTGTTGATTTATCTTTATGGGAGATATGACCGATGTTCATCAAGTTTAATGATTCTAAATATTCTCGCCAAATCTTAGGACTTGGTACGCCATGACAGACAACCTCAATGGTAAGTAGGTTGTTATATTTCTTACGCAAATAATGATTCAAACCTGAAATTTGGCAAGGTGTTCCAGAAAACAGAATCTTACGACCTTCTTTCAAAAATGATTCAGTTTGCTTAAATGTTTCTCCTATCTGACTCTGAACATATTTTGAACCTCTAAATGTAGCAAGGCCTTGTTTCGTTTCGACACAAGTGTGAAACACTTGCCAGTTATTATCAAAACATGCACCAAATACAACTCCGCCCTCAGCTATCACCCTCTCTGCAATGGCTGTAAAGATGCCACCACTACTGCTTTGCTTACGTATTTCTTCGTCTGTATTCTTTGCGGCATAGCATGATAATGGTTCCTGAGACTCCTCCTGATTGAGGCAAGGACATATTTTTTCACAGAGATGACAGTCAATGCACTTGGCAAAATCAACTATTGGGTAAAGGAATCCTTCCTCGTCCTCATGCATTGATATACATTGCTTGGGACACTTTTGTACACAGGCGTTACACCCACAACAATTATGTTTGTCGAGTATTTGAATCATGTATCAAAATCCTATAATCTTCAGATATTTTTTAGGTAATACTTTTCTTGCCAGATAGATGATCAGCATTGTTATAACTACAACGATTACCCATCTTACTATCCAAACAGGTACCGAAACGAAATGGAATGCCAATATTATCACGAAGCAATGAATCAAGTAGATCGAGAAAGAATAATTCCCCATTACTATTAATATTTTATTTATGAAGTTGCCTGATTTGTATTGCATTTCTATTTGTTTGGAGAAGAGCAAAAGTATCATTAGGAAAGAAAACACAAATGAAGATGGCTTTATACCATATCCTCCACCTGTAGCCTCATGTCTGAACTTCGTCTCGATTACCATCAGCACGAAACTAATTATTACACCAATAAGCAGCCACCCCATGTTATAATTTCGGCTGCTTCTTGAAATATATACTCCTAACCAGAAGAATATTAACCATACAATTGCAGGACCGGCATACACTATTAAAGGAAGTTTTGTAACACTTGTATAAGAAATTGCAATGACGCATATTATTGATATACAGAGGATTACCCCCCCAGTTGCGGGTTTTAGCATTTTCTTCTGTATTACAGGGAGCAATAAATAACATTGAACAATTAATGCTATAAAATAATATATGCTGTAACCACAAAAAAAGAACAACAAGACATTCTCTAGTATTGATTGTCCTTCAAGTATTGACAAGAAAAAATAGGGAATAGACCAGAATAGAACAGGAATATAAACCTTTGGTATCTGTTTCTTCCAAAACGCAAAGACTTGTCTTTTATCCTCAAAATCCCTCCTGCCGATAAAGAAGCCAGAGATTGCTAAGAACATTGGTACTGCCATATTAAAAATCTCGCGCATGCTTATAGCACAGATGGATAACCAGCTATCAAACTCACAAGCGTAGAATGTATGGATAGCAACAACCATCATAATAGCTATTCCACGAAGAGCATCAAAATATAAGTTTCTCTGCATACTCCTTTACATTTCTTTGATAGACTTCAAAATATTAAAAAGCCTTGAATTCCTTGGAATTAATCTTCTAAAGAAATTGACAATCTTATATGGCATTACCTGAATACGCATACAAAGAGTTACCTCATTCTTGAAATAAGGATACATTTCAAAATAGTCATGTTTACCATCTGACATTCGCTTTAACATTTGAATGAGATACCACTTTTTGTGCTCACGATAATAGTTTATATCAAACACCGCGCTGTATTTGTCAAGCGCTCCCAAAGCATCTATTCCTAAGAGCGTGCGTACACATTTCTCACACTTACCACAGTTGTGTTCTTCTTTCAGACAGACATTTAAATATTCGTATGATGGAACATATTTTATTACAGACTTCAACTTTGTCATTCGAGACATGCCTTCTCCTTCGGAATAAAGTCTTAAACTGTGAGTAGACAGTAACGGCAAAGACAACATATCATAACTACCACAACATATAGTTGCCTTATCATCTAATCTAAATTCATTATACCGATATCCACCTGAAGCATAGTAATATACCGAATAAAGTTTTTGCAAGCAATAAACAGCGAACATACTTGAGTATGTATGCGATTTAAAATGATTTTGCTCTACAACATTCTGCAAATTGGAGTTGCATGTAACAAACTCAAAACCATATTTTTCAGCAAAACGTTTTGGACGTTCCAACCTTATATGATAAAGATTCTCTGCTTTTTCTCCTTCACCATGACTACCCACATTATTGAATGTCAAATGGGTGATATTATGCTTTCTGAATTTCATAGCAGTTTGACTTGCAAGGGCATGCATGGAATCTACACCACACGAAATACCTGTACCAACCGCACCTGCACATGGCAATGATTCAGACGACACATCCGCTGTTATCTGCGGACGATAAAAGTCCTTGTTGTATTGCGCTATAGCATCAAGCAAATATTTGTCTATATTGTAATATAAATCTTCTGACAATGGTGCCTCACTCACAATGTCATGATGGTTACGCATAGCAAAGTTCAGCGCTGCTATAACAAAAGCATCTCCACGTTCATAACAAAGATATTCCTCATATTTCTTGTCAACCTTAAACCATACTTCCTTACGCACACTGTCTATTGTAACAAATGCAAAAAGTGTTGCCGTTGCACCATCAGTACGTACTTGCGGCTTTTCAATCTTTATCATATTGTTATTTGTTTTTCTTGATTTTGCTTAAAACCTTTTCTGTTACGAAACCCTTTTCTGTTTTATCAAGGCCAAGCATCCATATTAAGAGAATTGATGTCAAAAATCCAACTACAGAATTTGCTATAAATGTCAAAAATGAAGTCTCTACCAAATTATATATTGAAATTGGTACAACCAACGACAATGCGGATACAGGCAATAAGGGTAACATAATCTTAACTAAATATGTGCGTGCGGGGAAATCATTATCACGCCTCAAAATTAATACCCTCACAAACAATCCGACAACGGCCAAAACCACCGACAATACAAAAGTACTATAAACAGGCATTTTCATTTTATACAACACATACGTCAAGACGAATGTTGCCAAGAATATTATAGCTATTGCCATTTGATAATTACGTATTTTTCCCGAAGCCTGATTTATTTGCGCAATGGGAACGTATGCAGAACTGATTAACAATTCTATCAACACAAGACGGGTGAACAAAACACAATATTCTGGTACTTGCTTCAACCACCACTGCAAAATAAAGTCTGTATATATAAGGACTGGGGTTGTCAAGACAAGCAACAAATAGAATGAAAGTTTGGAAGAAGAGAACACAAGTCTGTACATATGCAAATATTCGCCAGCGGAATAACTCTTTATTATCTGTGGACGCACTGCTGTCATAAAGTTTATTACAAAATTATTGATTGCAACTTGCACTTGTATAGCTATCGCACGAGCCGCATTGAATACAGGACCAAAGAAAATATTTATCAGCACATTTATCCCTTGCTTACTTAACATATCGCTAATACAGCCAAAGAGCATCCACCCAGAGAAGAAGAACATTTTTTTCATCAACTGCACATTCCACTTCCATTGATACTTGCATTCGGTAAAATTTCTGATACAATACACATTATATAAAATACGCATCAGCAGACTTACCCCAAGCGAAAGTAAACCATAAACAATCAGTTTGTTATAAGGAATAACAACAAGCAGATAAACAATCAATAATTTCAGCACCACCTCTATAATAGAATAATAGGCATATACACCCATCTGTTCGTTTGCAATTATAGCTGCGTTATATGGTGTGCTTATTATACTCACAAACAAAGACAACACTGAGCAATGGTACACCCATACAGCAGCATCAAATTGTTCGACAGGAATATTCAGCTTGTTATACACAAACCATAGTCCAACAGTTTCAAGCCCGATTACAGTGACTATACCTATCAGATAATGGGCATTTACAGCATTAATAAAGACGTTACGCAACCCTTCATTATTATTTCGCCCCATTTCATAGTTCAAGAAACGCTGTGTACTTGTGCCCATAGACGAGTTAAAGAAACTCAACATGGAAACGATTCCACCTACAACATTATATATACCGAAATCCTCTACTCCCAGTGTATTCAGTACAACACGGCTTGTATATAAGGCAACCACCATGCTGAAAAGCATACGGAAGTAAAGAAGAAGTGTATTCTTTGCTATTCGAGTGTTGTTTGCTGTATCTGACATTTATTTTTCTTTCTTTTCCACACCATTTTGAGGATGAAGCCCCTCACCAAGCCATTCACCGTTTGCCTGCCAAAGATCATAGAACTATAGATGCAAGCACAAATTGCCACTTTTGACATTTGCACCTATAATAAAGATTTGAACTTTTCCCTTTGAATAACTAAAACCGCATCAATAAATTTAGGCTCTTCAACTTTTTTTGCCATAATCAATTGTTTTGAAAATTCATTAAGCTTCTGCATTTCGTAACAGCCATTAAATATTAATTCGGAACGTGAAATATATAAACATCAACATTGCCAGTGTTCATCTATAATCTGTACGTATTACGACTTGCGCCAAACCATTTTGTTTATAATTCCGACATAACTCTGTATCAATTTAATGACCTTGATAGACACATTGTCGTCAGTATACGCAGGAACAGGACAGGCATCATCGCCATTGGCATGCATGGCTGTAGCAAGTTCTACTGCTTGACAAACAGCTTCAGAGGTTATACTACCGATTGTGAACACACCCTTGTCCATTGCCTCGGGACGTTCTGTAGAAGTACGAACTGACACCGCTGGAAAATGAAAAAAAGCACCTTCCTCTGGAACTGTTCCAGAATCAGAGACAACACAGAAAGCATTCTGCTGTAGCTTATTATAATCAAAGAAACCAAGTGGCCTATGTTGGATAACACGTTCGTCAAACTTAAAATTTCTTTTTTCTATCATCTTTTCTGAACGTGGGTGACAACTATAGAGAACAGGCATATTGTAGGTACGTGCCATCTCATTGACTGCATTCATCAGAGAAAAGAAGTTCTGCTCTATGTCGATGTTTTCTTCACGATGAGCAGAGAGTAGGATGTACTTACCCTTTTCAAGACCAAGTTTGTCAAGGATATTGGATGCCTCAATTTGAGGGAGTACAGATGAAAGAACTTCAGCCATAGGCGCACCGACAACATAGGTGTATTCGGGTTTAACGCCACTCTGAAGTATGTATCGACGAGCGTGTTCCGAATAGCAGAGATTCACATCGGATGTTATGTCTACAATACGACGTATAACTTCTTCCGGAAGGTTCTCATCTTTGCAACGATTACCGGCTTCCATATGGAAAATAGGTATTTTCAGACGTTTGGCTGCTATAATCGAAAGGCATGAGTTTGTATCGCCAAGAACGATCACGGCATCCGGCTTGATTTCTGTCATCAAATTGTATGCCTTGGAAATGACATTGCCCATTGTTTCACCGATGTTGTTACCAACTACTCCTAAATAGTAGTCAGGAGCACGAAGAGCAAGATCCTTGAAAAATACCTCATTGAGGTTATAGTCGTAGTTCTGACCTGTATGCACAAGTACATGGTCGAAATATTTGTCGGCTTTTTTAATGATTGCCGACATTTTAATGATTTCAGGACGTGTGCCTACGATGGTCATTAATTTTAATTTTTTCATTATCTGTCTGTTTATTTAAAATAATGAGGATAGAATTCTTTATGAGTGTTTACCCAATCTGCCATTTCCTTAATCTGCTGCTCATAAGAAGGAACAACAAATGAAAAATCGGTCCGGCGGTGACGGAGAGATTTGTCCAACTGGAGCTTGTCACTCGGATTGATTATGATCCTGCCATTACGGAAGTATTTGTTGAATAGGATACAGAGATCAAATTTACTGATGCTTTCGTTGTTAACCAAATTGTAAAGTCCTGTAAGATTTTGCTTAACAGCTTCTTCCATAGCCTTAGCAAGTGTCAATGTGGTTACACCGGTCCAAATAGCTCCGGTAAAACCATTAATCGAATCCTCCTGTTTCATAAACCAATTGAAAAGCCCTATTCCTTTCTCGTTGATATCCGGTCCTATAATAGAATTACGGAATGTGAGATTCTTATCGTCATTCACTTCTCCGATAGCTTTGGAACGATCATAAAAAATCATTCCATCAGGAAACGAATCTTCATAATAAGGACCTGTATTTCCTGCAAACACACAATCTGTACTCATATGAATAAGTTTCGTCTTACTTTCTCTCAATGTATCTGCTATAAAATGCGGGAGATAGCCGTTGAGCATTACAGCCATTGACTTGTGGTCTTCTGCATTCTGATTCAACACACCGATAGCATTTATCACCACATCGAAGTTGTCGCTAAAAATTGCGATCTTTACATCTTCCGGCTTCATAGCATCACCGATTATATTTTTGCAGTAAGGAATTGGTCGGCGAGTGAAACCTGTTACATCATAACTCCGTTCTTTAAAATACAAAGCTATTATGTGACCAGCCATTCCGCTGGCCCCCAACACAAGTATTTTCATGAGTTGTTTTATTTACTGGATAAAATTTCCTTCGCCGCTCAGCTCTTTTTTGATGTAATCAAGAGCCGCAATCTTTGCTTTTGTTTCTTCCAAGTTCAAACGGTGTGTGTTGTCTGAATTAAACTCTGTCAATACATCACGCTTTTGGTTGCCTTCTGTGAAGTACTTGTCGTAGTTGAGCGAACGGTTATCCGCCGGCACACGATAAAAATTACCCATATCCTCCGCCTTGGCGCATTCCTCGTTGGTGAGAAGCGTCTCATACATCTTCTCTCCGTGGCGGATGCCGATTACCTTGATGTCTTCTTTTTTTCCTCCAAAGATTTCACAAACAGCCTCTGCCTGTGTTTGTATGGTGCAAGCCGGCGCTTTCTGCACGAGGATGTCACCATTCTGGCCATGTTCAAAAGCAAAGAGAACCAAATCCACTGCCTCTTCAAGCGACATGATGAAACGTGTCATCTTAGGTTCGGTCAGTGTAATAGGATTACCATTTCGAATTTGGTCAATCCACAGAGGGATGACAGAGCCACGGCTGCACATCACATTGCCATAGCGTGTGCAACAAATTTTAGTATCTCCTGAATAACGAGACTTTGCCACTGCGATTTTCTCTTCAATGGCCTTGGTGATACCCATGGCATTGATGGGATAGGCCGCTTTGTCGGTGGAAAGGCAGATGACTGCCTTCACATCTGCTTCAATGGCAGCAGTAAGGACATTGTCAGTACCGATTACGTTGGTATTAACGGCTTCCATCGGAAAGAATTCGCAACTTGGAACCTGTTTCAAGGCTGCCGCATGAAAAATGTAGTCCACACCGGGCATGGCATTCTTACATGACTGAAGATTGCGCACGTCACCAATAAAAAATTTGATTTTGTTGGCCACATCAGGGTATTTCATCTGATATTCATGGCGCATGTCATCCTGCTTTTTTTCATCGCGTGAGAAAATACGAATCTCACCAATGTCAGTGCGAAGGAAACGATTCAATACTGCATTACCAAAGGAACCTGTTCCACCCAGATTGATTTGGATTTAGAGGGAAATGTTTTAAAACATGTTACCTTTACCAACGGATGTAACGGCAACTTAAAGGCTATCTCTTCTTTGGTAGAGGGATTAACGGTAGAAGAAGTAGAAGAAAAATTAAAGGGCATCACCTGTGGATTCAAATCCACTTCCTGTGGTGACCAGCTTGCCCAGGCATGCTTAGCAGCCCTTGAAGCGCAGAAAAAAGAATCATAACATGGAAAGGGCATCATCTAAATCTTCTTAAGATGATGCCCTTTCATACTATTTCGTCCATTGGACTTTTACCTCATTTCGTATATTTCGTCTTCAATCCCTGAACCCTTCCTCCTGAATCCGTTCGCTTCTGAGTCCTGTTGGACTGGAACCATATCTTTACGTTGCCGTTCTGATTCTCCATCCACTTTTCTTTTGTATTTACCTCAGGTTTTCCTTCCGATTCTGAATCCATGAACTGAATCTGATTTTATTATTTATTATGTTAGGTTTCATAATATCTGTCAGCTCTGCATTGGACCGTACCTTCCTTTCTTACTATTGCGTTTCTCTTCGTCTAAACGCTTGTCCGATTCTGATTTAATATCCTGGTGGTATCGACCTCCTCTTACATTATTATGAGTTTGTTCCTTCTCTTTCTGGTGGAATCTCCTCCTTACTTTGTTTCCGTTCATTTGTTTCTTTTGATGATTTGATTATATCTAACTATAGTTCATTTGTCAACACTATTTTTAGAATTTTCTTAATTATTTTTCGTATTTACTTTATTATATTGCATATATTGTATAAATTATCTGAATTTTCAGTTTTATTTAAATTGTTAAAACAACTACAAGAAACATATGTAATTACAATCTGTCTGCGATGCCATTTCCTATTCGCTGATTTTCCACTCTACCTGGGCACTTTCTTCCTTCTGAAGAGAAAGCAGAAGAGTAAATAACTGATGAATGGTCTCCATCAATTTCTGGCTTGGAAGAATTGCATACTGGGCCAGCCGGTCCAAATCAAAATAGCGGACATTCGGATCCGGCAGGAATACCATGTTGGTGCTCCGCACTTCTTCTCCACAAGTCTCAATATTTTCATAAGTAATCATTACAAATTCATTTCCATGCTCTTCGCAGGAATAGGCTGTATAACACTCATCTACTACCCACTGCTTTCCGTCGGCTTCTACAACCGGCTTTTCGGATTCCTCTTTATATTCGCTGGTCTTCATCTCAACATTCCAGTGCTGCTTTCCTTCTTTGGTTCTCTCATATAAATGCTCTAATGTGCTGTTTAAAAATTCTGGTGTCATTTTTTGCTGTCTCCTTCTATTTACTATTGTTTTTGTTCTGTACTTTTATGTTGTGGCTGTCCGCAGTTGCATTCGGACAGCCTCGGTTATTTTTGTCCTGTTTTTCTATTATAACACAGCCGCTTCTGCTGTGAAACCATAAGAAACAATACTTTTTAATGCCTTTTCTTTAACGAAGCCCGGATTCCTTTGCCTCTGTTTCCAGTCCGTTGGCAAAATAATCCGCCATGGCAATAACCTGCCGCTGGATATTCCAGAATGTCTGTAAATCTTTTTCATAATTGCCGGCAAGCCGCTCACTGATTTCCTGTCCGGTCAGGTCTACGTGCATACGGAACATTTCTTTTAATACACTTTCTTCATATTCCGGTGTTGCAGATGCCAAAAGCTCTGCGATGCGGTCTGCATTTTCGTTTAACCGTCGTACCTGCTCCTCCGTATCCTTCGCTCTTCCTTCTTTTTTCTGGGTGATCAGTCCACCGGTAAGCTCTACCTGGCGCACCAGTAAATCTCTGAGGCTGTTCACCGTATTTTCCGGATAATATCTGCCGAAAAGGTCTGCTATTTCCTCTGCATTGTCAATTAATGCAGTAACCAGTTCCTGCTGATCCGGCAAATCCGCTGCCATGCTGACCAAAAGCATCCGGAGCAGGTAGGTATGATTCAGCCATGCCATCCGCATCAGTTCTTTTAAATTTCCTTTTCCATTGTTATTGGAAATCCAGGAATCTCCTGTATTTCCCGGCATTTCCGGTCTTGTGTATTCTCTGCCCGGGCATATTTCTATCTTCATTCCAATCTGTAAATTGTAAGGATTTATCCTTGGATTGCTTAAAATAATAGAGGATACCGTCGTCTTATACTGCCGGGAAAGTTTGTATAATGTATCCCCCGCTTCCACGGTATGTTCGATTGAATTGCTGCAGTTCACGCTGACCTCTTCCCATTCTTTCTTACTTTCGTATTAGTTTATGTCAAAAATGTTGATTGGTTCCCTGATTTGCTCTTGTCAAGGAATGCGATTGCGTATACAGTAAGGGAAAAGCATGTTTTTGCGAGGTGTATTATGTCCATTAAAATATTCGTTATGACCCACAAACAATTTGAAGCTCCCACCGATTCCATGTATGTTCCTCTGCAGGTCGGACATGCAATTTCTCCGGAATTAGGCTATCTTGCAGATGATACCGGAGATAATATTTCCCGGAAAAACAAAAGTTTCTGCGAGCTGACCGGCATTTACTGGCTCTGGAAAAATTACCATGCCTGCGATTATATCGGCATCTGTCATTACCGCCGCTATCTCATAAATAGACAGGGGCTTATTTTCACGGAAAAAGAGCTGATGTGGCTGCTTCAGAATCATGACATGATCACACCAAAGCTTCTGACTTTAAATACTTCGTATTTTAATGGTTTCAGCCAGAACCATCACCAGAAGGATCTGCTGATTACTGAGCAGGTCATTTCTGAAAAATACCCAGACTATGTGCCTGTTTTTCACCATATGGTTCATGATGTACATACTTATTTTGGAAATATTTTCATTACTTCAAAAGAACGATTTGATGCCTACTGTGAATGGCTGTTTGACATTCTCTTTGAAGTGGAGTGCCGGGTCGATATCAGCAGCTATGATAATTACTGTAAGCGGTTGTTTGGATTCCTGTCGGAGTTTCTGCTGACCGTCTACATTGCGAAGCAGAATCTCTCCACCTATGAATGTATGGTGGGGATGTCCGGTGAAAAGCATGAAACAAGAATGCTCCGGGAATCTCTGGCAAAATGTTTTGCGGATGGCGACTACCAGAAAGCCCAGTCCATTTTCATGGAAAGCTATGCGAAACGCCCGGACATTCTGATGGAAGCTTCTGATATTACCGGTGAACTGCACCTTTGCATGCAGGTAATTTCTACCTGTTCCTTTGAACAGGAACTTTATGGGCACAACCTTTTAGATATGATTCATGATTATCATTCCCTGATGGAATTCTGCCACCAGTTAAATGAAATTGTAAATCATTTTCTTACAGGTACAGAGTCTGCCGCTGATATTTCATGGCTCAAAAAATCCACTGCTCTCTCTCCGAAAGCAGTGGATATAGCGATTCAAATGTTCTGTTCTGATGAGGACTTAAAAGAGAAAGTATTTTCAAAAATCTGTTCCCATCTCAATAATTTTTGAATTCTGGCTTCATCCTTCTAATCTGCTCACCTTTCCGGTCTCACCTGTTTCTACTGGCAGGCTGCCATAGAAACGGTCCGGCATCCCGGTGAAATAATTTCGCAATGGTCAGAGAATGTTACGGTCATTCCCTCTTTTTCAAAAAATGCTTCAATTGCCGCTTTGAGCATACCCTCTTTACCATCACATGCACAAAATCCTAACGGTTCTACAACGGCTGTCTCCGCATCATGAAAGCTAATACGGTATGGCAGGCGTTGTTCATGTAACGCTGCATTCAGGTGTGCAATCTGGTTATAAGTAAATTCCTGTCTCATGAGCACCCCTCCTCTACGGTCGTATGACAACTCTCTCGTATTACTTCTAGTTATATATATTATAACTCAATTTTCTGAAAATAGGAAGTAAAATGTATTTACTTTCTGTTATATTTCCATTACCATATTAGTATATTACATTAGGTCATTGTCAACGAGATAAGTTGATACTGGAAAACTTTGGTATCGAAGAACCTTTTGTTTTTTATAATATGAAATACCTGCATTTCTTATGTGTGTGTTTCGCTTGATGGTAAACTGTCTTTCCGTTGCTTTGACGGAATCGCTGCACTGTCCGTCGATTGTAGATGCCACCTAACGGCTGCAAGGGGCACCGGAAATTTCGGACAATATATCACTTTATCCGGCAACCGGTGCAAATTCACATCCGTGCTCATATGCACCTCTCTGGCACATCCCTGTGCCAGTGTTGCCGGTTTTCAGGTGAAATTCCAAGTGCCCCTAGCAGTCGTTATAAGGCATCTGCATTTCGACGAACCGTACAGCGATTTTGTCAAACATTGGAAAGATAGTTTTTATAACCAAAAGTGAAACACACACATTAGAAATTCGGTATTTTATATCTAAAACAAAGGTCTTCGATACCAGAAGTTTTCCGGGGACAACGTATCCTTGTTCGGTCAATACCTGAGTATATTAAATCAAAAGAGGAGAATGTTATGTATGAATGTCCCAATTGTGGAGGAAATCTGAGGTTTGATATTCCAACACAATCACTTTTCTGTGACTACTGTCACACACAGCTGAATCCTTACAGCTATCAGAAGGATCACGATGCTGTGGAGACATCTACTTATGATGTCAACATTTTCACCTGTCCGCAATGCGGCGGTGAAATCTTAAGTACCGAGAATGCTGCAACCGGATTCTGCAGTTTCTGTGGTGCTTCTACGATTCTTGACAGCCGGATTGCCAGGGAAAAACGTCCTGACTACATTGTTCCTTTCCAGATTACCAAGGAGGACTGCAAGAAGGCTTATGGCAAAATGATGCGCCATGCCATTTTTGCCCCTAAGGAACTGAAAGACCCGCGCAATGTAGACAATTTCCGTGGGATTTATATGCCTTACTGGGTATATAACATTACCCACGAAGGTACGGTACAGCTGCCGGCTGAAAAAAGCCACCGGGAAGGTAACTATATTGTAACCGACCACTATAATCTGCTCTGCCAGACGGATGCCTATTATAAAGGGCTCTCTTATGATGCGTCTTCTTCTTTTTCGGATGTTATCAGCGAGAATATTGCTCCCTTTGATGTGCGCGGCATGAAAAGTTTTACTCCGTCCATTCTGTGTGGTTTCTATGCTGATACTGCCGATGTGGACAGTGATATTTATCTGGAGGACGCAAAAGCCATTGCCAATGAACAGACTTATTCCAAAGTCAAAAAAATACCTGCCTTCCAGGAATTTAATTTTATTTATCCGGAAACAGAACATTATATGAGTTATGCATTAAATACGGAATGCAAGGAAGCTGCCAGTGCCATGCTTCCGGTATGGTTCTTATCTTACCGTAACAAAGACCGCGTTGCCTACGCTACGGTCAATGGACAGACCGGAAAGGTTGCTGCTGATATTCCGGTAGATAGCCGTAAATTTTTACTCGGTTCCTTTCTACTGGCTATCCCGGTTTTTCTGCTTTTAAATCTTTTCTTTACCATACGGCCTGCTTCAACCCTGATACTTTCTGCGGCACTGGCACTTTTTGCCTCCATTATTTATTTTGTGGAGCTGAGCGAAATCCATAGTCAGGAAACCTATGAGAATGACAGGGGATACCAGTCCAAACAGGGAAATGTCAAGAAAGAAGCCAAAGTAAAAGTAAACTTAAAGCCCCATAAAAGCATGAAATCTAAATTTGAAAACATAATTCCTTATCTGTTTTTAGGTGTATTTGCAATTCAGGTTCTAATGGGAATCTTTAGTTCCGGCGGTTTTTCATTTTCTAAAATTGTCATGCTTATTGTTATCGGCGGTGGGGTTCTGACTTCGCTGTTTGGATTTTCCCAGTTCAGCGAAACAACCACCCGTGGAAAAATTCCGGGATTCCTAGGAGCTTTAATTTCCATTGTTACTGCTGGAATGATTACTTTCCTGCATCCGGTTTCCGACCTTTATTACTATGGTGGTGCAATTGTATCTTTTGCCGGTATTATTTTTACGCTTCTTAGCATTTTAAAGGAATACAATATGCTTACCATGCGGAAACTGCCGCAGTTTAACCGACAGGGAGGTGATGACCGTGCCTGATACATATAAGAAGAAATACAGCTCTTTTTCTGCAAAAATAATTCTTGGCTGCCTGCTTGCATGTTTCTTCCTCTTACTTAACGGAAGTATTACCTGCAAAGCCGAAACCAAGACCTATACCAATAAAAGCACCGGTTATCAGGTTATCGTTGAGGACGATGCCAACCTTTTAACAGACGAGGAAGAAACCACCCTTGGAAAAGAGATGGCTCCGATTACCACTTACGGAAGTGTTGCTTTTAAATCCATCGATTACAATCCTTACTATTCTACTGAGGATTATACCCGAAGCTATTACCGCGACACCTTCGGTTCCACCAGTGCAACCGTATTTCTCATTGATATGGACAATCGGAACATCTGGATTCACAGCAACGGAACCATTTATGAAACCATTACGAAAAGTTATGCCAACACTATCACCGATAATGTATACAAATATGCCTCTGATGGTGATTATTACACCTGTGCATTTACCGCTTTTGGTCAGATTAATACATTGCTCGAAGGGCGAAAAATTGCGCAGCCGATGAAATATATCAGTAATGCCTTTTTAGCAGTTATCATTGCTTTGTTGTTAAACTATTTTCTGGTACGTTCCTTCTCCCGTGCGAAGAGACCATCGAAAACAGATCTTTTAGGAAAGGTATTTACACAGTGCAATATTGCTAATCCAAATGTCCGCTTTATCCGGCAATCCCGTGTCTACAGTCCG
>ENA-OPNW01000458-OPNW01000458.1-human-gut-metagenome-genome-assembly--contig:-NODE-458-length-26225-cov-7.941880_pt1 | contig 26225 bp, 22 predicted proteins | sample MGYA00241540_ERZ501777 | MGnify/ENA primary metagenome ERZ501777 (study PRJEB25962, sample SAMEA2042615) | human gut metagenome | biome: human gut; feature: human-associated habitat; material: faeces...
AACGACCTGACCCAGATGACCTTCGGCTTCAGCCGTGACGATGCCGGCAAGTTCCTCGGCGCGTACTACGACAAGAAGATCTACGAGAGCGATCCGTTCGCCCGTCTCGATCAGACCGGCGTCGGCAAGCTCGTCTCCATGGCCGCCAAGATGGGCCGCGAGACCAACCCGCACATCCACCTCGGCATCTGCGGCGAGCACGGCGGCGATCCCACGTCCGTCGAGTTCTGCCACAAGGTCGGCCTGGACTATGTCTCCTGCAGCCCGTTCCGTGTCCCCATCGCCCGCCTCGCCGCCGCTCAGGCAGCTATTAGAAGTGGGGATGAGAAGTAATTTCTACTTCTGCTTCACAATAAACTACGAACAGGCTAAAGCTTTTCGTAACGCCAACAGTCAATATCTTCGCCAATCACAATGGGAAGATATAACAGTTGAAGTGATTTTCTAAAAAATATCCGTCTATCGAATAACTCGGTAGGCGGATTTTTTTGCACATTCGTGTTTAGATTGTGATTTCATTATAATGAAATCAACAAAATTAAGGAGGTTTCATTATGAACACATTATTTGAACAAAACGGCTGTAATTTTGAAATACAAGGCGATTATCAACTGCCGTGCATTGCAACAAAAAGGCAGAATGAATTGCATATCGGCGTGTGGGCAAACCGACACAGACAGTATCTTAAACAACATCATCGTATCAAATACTATAATCTGTTAACATCGGAAAATCTGTACCCTTACCTTGCGGGCATCGAGGAACAGGCAGAAGCAATGTTTTTACAGCTTGTCAAATCACTTGCCGAAAAGGAAAATGTAACAGAAAAGTTGAAAGTGGATAACCCGATGCTATGGGTACAGAAGATGAACAACATTCGTAATCGTGCAATGGAAATTGTGAATAACGAGGTGATTTTTTTATGAGAAAAATCGTAATATTCACAATGATATTGACCGTCATTTTCGCTATAGCAGGTTGCACTGCCCATAGTGAGCCGGATAAAAAAGCTGCTGAAAGTTCATCGAGTAATGCCGTAATTGATATAACGCAAGCGGAAGAATTAACTGAGAAAACCGAAACCGAAACAATTGAGAAAAGTACATTTGCGGAAGAAACAACACAGTCGTCTGCCACTAAAATTGGTACAGAAAAGGTGTCAAAAGAGCCGATTTTTTTTCAAACCACAACGGCAAATACCGAGCCAAAGCAAGATATTTATACGCAAACAGAACCGACCAAAAACGAAAAATCTGAGCCTGAAATCACAACAAATACTGTTTCGGAAGCCACGAAAGCAGTTGAACAAGGTGAAAAATTTGATATATCGTATTGGATTTCTTATGCTCAGAATTACGCTAAAAGTATTGGCTTGATTATTGATAAAACTGCAACAGAATGTTGGGACAACCCCATATCTGCTAATGCAAACAACAAAAATATCGGCTCAGATATTGAAGGCAGATTGAATAGATACAAGAATATTGAAGGCTTTACTTTTGTGTGGATATGGGCAGAAAAAATATCCGATACACAGTATGAACTCTACATCGGATACGCATAAAAAATTGAGCACGGATTGCAGAAATACTCTGTTGTCCGTGCTTATTTTTTGTTTGATATTCACTATTGAATTTTAAAATTGCCGCAGATAAAAAAGTGTGTGCAATCTCAGCGAGCAGACCGGTTGGATAACCAAACGGTAATCTGCCCGCTTTCTACACATACTGAGCGAGCAGACCATTTATGGACAGGTTGTCCAAAACGGTGCTGTCGCTCGTGCTTCCAGCGAGCATTGTATTTGGGTAGCCCGATCCCAAATACCTCGTTAGGGTTACACCCTAAGACCTTTCAAAGTATTAATAGCATATATAGACCCCTTTACGAGTCTAAGCTGCCGTATAGTTCTATTGAATGTTTGTTTTTATATTGTTTAAATAGTGTTCTCTGATAAGTTCTATATGTCAACTGTTTGCTGGCATTAAAATGATAATAACCCCAATAAAAAAACAGATTAGGTTGATTTGTACTTAAAAATTCAAATATTAAATTATTAGCCTTATCGCATGGAGAAGTTCCGGTACAATAAATCTCATTGACTTTACTTTGCAATTTTGCTTTTAAACCTGTCGATATATATGGGCAATTGCAAAATATTAACACATACCAAAACTCGCGTTGCAATAAAGGTTCATAGGGAATCATATTAGAAATATTATTATCAATAATTGTTTCTGTTTCTTGTAATATAGTTGAATTATAGGATTTATCATACTGACTATATATCAAATAATTAGCCAAAATTATGGGGTTGTTTTCTGCGATTACATTCTCAAGCAATACATCTTCGCTATGCTTTAGTAAAGATATTTTATATTCGTAAAAGAAGACGAACCAATTACATATATCATTAAGATTCGCCTTTTCATATATGAACGAATATCTTCTGATAAGATTGAGTATTTTTTTATGATTCTTTTCATCTTCTTTGAATTTTAATTCATCATCAAAATACACTATCATTGAAATTATTTTTTGAGAATGCTCAAAGCAAGGGCAAAATGAATAAACAAAAAAAGCTAACTCAAGAATAATAAAGGCTTTGCCAGTCTTGCCGTCATCAAAAAGTTTATAGCCATCTTTTTTATTACTTATATTGTTCAATAAGGTACTTAAAATATACGAAACTATAAATCGTCGCTCTTTTGGAAATTCGTTCATTAACAAAGAAAATTCATTCTTCATTCTATCTAAAGATATATATCCGTTTTTTACCAAATAGTCTATTTCTTCTGATTCGTGCAATTCCCTTTTTTTATAAAACAATTCGGAGACTTTATCGGCAAATACTCTTGTTTTGTCTATCCAATCGTTTAATACAACGGGGGTCTCTGTAGTATAATATTTCAGTTCGTTTAAATGCAATAAATACTTTTGTGCAGTAGATTCTATTGTTTTTACAATAGTGTCCGTAATAATAGGTGTGTTTGCAAAGATATAAATATCATCTACATATCTAAAAATTCTAAAGTCTTTTGATATTGAAAGGCCTTTAGTTTGAAGGTTTTGGAGAATTTCTTTATCAATGTGTTGAAGCAATATTTCGGCAATCATTCTTGAGAATTCAGGTCCTACAATAACGCCATTAGAAGATTTACCATTAATATTTTGCAAAACCCTATCAATAACAATAAATAGGTTGCTGTTTTTAGCTTCTTTTGAATCAATAGTATTTCGCTCTACAATCCATTTATATGTATGCGTATAGATACTGCTAAAACACGATTTGTAATCAACTTTTGCAAAATATTTATATTTGAAATTACATTGTTGCCATAATCTTGAGTTAGTAAAAGAAGAAACTGAATTAAATTTGTGAATTTTAAAATATGCACCTGTTTGTTGTAAAACGCTTTTATTTATTTTCTTTGAAGTTTTTGCAAAATACTCTGTTAGTCGGTTGCTTTTTCTTTTATAAAACAAATCATTATTTTTCCTATGATATCGTAATGAAAAGCAATTGTTATTTTCTAAAAAGTCCAAAATTTCCTTTTGATAGCATTCGATGAATAGATAAATATTTAATGCAGATATAGGTTGTGTTAAATTGATTTCCCTTATACCATCTACGCCTTTTAGAATGTTGTATTTTAAGGGAGTAGAAGCCCATTTTCCACCATTAAACAGATATTCTTTTCCAGATGCTTTAAGTTTCATAAGTTCTTTAACAATATGATCCAACTCTGTTTGATGTTCTAAAAGGAATTCATAGAATTTACCGTATGAAAACAATTCAGAAATTTCAACAGGCATAATATCGGTTAGAAGATAGTCAATTTTATTGCGTTCAATATTATTTTTATGTCCCATTGCTTTTCCATCTCCTTTATGTTACAATATTAAGTGTTAGAGTAGTACTGCTCTAACGGCGACTGTATAGTCGCACACATCAGCGGCATAATCGTTTCAAAGGGAAACCTAATGATTATGTTAAGAATCTATATATATTTTTAGATTCGGTTAAAGGGTATCGGGGTAACTCGATGCCCTTTGATTTTTAATGCCCAACTTTAACTTTAATTAAATAATCGCGAACTAATCCATCGTAACCTTTTGTCATATCCCAAATCCCTATTTGTTTACACATTTTATCCAAAGTATCTTTGCCAATTCCTATAGGTTCTACAAACAAAAGAGTTTTATAATTTTCCAAATTATTATATAAATTATATATGGATTCTTCTTTTTTTCCTTTCAAAAAATATGGTATCGGGACTCCGTTTTTTACAAATGCCTTATCAATTGCATTTTCTAAAAAATCTTTTGTTTCATCAGTAAGACAATCTAATCTATACCTTAGTTCTTGATAATTTGAAATAAAACCTTTTGTTTTCCAAATTAAAGATTTATATTTTGGTAGTTGATATACTGTCCTGCAAGTAAACGCTTTTATTTGATGTCGTAATAATTCAATATCTTTATCAGCTTGGTAAGCTTTTACAAAGTCATCAATTCGTTTTGAATATTTATCAATCTTCTTTTGTGTTATGCCATACTTGAAAGTAGTTTTAATTTTATTATGTGAATCAAATCTGGGCGATAATACGAATTGATATCCTAAAAAGTCAAAATCATCCGATGAGTTTAATGTGGCCAAATCTCGGGCAGAAATATATTTTGTTTTCGTGTTGTTTAATCGTGTTTTGCAATTGTATTTCACAGCGATGCTTTTATCAAAAAACACTTCTTGTATAGCTTCATTGATAATTGATATACATAAGTCGGCACCCATACGCTTGTTAAATACCAGTATCCCATCATCAATATAGCGACGATAGAAAATAAGTCCATGATTTTTAAACTTCAATGCCAGAACCTCATCAAAATGTTTTGCAATTATTTCGCAAAGTATATTCGATGTATTAAATCCGGCGTAAGCGTATTTAGTATTTGTGACAAAATTTTCAAATAAAGCAATTTGAAACCTTTCTAAAGAAATTTTTGAAATGTACTTATTAAAAACATATTCGCTTGAAACCGTATTAAAAAAGTCTTCGAAATCAAATCGCAATATCGAGAAATCATTCATATTGTGTAACGCACTTATTACATCAAATAATGAATGCATATACTCGTTTCGATTAGGATATCTAATATAAAACTTTCTATCTAAGGTTCTTTTTAAATAAATACACAATGTTTCTTCACATGAGAAGGTTTCATACGATTTTGTGTGCCTAATTTTCCCGATTTGCTTTTTATTAATTTCTTTGAATCTTGTAAAATCATAATTGCCATTTTCGTAATCATCAATAACTTGCTGAATCAAAGAGTTAATAGCAGTTTCATTTTTTCTATCTTTTAATAACAATGTTGAATTTTGATATTCTATTATTTTTGTGATTTCCTTAGTTATACTCATTGACAATACCTACTATACTTTTCGCAATTTTTTCGATAAGCGGCACAACCACCGTATTGCCGCATTGTTTATACATACTCTTTATCGGTATATCCGGAAAATCGAAAGTTGGCGGAAATCCCTGCAAAGCAAGGCATTCTTTCGGTGTTATTGTTCTCATCCCGAAGTTGTCTTTTATAATAGGCACACGGTTATACCACGTTCCCATATTTGCTTTAAGCGTAAAAGATATTCCGTCCTTACTTTTTTGAATGCCGTAATCGGAAAATCTGTATATTTGATTTTTATCGGTAATTGCGGCTTTCATTTTTTGATATTGTACCGACTTTTCATCAAGATAGTATTTATCGTCTGCACGAATAGAACGGTCAATAACATCAAATATATGCTTTTTCAAAGGCTGTTCTTCGGGAAATTTGAATTTGTTGCACATATCAAAATCCTTGAAAGCAACGATATATGTTCTTGTTCTGTGCTGCGGTATTCCGTAATTACAGGCGTCTGCAATAATGTATCTTATGTAATAATTTCTCTCGGACAGTTCGTTGTGAATACGGTTAAATGTTTTTCCGTTGTCGTGTTCCGTAAGGTTTGCAACATTCTCAAGAAAAATTACTTCCGGTTTCTTTTCGTCCGCAAATCTCATTATTTCAAAGAACAGATTGCCTCGCTCATCTTCAAAGCCTTTCTTATTTCCGCACACCGAAAAGGATTGACACGGAAAGCCGGCAGTCAAAATGTTGAAATCGGGGATAGACGAAGCCTTGATTTTTCTTATATCGTATTCGGACAGTATCGTGTCGGGGAAATTATGTTGATATGTTTTACAGGCATCTTTATCTATTTCATTTGCCCAAACAATTTCAAATCCCGCTTGTGCAAACGCTAAATCTATTCCTCCAATACCTGCAAATAAACTACATACTTTGGGTTTAGCAACTGTCATTTTATGAATCTTACCTGTAAGTTCAGCTTAAGATAATACCTTCCGTTATCTTTGTAAATAGAACCGAATTCGTGACGTGATGTGCTTGCGGTTTCGAATTTTGTATTATTTATCAAATATGTTTCAAATTCGTTTCTGTTAAACAGATGGTAACACAACACCTCTCCGTCTTCTCTTACTATAATATATCCTCCCGTTGCATCTGCGGTACCGTCCCAAACTTTTGACGGAAGCATACCAAGAGCGCATTCGGCAAGGAATTTTTTGAATTTATATTCGTAAAACGGATGACCCTTTGATAAATCATATCCGATAGGATTATGTAAACCTAATGATTCAAGAGAATTCTTTACGGTATTGACCCCGGATGAATAATACTCTTTAAGCATATAAGCACAAATTTTCGGTAGGTCTCCGTCAATAAGTTGCAAATTGCTTTCAAAAATGCCGTTTTCCATTGAGTTGTATTTAATGTCACAGTAATTACTGTTTAGTACATCAAACTTATCCTTGAATTTCTTTGAACAGGTATTAAACTCATTCATTACATCATCATTGATATTACCGGTTACTTCAAAAATAAAGTTTGTTGTTTTACCGGCATTAACAAGAGTAGAAGGACTGCCCAATCTTGATTTTATACTGAATCCTTGAACGGTTTCATAGCCTGTATTTATATCGTGAATTTTTATTCGAATATCGGCTTTATCGGTTGATTTTGCTTTAAGAACACCGATTTTAAGAATATCAAGAAATTCTTCTGTATCGGGCAGTTCAAAGGCAGAAGCAGTCGTACATATTATTTCTTGATAAAGAACATCGGCGGCATTTTTGAATTCACTGCAAGGCAATGTGAGCAATATGTTATTGTCATCGGTTTTTACAACAGAAATTGTATCGTCAACCCTGTTTATTCTAAACTCAAGATTGCCTATCGGTTCGGAACGAATTATGTTTATAATGTTATAAAACATATCGTCTTTTTTATTAAGTTCGGCATCCGCCGCATATAATTTTTTCACTTCAAGCAAACGAAGAAAAGCATAAATTTCACTCCATTCGCCTTTGTTACCGGATAATTTAGGCATTTTCAAGTACCTCCTTAATTTGCTTTGCAATGGCTTCAATAACATTTACCGTAACGCTGTTTCCGAATTGTTTATACAGATGAACATCTGCAAGCGGAAGATTGAATGTATCGGGAAATCCTTGTAAACGAGCCCACTCACGCGGAGTCATTTTTCGGATGCCTTCTTTATTAATTTCACCTTTGATATGTGTTGTAGGCGTTAAATTCTTTTGACGCTTATCTATAAGGAGATTTCGTTCTCTGCCCATTCCGCCGCATACTATTGCACCTGCTATACCGTCCCACTCTCGGATTTCATATCCGAAACCGTTCCCCTTCGCTTCGTGACGTGCTTTGTGTCTTCGTAAGGTTTCCACATAAACATCACTCAAATAGTATTTTGCGGGTACCGGTTTTTCCTCAACAATATCTTTAATTCGTTTTGTATCGTCGGTTGCCTTTGGAAATGCAAATTCTTCCGGCGCTATATCGTTTCTGAAAGCAACAATATATATTCTTTCTCTGTTTTGAGGAACACCGAAGTCCTTACTGTTCAAAACTTCGCTGAATACTTTATATCCCAAATCTTCAAATGTTTTTCTGATTATTTCAAATGTTCTGCCCCTGTCGTGAATTTTAAGCCCTTTAACATTTTCACAAAAAATCACTCTCGGTTTATGATACTCGCAGATTCTTGCAACATCCATAAACAAAGTACCTCTGCAAAGTCCTTTGTAATTGTCGTCAAAACCTTGTCTTTTTCCCGCAAGGCTGAATGCTTGGCAGGGAAATCCAGCAAGACAAATATCGAATTGCGGTATATCTTTTTCATTTATTTTTGTTATATCTCCGGCAATCTCAAAGTTATCGTCAAAATTGGCTTTGTATGTTTTCTGTGCATATTCATCCCATTCACTTACAAAAACAGTACTGATTTCATCCCCGAATGCTCTGTCGAATCCAAGGCGAATGCCGCCGATTCCCGCAAATAAATCGATAGATTTATATTTAGCCATTATTACTTTTTACCGTCCTTTCAATTTCATCGGCACACGCCTGTAAGTTCTTTTTGATGTCATTACCCCAAAATCTCAACACCGTCCAGCCTGAATTTTTGAGTGTTGCATTTACTTCGTCATCTCGTGCGATATTTCTTTCGATTTTGGGAATCCAAAATTCTTGATTAGATTTGAATTCATTTTTCTTGTTGTTCCAATCGTAACCGTGCCAAAACTCACTGTCACAAAAGACCGCAACTTTTTTACCGATAAAAACAATATCGGGCTTTCCAAACACTTTCTTGCAATTCTTTTGATAGCGCAAGCCCCTTGACCAAAGTTCTTTTCTTAACATTACCTCAATTTTTGTATCTTTGGATTTAACCTGTTGCATATTGTAAGTGATTTGCTCTTTTGTTTTATGCATCGGTTTTTTCCTCACTGTCGTTATAAAAGCCGCATATATCACCTATGTCACATTCGAGTGTCTCGCATATTTTCATCAGCACTTCCATACTGACAAGTTCATCTTTACTGAGTTTAGCCACAGAGTTGCTGCTGATGTGGGCTTTTTCTCTTAACTGGTATTTCTTCATCTTTTTATCAATCAGAATTTTCCAAAGTTTATCATAACTGACTCTCATAGCCTGCCTCCTTGTATTCATTCAATTATTATATCACTAAAAAGAGTAATTTTCAATACAATAAGTTTGCAAACACCAATTTTTTGTATTTACAGTCCGAAAAACCTACATACAAATAGCATAGTAGTGAAACAAAATGGCTTAAACCCATTTTTGCCATCTTGTTTCCCAAAATCAACAAATTTTCAAATTTGGGAAGTTGATTTGTAACGCTTCTGTTTCTGTACGATGTTTTACAATTTAATAGTTTTTCAAACACGTCTCCTCTCTGTTCGATGAATTGAGAGGAGTTTTTTATTTTTCAAAAATTTTTTCAAAAACACCCCCCAAGAATCGTTTCCCATTTCAAACAAGTGAAGGGACTTTTAATTTTCTTTTCAAAATACCCCCATTTTTTCGCTTCCCGGTTCAAACAAGTGAAGGGGCAAATTTTCTCAAAGAAATATTTGAAAAATCGGTCAATTTGGGTGTGCATTTCGGTACCCTTTGTCCAAATGAGTGAAAGGAGTTTTTTCTATGGCAAGATTATCAAAGAAATTAAAACGGGAATGGGACTTTTTTATCAGTCCCAAAACAGGCAGAAGAACATACAACGACTTGTGCCGCAAATGCCGGAATGACTGTAAACAGAGCTTTCGGGTAATCGTTGTGTGCTGTCCGATGTATTGCTCCAAAAGAAGTGTCAATTTGGAACCTAAGAGTCCCGATTTCAAAGATTCGGGATAAAAGGATAACCGATATTCGTTTCAAAATAAAACGGCTTACAGAGAAAAATTTTGATAATTTCGACACCTTTTAGATACAGAAAAGTGGCTGCTGCGATTATTATTTTCGCTCGCCGTTCAATTCACTTCAAATAGCAGGTAACCGTATAAATATATAAATAAATATATAATTCTTACCTGCCGTAAAAGAAAGGACTTAAATATGATAGCAAATAAAGTATACACAAGAGAAGAAATGAGAGAGGAACACATCATCACTTCCGATTATCGTTTCATAGACAAAGAGGGCGAATACTTCGCAAAACTGATAATGAGAGCAGAGGCAAGCAAAAATATGATGCGTCTTTTCTTTCAGTTAAGTGACGGAAGAAAGATTATCACGCCGGTATTCTGGTGGCAGAGTTATCTCGGCTTTCATGAGATAGATAACGGTACAAATCTGAGATTGATTTATGAGAAAAACGGCAAAGGCATCGCACTGAAAAAAATAGAAATATTGGATTAAGGAGAAATTGAAATGCAGGAAACCATAAAGAACATCAACATAGATTTACTCATTCCCTTTGAAAACCATCCGTTTAAGAAAAGAGACGGAATTGAAAAAGAAGAACTGGCAGAGAGCGTAAAAGAAAACGGTTTGCTCCAGCCGATAATCGTCCGTTCTTTTTCCGCCGGTACTTATGAGATTATCAGTGGTCACAGGAGAGTTGAGGCTTGCAAGGAATTAGGAATACAAACCGTTCCGGCAATAGTCAGAGATATGACAAAAGACGAAGCGATTATCGCAATGGTGGATTCCAATTTACAGAGAGAACATTTACTGCCCAGTGAAAAAGCCTTTGCCTACAAGATGAAATTAGAAGCGATGAAGCATCAGGGGAAAACTTATGGACAAGTTGTCCATAAGTCGAGAGATAACATTTCGGACAATGAAAGCGGCAGACAAGTCCAACGATATATCCGCTTAACGCACTTAATACCCGAACTGTTAAAACTCGTTGACGAAGAAAGGATAGCCTTTACTCCGGCTGTTGAACTTTCGTATCTGCCCGAAAATGAGCAGAAAATATTAGCCGAAGAAATAGAATACACAGACGCCACACCGTCGCTTTCACAGGCACAGCGACTGCGAAAATACAGCGAACAAGGCAGGCTGTCCATAGACACGATATTTGCCGTTTTAAGCGAAGAAAAGCCAAATCAAAAAGAACAGGTCAAATTCAAAACCGAAGATATCCGCAAATATTTCCCCAAAAGTTATACAAGCCTTGATATGCAAAAGACAATTATCAGCCTGCTTGAAAAATGGCAGAGGCAAAGAGAAAGGAACAGAGGTGAGGAGCGATAATGAATAAGAAAATCGACAGCTTATATGCAGCGCTTATGCTTATTGAAATTCTATATGAGCGTGGGCTTATAAACAAGGCCACATTTGACGCCGTGAGAGAAAAAGTTAAATCCGAAAATCCGCACAATTCACAGGCGGCTTAATGTCAAATATACTTAAAAACACAAGGAGGAATTTTTATGACAAACACAATTTTTAAAAACAACACGAAAATCGGGAATCCTTACGATTTTCTTGACCGCAACAGACATCGCAAAATGGTCTTTTATGGCCGTGTGTCCACCGAACACGAAGCACAGATGGCTGCTCTCGAAAATCAAATTGAATGGTACGATGACCAAGCGAAATATCACCCCAACTGGGAGGTGCTGAACAAATATATCGACGAGGGAATAACGGGAACGCAGGCGAAAAAGCGACCGGCATTTCTGCAAATGATAGAGGATGCAAAGAAAGGAAAATTTGATTTGATTGTAACCCGTGAGGTCTGCCGATTTGCGAGAAACACCGTTGACACTCTTGTTACCACAAGAGAACTGAAAAATATCGGCGTTGAGGTGTATTTTGTGGAGGATAATATTTGGACAATGGACGGAGACGGTGAACTTCGACTGACAATTATGGCAACTCTTGCACAAGAAGAAAGTCGCAAAACATCGGAGCGTGTAAAAGCCGGACAGCATATCAGCCGCCAGCAAGGTATGGTGTACGGTAGAGGAAATATCTTGGGTTATAACCGTAAAGCAAAATCCACATACACGATAAACCCCGAACAGGCGGAAACCGTGCGAATGATTTTTGATTTGTACTTACAGGGCGAAATGGGCGCTTCCAAAATTGCGAACGAGCTCACACGGCTTGGACGAAAAAATGCATCGGGCTTGGTAAAGTGGTCACCGTGCGTAATTACGAGAATTGTCAATAACCCTACATATATGGGTTATCAGGCTTACGGAAAATCATACAGCAACAACTATCTTGAACAAAAACGAATACTTAATAACGATTTTTCCACATATATGCTCGTAAAAAGCGATTATGAGCCTATTATAACCGAGGAAGAATGGTATCGGTGTCAGGAAATCAAACAACGGAGAGTAACAAAAACAATAGGCGTTTCTACCGACGGCAAGAAGAAACAACCGAATCACGGCAAAAACGAAACAAAAGACCTGTGGGCAACCAAATTGAAATGCCGATGCGGAGCGTCCTTCCGCAGAAATCGCTGGCACAAAAACAACAACGCACCTTGGTCATACGGATACCTTTGCTATAACAGGTTGAACAATGGCTCCGCTCAAAAACGTCGTGACGCAGGATTGGACGATACCGGCTACTGCGACCAGACCGAAATACCCGATTGGAAACTTGAAATGATGGGCAAAATGATTATGGAGCAGGTATGGCGGACAAGAGCCGAAGATATTAAGCTTGCCTGCGAGATACTTCAAGAATGTTATAAACCGGATAGTAAAGCTCCTCGACAAAACAAATCGGTTATGCTTGCAAATATCGAAAAACTGAAATCCAAAAAAGATATTCTTTTGGATATGCGCAGCGACGGCGAAATCACAAAAGAGGAATTTTTGAACAAGAAAGAAGAAATCGACAAAAAGATTTCACAGCTGACCGCAGAATATGAAAAAGACGATTGCTCGACTGAAAGCGACGAAGCGGGTTTGGAACTTGGTAAAATTGAAGCGGCGCTGAATGAGCTGATTGATTTTTCACAACCGTTCTTGCCCCGTGAAATTTATCAGAAGTTTGTCGCAAAGGTAACGCCTTACACCAAAACACATTACAGGTGGTATCTGAATTTAGACGGCACGGGAACACAGGCGGCAGATGTTAAGGTAAACGGAAGAAAAACCAATGCGGCGGTCGCATTTTGCGACGAGGGGGAAATTCCCCCGGTACATTTTAAAGAGATTATTTTCTTTAATATTTTGAAACAGGAAATTATAAATAAAAAATCGTTTTTCGTGGCTACTCTGCACAGGCTGCCATCAAGGAAATGTGAGCGATCTTTTGAGCGTTCACAAAGCGGCTCGAAACTTGCAAACCTTTGATGTAACTGCCTTTGCGGGCATCATTGGCTGAAAACAGACAAAAATCCGGTATTGTTCCGTTTGGAGCGATACCGGATTTTTTGCATCTTCTGCGGGGCAGGTTGAGAAAAACTGCGCCATGGAGAGATTCCGTGTGCCGCCGGTACTCGGAATGGCACTCTGAATGGCACGCGGAAGCGGCACTTGGAAGGGTCGGCGGCATCAACGAAAGCGATGCATTGCCTTTGGCATGGTTGTGCGGTACAGTCCGTGCAGAGGTGATGCAGCATGAGGTTTTATTACAGGCGCGGAGGAAAGGGCGCAGCGCCGGAGGGTTTTGACAGAGTCTACACGGAGGTCGATGGGGACGGCAACGTCCTGCGGGAGCTGCTTGCGTATGTGAGAGCGGACGACAGTGTAACCGTGGAGATGGATGGTGAGCTGGGCGGCACAGCCGGTGCGTTTGTGGAGATGGCACTTGCCCTCTATCGACAGCAGGCAACTTTGCTCTGCAAGTCTCCTAAGATTGACACGGCGGCAGGTCACTGGCAGGCGGTGCTTTCCGACCTTGCGCTGTTGACAAGCAGGGACACCGGAGATGCGGCGCGGCTGTCTCGGTTTATGGAGGGGCTGCACCGGTGCTTCGACCTTGTGGAGAGACGACAGATGACCGTAGCGGAGGTCTGCCGGAAGATGAGCATTGGGAAGACAACCTACTACCGTTATTGGCGTAAGATCAAGAGTGCCCCGCAGAGGGAGCGTCACACAGAGCTTTTTGAGGAATTGCGGACCAAAATAGAAGCAAATGAGTTGAGTATTTCCGCAGCTTGCAGGCAAATGAATATCGGTGCGGGAACGTATTACAGAATGAGGGATCAGTATAAAAAAGAACGCAGCGTTCCAAATGTTCCAAATTCAGAATGATGTGGTTTTGCAGTCAACAGGAGATAGTGATTCGGCAAATTGGGGAGGTATGGAACGACACTATAGGTGAGAAGCCCTCTTACGGTCGGAAATGGAGGGCAGGAGATCAGTGCGCGGCTGCTTCAATGAGAGTAAACATACATTTTTCTGATGCTGACAGCGGCACTGCTGGCATTGCTGATGAAATGTCTGTACAGAAGGCTGGAAGCCCTGGTCACAGAGATCATAGTGAAGGCAGCACAACAGACACAGCAGAACCCGCAGGAGACATAGTTCCAAATATATAAACCGCCCACCCTACTATAATGGGCGATGAGGCGGTTGTTGTCCAGATAATCCGCCAAATCTGTGATCTGCGCGAAGCCCTCGCATTTCATAACGATAAAAGCGCCGACCATGGCTTCTTTGGGGAAGCCCCGCCCGGTTGCCGCCCTGGGCAGCGTGAAGTCCAGACTGCTGAAAAGCTTGTCGTAAAACATGGCGGCGCTTTGGGATGTAAACAGCGTCACATCCTGAATGATTTCCTGTCGGTAGATAGCGGCCAGCCCCTTTCCGGTTGGTGTGTTTCACAAATCCATTTTACCAAAAAGGGGCTCCGCTTTCTATATCAATGGAGTGATTTTCGGCTTCAGCCATGGCCGGGAACCATTGCAATTACCGCGTTTCTTGCGTTTTGCTCATGGCGGTGTTATGATTATTTCGTGAGGGGATCCTATCCGGTTCCCGCGCACGAGAGGACTTCCGCCGCACAAGCGACGGCACACGCCAAATGCCGGAAATGCCAGAAAGGACTTTACTTATGCGGCGCAGCCCTGTATAATCGTTTAAGATAGAAAATCGTCGAAAGACTATGCTGCAGGGCCATATGTCTGAGCGGGAGAGCCCCTATGATCGACCGACCGCACTCTTTTAAGGAAACACCGCGCAGTGAAAGCTGCGGTATTGCCTTAGCAGGACTGCGGTCAGTTTTTTTCTCTGCGAAAGGAGGGAGCATCGGTGAACCGCGTGTTCCGCGAGGAAAAGAAATATCTGATCTCGCTGCCGGAGGCGCTGCAAGCCTGCCATCGGCTCGCGCAGGTCATGCACGAGGACCCGCACAACGGCATAAGCGGCTACCCTGTCCGCTCGCTTTACTTCGATACGCTCGACGACAGGGACTTCCACGAAAAGGCTGCGGGCGTAGAGCTGCGGCGCAAGCTGCGCCTGCGCAGCTATGATCCGGCGGCAGACTTCGCCATGCTGGAGATGAAGCAGAAGCAGGGCGCAAGTCAGCTCAAGCGCTCTCTGCGCGTGACACGGGAGGATGCCCAAGCGCTCACGCGCGGCGACTACGCGCCGCTGCTGCGGTATCCGGAGTCTTTTGCCGCGGAGTGCTACGCGCTGATGCACAGCCGGTGCTATCGCCCCAAAACGATCGTAGAATACAACCGCAAGGCATTTATCGCCAAGGAGAACAAAATACGCATTACCTTTGACAGCCGCATTGTTTCCGTTGAGAGCTGCTTCGACCTCTTTTCGCCGCGGCTGAACATGAACCCCGTGCTCGATCCGTACTGCGTGGTGCTTGAGGTCAAGTACAACGGCTTTCTGCTCGATTATCTTCGCGAGCTGATCAACAGCGTGGATCGCAGTGAGCTTTCTGTCAGCAAATATGTGCTTGCCCGCCAAAACGGATGTCAGACGAGGCTATAGGAGGAAAACACCATGAGACAACAGATCCTGAACCTTTTTACCACACCCCGCGATATGTCGTGGGAGGATATTCTGCTCAATATCGTCCTTGCCGCCGTGCTGGGCTTTTTTATCTTCCTGTCCTACGCCATCTCCCACCGCGGGACGATCTACAGCCGCAAGTTCAACGCCTCACTCGTCATTCTCGCGGTGCTGACGGGGACGGTCATGACCGTCATCGGCAACAACATTGCGCTGTCTCTCGGTATGGTGGGCGCGCTGTCCATCGTCCGCTTCCGCACCGCCATCAAGGACTCGCGCGATACGGTTTATATTTTTTGGTCCATCATTGTCGGCATCTGCTGCGGCGTGGGCGATTATGCCGTGGCCTGCATCGGCAGCGCCGTGACCTTCGCGGTGATCCTGCTGCTCGGCTGCATCAAGAGCGATAACCGGATGCTGCTCATCATCCGCGCCCACCGCAGCAAGCAGGAGCCGATCAAGGCGCAGGTCTACAAGCTCTTTCGCGCCAAAGCGACGCTGCGTGTGGAAAACACGACGGAGGATACGGTCGAACTGATCTACGAGATCACGCAAAAGCTCCTGCGCCGCGCGGAGCAGACAACGCCGGACATTCCCGGCAGCATCTATTCGCTGGGAAGCATCGACTATGTCAATCTTGTCATGCAGAACGACGAGGTGTCGAACTGAGAAACCGGAAAGAGGGGAGCGGAGACGAACATGAAATACAAGCGAATGGCTCTTGCGGCCTGTGCGCTGCTGCTTCTCCTATCCGCAACAAACCTGTCAGCCGTGCTGACCGATGAGCACCCACGCTATCATCAGCATCTTGAGCGCCCCGCCTATACACCCTGTGCCGAGCATGACGGCGAGACGCTCTGCACGCATCTGCCGCTCGTGCTCATCGACACAGGCGGAGAGGCGATCCCGGGCGTGCCCATCCAGAGCGGCGGCAGCGGCCGTGAGGACGATGCTTTCACCACGACCGCAGACGGCAGTACGCTGCTGCGCGCGTCCGTCTCGGTGGTGGATCATGCCGAGGGCAACAATCACCCCACCGACACGCCGACGCTTCAGAGCGTCATTGACATTCGAGTGCGAGGCAACTCCTCGCGCTATTTTGATAAGCACAGCTATCTTGTCAAGACGCTGACGGACGACGGTGCGGCCTCGCGCGATGTCGCCATGCTGGGGATGGATGCCTTCGACGAGTGGGCGCTGCATGGGCCGTACCTCGATAAGACGCTCATCCGCAATTATATGTGGTACAATCTTGCGGGCGAGATCATGGACTACGCGCCGAATGTGCGCTTCTGCGAGGTACTGCTCAACGGAGTGTATCAGGGGCTTTATGTTATGACGGAGACTGTCAGCTCCGGCGCGGATGCCCGCTTGAAGCTCACGGAGCCGTCGAAGGACACGGTGCAGACGAGCTATGCTCTGCGCCTTGACCGCGGCAGCGGCAACGAGGTCAAAAACATCGAGACCTTCTCCCAATACGCCCTGCGAAATCTGCAGGATATAGACATCGTCTATCCGGGAACAAAATGGCTTACGCCGGAGCGCGCGGCGTGGATCGCACAGGATTTCTCCGACTTTGAAAAGACACTCTACTCCTATGACTATGATACCGAGCCCTATGCATGGTGGGAGCAGGCGGACATGAGCTCTTTCGTGGACTACTTTATCCTCAACGAGTTTACCTGCAACTATGATGCGGGCTGGCTTTCCACCTATATCTACAGGGATGTGCGCGGCAAATACAAAATGTGCATCTGGGACTTCAATTCCGCCTGTGACAACTACAGTCATCCGGTCGCAGAGCCGCAGCATTTTGAGCTGCAATACAATGTCTGGTACTATATGCTCAGCAAAGACGAGAAGTTCATAAACGCCGTCATCGACCGCTACCGCGAGCTGCGTCAGGGCATCCTCAGCGACGAGTATCTCTGCGCCTACATAGACGACGTTACCGAATGGCTCGGCGATGCCGTCGAGCGCAACTTCTCCGTCTGGGGCTACACGCTCGAAAAGGATATGCTCTCCCCCGCGTGGCGCAACCCGCACTCACACGCGGCTGCCGTCGCGCAGATGAAGCGCTTTTGCATCGAGCGCGGCGCGTGGATGGACGAGAATATCGACATTCTTCGCCAGTACAGCCACGAATCCAAAAACAAGAAATTCAACCACTGAGCCACCACACCATCGAGAAAGGAGGGCGGCGGCTTGAAAAGATTTCTCATCGTGCTCACCGCCCTGATCTTAGGCTATCTCGCCTACGACACCGCGCGCTACTACCTCGGCTGGTACATCGACCTTCAGCCGGACGTGCCGGTCAGCGCTTTCATGTCCACCGACGCGCAGCACCTTTATATGGACCGCGGCGCGGGACCGGAGGAGTTCACCGTCAAGGGCGTGAACCTCGGCGTGGGCATCCCGGGCGAGTGGGCGACGGACTACGCCGTCAGCAAGGAGACCTATCTGCGCTGGTTTGCCCAGATGCAGGAGATGGGCGCGAACACCGTGCGCGTCTACATTACGCTCCACGACGACTTCTACAACGCCTTCTACGAGTACAACACCGCGCGCGAGGAGGCGAACGAGGAACCGCTCTGGCTCATCCACGGCGTATGGGTGAACGACTATATCCAAAACTCCCACCGCGACGCCTATGACAAGGACTTTCTTGAGACCTTCGTCAGGGACGGGCGCACACTGGTCGACGTTCTGCACGGCAACAAGAAGATCTCGCTCGGGCGGGGCACGGGATCGGGCTTTTACAATAAGGATGTTTCCCGCTGGGTCATCGGCTATATTCTCGGTGTGGAGTGGGAGGATGTGACCGTCACCTACACCAACCACAAATACCCCGATCTGCCGCCCTATCAGGGAACGTACCTCTCCGCGACGGAGGACGCCTCCGCCTTTGAATCCATGCTCGCGCAGGTGGGCGATCGGATCGTCTCATATGAAAGCCGCCGCTACAAGACCCAGCGCCTTGTGGCGTTTTCCAACTGGCCGACCACCGACCCCTTCCTCTACCCGGAGGATATCACGACTTTCTTTATGAAGTGCGCGCAGGTGGACGTGGAGCACATCCGCACGGAGGATGCCTTCCTCGCCGGTCAGTTTGCCTCCTACCATGTGTATCCCTACTATCCCGACTATCTCAACTATATCCTCAACCCCGCGGCGATGGACCGCACGCCTATCTGGGACGGCAAGGCCGTCATCTCCCGTGCGGAGACCGGTCCCGGCACGCCCATCGGTTCCGTGCTGCGCCGATCGGACTTCTACGATGAGACCGGCGCGGCGAACACCTACCTTGCCTATCTGCGCGCCCTGCGGCGGCATCACACGATGCCCGTCGTCATCTCCGAGTTCGGCGTTTCCACCGGGCGCGGCATGGCGCAGATCGACCGGAACACCGGACGCAATCAGGGCCATATGTCCGAGCAGGAGCAGGGGCAGGCGCTCGTGGACTGCTGGCGCGACATCACCGCGGCAAACTGCGCGGGCGGCTGCGTCTTTACCTGGCAGGACGAGTGGTTCAAGCGCACCTGGAACACCATGCACGCGGTGAACCTGCAGCGCACGCCCTACTGGAGTGACTACCAGACCAACGAGCAGTATTTCGGTCTGCTCTCCTTCGACCCCGGCGAGGAGGAAAGCGTCTGCTATGCGGACGGCGACCTCTCGGAGTGGACGGAGGAGGATAAACTCTTCGATACCGGCACGCGCGCCCTTTCGATGAAATACGACGAGAAGTTCATCTATCTGCTTGCCTATGAAAAGGGCTTTGCGAACGGACAGAAAACGCTCTACATCCCCATCGACACCACGCCCAAGACGGGCAGCACCTACTGCGAAAACTTCGGCCTGCGCTTTGAGGACCCGGTGGACTTCGTCCTCGCCATCGACGGCAGGGACAACAGCCGCCTCCTGGTGCAGGAGCGCTACGAGGTGCTGCGCGCCATGTTCTACCACGAAACGCACGACGCGGACGCCTACCTTGACCCGCCCGACGCGGACACGCCGCTCTTCAAGCCCATCGAATTGATGCTCCAGACGGCGACGCCGCTGCTCACGGGCAACTGGCAGGCAAGCTCTGAGACCTACGAGACGGGCGATCTTGCCTACGGCAACGCGAACCCCGCCGCGCCGGACTACGATTCCCTCGCGGACTTCATCTTCGCGGGCGACTATGTGGAGCTGAAGCTCCCCTGGCAGCTTCTGAACTTTTCAGACCCCTCGCGCATGACCATCCACGACGATTACTATGAAAACTACGGTGTGGACTACATCACCATCGACACGATGTACCTTGGTCTTACCGACGGCGCGGCGCAGGAGCGCACGCCGCTCTATCCCGCGGCGCTCAAGGGCTGGGGCAATACGGTCAGCTATCACGAGCGGCTCAAGCCCTCGTACTACATTCTGCAAAAGCTCTGGCAGTAAAATACACGAGAAAGGAAGAACGCCGGTGTTTGTTCAAATCCTGATCTACGTCTATCTCGGCATCTGCGCCGGCATGATCCTCTTTAACATTGTAACGGCGCTCCTTTCGCAGCGCAGGGAGCATCGGTCCTTCCGCGACGGCATCCGCCTTGAGCTGACGGTCTCGCAGGAGCTTGACCGTCTCGCGGAGACCGGAACGGTCAGCGAGAGGCATCTGCGCTTCATGGAGCGCAGACTGCGCCGCGTGAACGGCATGGCGGCCTTTGACGCCGCGCTGGAGTGCCTGTGCGTGAGGCGGCCAGAGCTGACCCGCTCCTATCTGACGGCGCTTAACGGTGTGATGATCACGCTGGCAGAGGATTACTGCCGCCGCGATGAGATCGAGGCGGCGTATTTTCCGTATATCATCCGGAAATACCGGCTTCTCGACGGGCAGGAGAACGAGGCGCTGAAAACGATGCTGCTCGACCTGTTGCATGAATCGAGCATCTACTGCCGCGAGAATGCCATGCAGGCGCTCTACACGGCGGGCGATCCCGCCGTCCTTGTGCGTGCGCTGCGGATCATCGACGCAAGCAGCCTCTATTATCACAGCAAGCTCCTCTCCGACGGCTTGCTGAACTACACGGGCGACACATGGGAGCTTGCCGACGCGCTTTGGGAGGAGTTTGATGCGTTTCAGCCGTGGATGCAGGTGACGCTGCTCAACTATTTCCGCTTTTCCTCCGGCGCATACTGCGAGAAAATACACGCGCTCCTCAACGATCCCGCGCAGGACGACGAGGTGCGCTTTGCCTGTCTGCGCTATCTTGGCCGCTATCCCTATCCGCCCGCCTACGCCGATCTGCTGCGCTATGCGACGCCCTCGAAAAACGCGCGCTGGGAGTATGCAGCCATCGCCTCGTCGGTGCTGGCGAGCTATCCCGGGGCGGAGACTGCGGCGGTGCTGGAGAGGAACCTCTATCATCCCAACTGGTATATCCGCTTCAACGCGTCAAAAAGTCTGGAGCAGCTCGGCTTCGGCTACCGCGATCTGATCGACGTGATCGAGGGGCACGACCGCTACGCCTCCGAGATCCTGCGCTATCGCTTTGATGTGCGGGAGCTGGAGGAGCGAAAGGAGGACGCAGTATGTACGACGGTATAAAGCTGTTTCTTGAGTGGGTGGGCTATTTCTTTATCGCTTATCTGATCGGCTACTCGACCTTTCTGTTTCTGTCGGTCGTCGTCGGCTCACTTGAGCTGTACAAGCACCGCCGGCAGGAAATGTTCAAAAGCATTCTGCCCTCGGATTACTACCTGCCCATCAGTATCATCGTTCCCGCCTACAATGAGGAGGTCACCGTGGCAGACACCGTGCGCTCGCTGCTGACGCTGGAATACCGCGCCTATGAGATCATTGTGGTGGACGACGGATCGAAGGATCGCACCTCGGAGGTGTTGGCCGAGACATTTGATATGCACCTTGTTCACCGGCCCATTCGCCGGCAGATCAACTGTCAGCGCGAGGAATACGTCTATGAGACACGCGCACAGAAGGTACCGGTGACGCTCATCCGAAAAAAGAACGGCGGCAAGGCAGACGCGCTGAACATGGGCATCAACGCCGCAAATTTCCCGTACTTTATCTGCATGGACGCGGACTCCGTGCTGCAATACGACTCTCTGCGCCGCATCGCCCAGCCAATATTGGAAAACGGCAATGTGGTGGCGGTGGGCGGCATCGTCCGCATCTCGAACGACGTGGAGCTGGAAAACGGGCGCGTCAAACGCTACCGCCTGCCGCGCAGCATCCTCGCTTTCATGCAGGTGCTGGAGTACGACCGCTCCTTCCTCGCCTCGCGCATCCTCTTTGACCGCTTCAACGGCTCGCTCATCATTTCCGGCGCGTTCGGACTGTTCAAAAAGGACACGGTCATCGCCGTGGGCGGCTACGACAACAAGACCATGGGCGAGGATATGGAGCTGGTGGTCAAGCTGCACGAATACTGCACAATCAACGGCATCGACTATGCCATCCGCTACGCCACCGACGCCATCTGCTGGACGCAGGTGCCCGAGCGGCTGCGCGATCTGTGCAAGCAGCGCAAGCGCTGGCATCTGGGCCTGTTCCAGAGTATGTACAAGCATCGCGTCATGTTTTCCAATCACAGGTTCGGCGCGGTGAGCTTTGTATCCTATCTCTATTTCCTCATCTATGAGCTGCTCTCGCCGTTTATCGAGGTCTTCGGCGTGTTCACGATGGTGCTCGCATGGTGGTGCGACCTCATCAACGTGCCGTTCATGCTGCTCTTCTTCCTCATCTACGCCGTCTTCGGCGGGGTCCTGACGCTTACCGCCTTTTTCTCGCGCATCTATACGGCGGATCTGAGCGTGTCGTTCCGGGATGGGGTGAAGGCCGTCTGTCTGTGTCTCTTTGAGCTGGTGTTCCTGCGCTTTATCCTCGCATGGGTGCGCTGCACGGCCTTTATCGGCTACAAAAAGAAAAAACTCAGCTGGGGGCGCATCGAGCGCCGCAAGATCGATTTGAAATAAAGGGGGGTGTCGCCTGTGCGCCGAAAAAAGCTCTTGGAAATCACGCTCTGCGCCGTGCTGACGATCGGAGCGCTGCTGTGCTGTATGCAGGATGCAAGCGCGAGGGAGACGCTTCTGATTTCGGGAAACGCCGATCTCTATCCCATCGAGTCCTATGACCGCGGCAGAGAATGCTATGTCGGATTGCTGCCGGAGCTGTACGAGCGCCTGAGTGAGCAGACAGGGTACGATCTTGTCTATCTTCCGTACAGCAAGAACACAACGCAGGCGCAGCAGGCGGAGAACCGGCAGGCGGACATTATTTCCGCCTATCCCTCCGGCACGGTCGACAGCGGCGCGATGCGCCGTCAAGTGCTGCTCTGCACGATAGAACATGACGGCGCAGAGCGCGCGATATATGTTGGCTTTACCAACGCACTCACGCCGGAACTGGCCGGCGCGCTTTCACAAGCGCTGGAGGACCTCTCCGGCGCGGAGAGCATCGGCGTCCTGGCAGACTATATGAATAGCAGCGGCGCGGAAGCCTACCGTACCAGGTGGCTCATTACGCTCGCCGCATTGATCGCGGCGATGCTTGCCGCGGCGGTCGCGCTGATAGTCTTTGCGCGAAAAAAGCGTGCCGAGCAAAAGGCCAACGCCCTCATCGACCCGCGCTACGGCATCGGCAACGACGGGTATTATCTGAACTGCATGGAAACGCTCATCCCCGCCCCGCTCAGAAGCATCGTCTATGTCTTCTGCATCGGCTGCGATATGCCCTCGCTCGAACGGCGCTTTGGCGAGGCGGAGCGCGAGGAGATCTTCTCCCGCGCGGCGGAGTATCTGCGCCTTGGCTGCGGACGCGAGGAATACCTCGCCTGCGTGGGGCGCGGGATGTTCGCGCTCGTGTGTCAGTGCGGCAGCCGCGAGGCGGCACAGCAGCGCGCCGAGGGGCTTATCCGCGGGCTGGACGGCTACCTTGCGGGCTTCCGCGCCGAATATGCCGGCGCGTTCCGCGCGGGCATCTGCTCGCTGTCGGAAAACCCCGACTGCAGCGCCGAGGCTGCGCTCTACAACGCGCGCCAGGGCTGTGCCCACGCGTTCCGCACGGAAACGCCCTGCGCGTTCAGCACGCGCGGCATGATCGACGAGAGCGAGCAGCTCGAGCGTCTGCGCGGCAGCATGAGCAAGGCGGTGGAAAAGGGCGAATTTGAGCCGTACCTCCAGTTCGTTGTCGATCGCGCCGGCACGGTTGTCGGCGCGGAGGCCGTCTCGCGCTGGCAAAATCCGGAGGAGGGACTGCTCAAGCCCTCAAAATACATCGACCTGATGATCCGCGCCGGCACGATCACCGAGCTGGATCTCTATATGCTCCGCTGCGCGTGCGTGCAGCTCCAGACGTGGAAGCGGGAGGGGCGCGGGACGCTGTGGCTCTCGTGCAACTTCACGCGCCAGTCCATCGCAGACGAAAAGATCCTCGCGCGCGTGCGCGAGATCGTCGAGCAGTACGACTTTACGCGCGACTGCCTTGTGGTGGAGCTGACGGAGGACTCCTACGCGCACGACCGCGAGGCGGCGCTGCAGACGATCGAGGGGCTGCACGCGATGGGGCTTCGCATCGTGCTGGACGATATCGGCGCGGGCTATTCCTCGCTCTCCGACCTGAGCACCTACCCAATCGACGGCGTGAAGATCGACCGCAGCATCGTGATCGAGTCCGCCTTGCCGCGTGCCCGCGCGCTGCTGGAGGGCATGATCCGTCTTTCGCACGACATGGGCATCCGCGTGCTGTGTGAGGGCGTGGAGGACAAGGCAACGTGCGACGCCGTGCTTGCGGCGGGCTGCGACTTCATTCAGGGCTTTTATTTCTCGCGCGTCCTGCCCGGGCGCGAAGCGGAATCCTTCCTGCGCAGCCTGGCGGCGCGCGACAGGGGGGAAGGATAAAGGAGAAATGAACATGGTCAACAAAAAACGAGTAGGCATGATGGTGGCGGTCACGCTCCTGACCGGCGTGCTGCTCTTCTGTTCGGTCTTTTTCCTCGTCCGGCGGGCGAATCGTGAGATCACACAGCGCTCCTTTGACGAATTGGCTACCGCGACGCGCCAGATCGCAAAGGATCTTGTCGACGCGGCGAACGCGGATCAGACCATCCTCTCCGCCATGGCGGAGCTGATCGCGGGGCATGACGAGCGTGACAATGACGCGGTGCTGCGCATCATGAAATCCTTCAGCCTCAGTGAGACCTTTGTCTCCACCGTCGCGCTGCTGCGGCCCGACGGCACGCTGCTGCTGACCGACGGCACCCGCTACGACGTTTCCGACACATTCGATTTTGAAACAGAGGCGGCGCGGGGCGCGTACATCTCAGACCGCGTGACAAGCTACTTTGCGCCGGAAAAGCTGGTGGTGCGCAACGTCGTGCCGGTGGTGCGCGACGGCGAGACCATCGCCATCCTCTACGGCGTCGTCCTCCTGCAGGAGCTTTCCCGAAACTATCAGATCGACCTCTACAACGGCAATGCCTTCCTCCTTCTTGTGGACGGCAACAACGGCGACATCCTGCTGGATACCTGGCATGACTCGCTCGGCAACATCTCGGAGCTGCGTGGCCGCAAAATGCTCAAGGGCTACACCTACGAGGAGGCGATGAAAAAAATCCCCAACGGCATCGGCGGCGATATGTGCACCGTATCCCGCTCCACGGGGCTGACGGTCTACCTGCACTACGAGCCGGTCGGCATCAACAACTGGAGCGTTGTGCTCGGCGTGAGCGAGGCTGAGGCGCTGGCGGGCACGCGCGACGTGGTGCAGACGCTTTCGATGATGGCGATCATTGTCACCGCGCTGCTGCTGAGCTATCTTGGCTTTATGGTCTGGTATCTCGCCTCGGCGCGACGCGGCGTTTACCGTATGAGCATTACGGACCAGGGCACGGGCCTGATGAACCGTGTCGCCTATGAGAAGTGTCTGCGCAAGAGCGACCAGCGCGTCATCGCTCCGGCCGCCTGCATTTATATCGACGCCATGGTGTGCACCTACATCGATGTGGTGGGCCTGCACGAGATCAACAACGAGCGCGGTCACGAGGCGGGCGATCAGCTGCTGCACGCGGTCGCAGAGCATCTGCGGGAGCAGTTTCCGAAGGACGATCTCTACCGCGTCGGCGGCGACGAGTTCGTCGTCTTTTCAAAGGCAGATGCAGCCGTATGTGAAGCGCGTATGCAGGCGGTATCATCGGCGCTTGCCGCACAGGACTACAGCATTTCCTACGGCATTGCCGCGCAAAGGGCGTCAGCCGGATTGGGAGATCTTGTCCGCGAAGCGGACGAAAATATGCTGAAAAACAAGCGGAGCTACTACGCCGAGCACGATCGCAGAAGGCCGAGATAACGCCAAGACGACAAAACCGCTTTTGTATGGGAGTGAGGGAGAATGC
>ENA-OPNW01000469-OPNW01000469.1-human-gut-metagenome-genome-assembly--contig:-NODE-469-length-25807-cov-4.923812_pt1 | contig 25807 bp, 18 predicted proteins | sample MGYA00241540_ERZ501777 | MGnify/ENA primary metagenome ERZ501777 (study PRJEB25962, sample SAMEA2042615) | human gut metagenome | biome: human gut; feature: human-associated habitat; material: faeces...
CACCCGTTACGGGAGTAACGAGGTGGTAACTGAACTTCTGCACCGTTTGGCTTCAAAGTGGTATTTCGTTGGCTCTGCCCCATAGAAAAACAAAGCGTAACGAACGCTCTATCAGCTAATTCGCTACGCTTTGCCCAAATTTACTTTTTCGTTATGTGTTTATTTTAAGTATCCAATAGTTTGGCAGAGAAAGATGAGGTGTCAAAACACTGACATAACCTCATCTGTAATGCGAAATTAAATCAAAAAATATACCTATAGTTTCCAATTACCTTATCAACTTTACCAACATTTGAAATAGGTTCATTGGAGCAAACAGTGACACCATCCACAACCAAAGTGAATGATTTTTCTTTGCTGGTCATGCTCTCAGACACCTCACCGTTATATCTGTCATAACTATCCAATCGTGATGCTGGAGATCCCGATGTGACTGCAAAGGTATAATTTTCCTCCCAAGAGTCGTAATTTCCTCTATCATCTTCCCGTTCTGTGATTTCAACACCATAAACAGTGTAAGTCGCTGAATGACTTGAGGTAACAGAAACAGATCTGGTTAATTGTCCCATTAAAACTTCATCTTTGAAAGAGACATTTATAATCGTAACAGATTGTTTAAAGTTCGCCTGCAAAGTACTGTTCGAACTTTGCAACTGCACAGTGGTACTGGCTGAGGAGGCATTCATAATTTTTGCATCTCCTTTAGTCACAGTCCATCCGGAAAATGTGTATCCGGATTTTGCAACAGCGGTGATGGGGATATTGGTTTTTACTTTGTATGTTCCCCCTCCGGTAACAGTTCCTCCGGAGGTCGGATTGGCAGTCAGGGTCAAAGTGCGTTTCTTTTCCTTGAACTTGCACTTGAATTTATGATCCTTGCCATTCAGAAAAACTTGATATGATACAGAACTTCCACTGCCTGTATAATTGTACCTTTTTGGCTCATTTGCCGGTCCCCCGTAGAAATAGTCTATCTCATATCCGTCAGAGGCTTCAGCACCTACCGTGGGTCTTTCTTTACCATCATAAAGTCCCTCTCCATAAGCGGTACCACCGGTAAACGATACGGTACGTGAGTCCGCATCCTCTTCTCCGTCAACCTCGATAGTCACCGCGGTCTTTCCGGTTGTGAGCTCTTTTTCAATTTCTTCACTGCATGAGCAGCCTAAGAAGATGGTTGCCAGCAGCACAATGTAATGTAAATGATTTGTTTTCATAAATTTTATTTTGATAGTTTTTAATATGCAAATGTAAGTGGGAAGCAGCACAACCTTTTTGTGCTACCCTTAACTAAATTTTAATTTTCAGTTGGATATCAAAAGATTTCTTGAAATAATATGTATTTCGTTCATTGTCATATTCAATCTCTGCACCCATGGCCCGGAGCTCTAAGAAGTAATTAATGATTGTATTGCGATGTACGCCCATTTCCTTCGCTATTTTTGCGGCACTTCCTGTATGTTCTTTTTTCAGCAGACGGGTCAGTGTCTGTAATCTTTCCATGTAGTCCAGTATTCTCATAATCCTCTTCTTTTTCTGATGTATGGCCTGACCGGCCTTCCGTACTTTCTCACCTCATAATGCAGATGGTTTCCCGTGCTTTTTCCGCTTGATCCGATGAATCCGATCACTTTGCCACTCCTGACCTCTTCCCCTTCCGGAACATAACAGGCGGACAAGTGCCCGTACAGGGTCACAAAACCATAGGCATGGCGTATCATCACACAGTATCCATATCCTCCCTTTCTTCCTGAGTATATGACCTTTCCATCAGCTGCGGCATGCACGGTCGATGCAAGTTCCGCCGCAATATCCACTCCTGAATGGAACCTGCGCTGTCCGGTAACCGGGTCGCTCCTCCATCCGTAGGCGGAACTGATACGGTGGAACCGGTGTACAGGGGGATGTACCGGTATCCTGTATTCCAGATGATGCCTCTCCACGATGTCCATGATCTCCCCGATGCGCTCAAGACTGGAACACCGGGAGAGTGCGTCCTCCAATATGGCCCTTTCCTTATCAGGTACCGGACAGAAGAGGCATAGGAACAGAACTAGTTTCGTTATCATGTGGTATTCTTTATGGTTTTCCTACAATCTCCGGGAACAGTATCTCCGCATTGATCAGCTGTTTGTTCTTCAATTTGTAATAGAAATGTCTTCCCCCGTTTCTCTCCTGTATCTCTATGATGAGCACCTTCTTGTCCGGTATGGTGAATTTCGGAAGGGCGACCGTAAAGTCACATGAGGAAAGCGCAGCCACCTCCTCCGGACGGTTGAAAGAGAAGAGAGGCTGCTGCTCCAGCTGCTGGACGGCGGTCTTTTTCCGTTTTTTCGCATCCTGTATATAAAAACGGATGAAGTCCATGGTATAGCCGATTTGGGAACGGTTGTGCAGCCCGAAGCGGAACAGCAGGATATCATTGTCCACAAAGATATTGGTCACGCAGAATCTCATGCCGGCCACCTCGTCCCTGATATTGGTCAGCAGCTTCGGCCTCCGTGATATCTCTTTTTCAAGCAGTGCTTTCTGCTGGGTATTCCGCTCTCTTCCCTCCAGTATGGCCACCTGCTTCCTTTTGGTGTCCTGTTTGTCCACAATGAAGGAAAATCTCTCACATCCGGGCGCATACCGCAGGTCAAACAGCATGAAAGAGCCAGGCACGATTATCATCAGGATTCCTGCCGGATTAAGCACATCATAAGCCTTGTCCATATAGTATTCCTGCGACAGTTTGTAGTCGAACTTCAGGTTGAAAGGAGGATTGCCGATGACAATATCGAAGCGTTGTTCCGGATAGTATTGCCGGAGGTCGCATTTCTCGATATGCGCGTCAGGATAGAGGTATCGTGCCACGGAAACGGCCTTGCCGTCTATGTCGAAGCCGTAGGCGTTATGCAGGTTGGGCAGGTGGTTGAAGAAATTGCCCATGCCGCAGCACATGTCAAGTATCATTTCCGAGGAGGTGGGAGAAAGCATATCCGCCATGTCCCGGCATACTTCATGCGGGGTGAAGAACTGTCCCATCTCGGATTCCTTCTTCGCTTCGGCGTACTCGTGGTAATTGGCAAAATCGGACTGCTTGAGGTTGTGCAGTCCTCCGATGCCGGTGTAGCAGTTGTAGATGCTCTCCGCCGGAATGAGGTCCTTGCCGGAGTCTATGGCGAAAAGTATCTTTTCGTTGACCTCGGCACGCATACCTTGCGGGATCTGTTGGGGGATGATGGCATACATGGCTTTATCTGTTTATCGTTGAAAATGAAAACACCCCGCAAGGATCGGCTTACGGGGTGTTGTGGGATTCTTCTCATGGTCAGTTCTCTCTTTGAGTGATTTCATCCAGCCGGAGACGTTTGAAGCAGTTCCCAGCTGCCGCGCTGTCCTTGAACCGGACATCGATGCGTCCGTTCTTGTAGAACCGGATCTGCTCGGCATTGGTGGTCGTGAGGTCGTACCAGTCAGTGACGGAAACATCGTTGTCATCGAAACGGATGATCATCTTTGAATTCCCGTTCAGTATGTCGTCCGCACCGTAGGCGATGCCGGCGCACAGGGTTTCCAAATCCCCGCCATAGTTGTAACTGATTTTGCACCTGTTGTTGTATTGTATGTAATAATCGTCGAAACGGATGATTTCGGGAAATACAATCCTGTCCTTCTTCAGCTCCGTCTTGACTTTACTCCAGCAGGAAGGTTTGACGACTCTGGCAACCCTGGCAAGAAGTTCCTCCACCGCCGTTTCCCGGAAACTCTTGCCACCCAGGTGTTCGATAACCACATCTACATATGTCCCATAGACAGGACGGGAGCCCATCTGAAGGGTCTTTTCGTCTATTTTATATTCAGGGACCGACACGTTGTAAGTCCTGTTGAAATAAGAAATGATGCGGCCCGCAAAGTTCGCGTTGGCGTTGCGGTTCTTATCCACCAGGTCATTGATCAGGTCGAACGGCTTGAACTCGTTGTGAGAATAGTCGTCCCTGTTGTTATGGTAAGTATAGAAATCCCGCATGGACACCTTGCCGTTCTCCTCGTAATGGAACTTGCGCTCGGCTTGATACTGTTCTGCCTCCTCCTTGAAGACGGCGTACCAACGGTCAATCTGGTCGAGTGTCTTGTAAAGCAGTTCTTGCTGCATCTGGCAATAGAGCCGGTCTTGTTCCGTAATCTTGTCCTCGTTTCTCACTTGTACGCTCAGGATACCGGAAAGCAGGTCGGGAGCGTTACCGGCCTTGGTCACTGTCGTTTGCATATCTGTTGGATTTTAAGTGTTAGAAATTATCTGGTTTGATTCGGTAGAAGTACGTGATGTGCTTTTCCATGTCCTTGACTATCTTGACCTGTTCGGGGTGGAAGTTGAGCCTCCGTTCTTCGGCAGGGGCATCAACCGTTTTCCACTCGGCGGAAGGTAGAAACACATATTCCCGACGGAAACACCATAACACGATTTGATTTTCCCAATTTCCCTTGAACACCGTTCCTTCGTAGTCCTTCAGGAACTGCCAGAACTCGGCTTCATCCCGGAAAGCGATGTCAAAGCCTTGATAGAGGTTGCCGCTTTCCGATTCATCCCTTTTGTTCAGGTAAAACTTCCGGTAGGTCTCTGTCGTGAAATCTCCATACCTGGAATTGGGTTCGGCATAGAACCATAAAGGCACTTTAGCAATGAACGTCACCGAACCGTTGGCGCATGCACCGCAGTGTCCCCAGTCCTTGAACGCTCCTTCCGTCCATTTCAGGAATTTCATGTCCTTCGGATTTACGGAGTGGAACGCTCCGCCGCTGACACTCAGACGGATGCTCCCGCCTTCTTCCCACACGAAAGGAACATAGGGCTGTTCGCATATGGATAGGTATCCTTCCTTTGTACTTTTGCCATCAATAAGAGCGTTCCCGTAATAATCCCCATGTTCGGTTACATATACCAGCCTGTCGCCGATTTGCGGTGTGACTTCAGAGCGTGTCCGCTCGATAAGCTGCACATGATTGTTGGCCATATCCACATCTTTCTGTGTCAGTCCATGTTCATGGTCGTATGAAACATTCCGTTCTTTGAGTGTCTCGATACCGTACTTTTCCTTTGTTGCCTGTTGTAGCATGACAATTATATTTTTTTGTTAGTCCGGCTTTTCGGGGCCGGAGTTCCCGTAACTACAGGCTATGAAAGGCCGTGTCCCGTACATGCAAGGTTGGTGGGAAAAATACCGCAAGCCCTCCGGGCGAGGATGATTTTTCCACGACACCCGGAGGGCTTGACCTTGCTTGTACGAGCAGGACACGGGGTACCTTTGCCTGTGAGTTAGGGGAACTCGGCTTCGGTATGACTGTCATGTCCGATACAGGTTATTTCATTGGTTCATCATGAATTTGTACCCGGAAAACTCCGGTATTCTCAGAAAAAATGCTATCTTTGCATCGAAACAAAGAGTTATTTGAAAGCATGAGGAATATAGTGATTCTGAACAGTCCGGCATTTTCTTATCCGTTGCCCGTTCTCATGCGAGTTGAATGTAATTCGTTGATAGTCAAATAAAATACTTCATACTATCACAAATATAGAAAAAGGTACAGTATATCATTCATTGTGAATTGCACTTTTTACTGTATTTCAGCAAAATACCTTTCTTTACAGGCTAAAACCTTTGCTCCTTTTCTGCACCTCTTTCAGTTGTATCCTTTGATAGAGTTTGCTAAACAGCTCCCTGAACCAATCGGATACATTTTTTTGATTGATGATTAGCATCAATTTGTTCCTGCCACATCGTCATCGAAAAAGCAATGTCCTTTTAGCTCAACAAGTGTATGAATGTGCTGCCATATATATGGAGTGGGTAGCCCGGCAGGAACATTCCGGCTCTTCTTTTTATTCCCGGATGGGATAAGATTCGGTAACTAAGGTAAGATAATCCGTAATTGGGGTTATAACCTTGTCCGGATAACTTCTTATTTTTGTGACCGGAATATTTCAAATAACTGAAAAAGCTGTATTTTAGCAGACATTAAACAAGTTAGAATGATGGATAAGATATTAAATTTAGACAGTGTGGACCAATATAACAGTCTATACGGACTTGAAACACTGAATCCGTTGGTCAGTGTCATTGATTTGAACAAGGCTACCCGGCAGATGGACTATGTGCACTGGAACTATGGCGTTTATGCACTTTATCTGAAATTGGAGAAAGCTTGTGATATCAAATACGGGCGTCGGAGTTATGACTATCAGGAGGGAACCGTGGTATGTTTTGCTCCGGGACAAACAACGGAAACCACATTGACCACCGACCGTGTGCAGTTGAATGTGCTTGGCATTCTTTTTCATCCGGATTTGTTACGGGGGACCACGCTTGGAAAAACAATAAAGAAATATACCTTCTTTTCGTATGAAGTGAGCGAGGCGCTGCACCTTTCGGAAGATGAGCGCAATATTATGACAGATTGCCTGAAGATTATCCGTATGGAACTGGAACGGGGAGTGGACAAGCATAGTAAGACCTTGCTGGTAAACTATATAGAACTGCTTCTTAATTACTGTATGCGTTTTTATGAACGTCAGTTCGCCACCCGCAGTCATTCGAACCGTGATGTGTTGACACGCTTTGAAGGGTTGCTTGACGATTATTTTGAGGGCGAACTTGCCGAGCGTGACGGATTGCCTACCGTGAAATACTTTGCTGACAAACTGTGCCTTTCATCCAACTACTTCGGGGATATGTTCAAGAAGGAAACCGGCAAGACTCCACAGGAATATATTCAGGAAAAAGTGATAGAACTGGCAAAGGAACGGATGTCCGACAGGAGAGAAACCGTCAGCAGGGTAGCCTATTCACTGGGATTTCAATATCCGCAGCATTTCTGCCGGTTGTTCAAGAAGCGTGTGGGCTGTACACCGAATGAATATCGTGCACAAAACCTTCTTTTATAGTATTCTGTCGTAACAAGCAATGCAAGAGACTATGTTGGACTTGAGGACTGTATATGAATGTAACCGCTGTCTGGGTTGCAAGACATTGCATCCGCAGGTGGGCATCATCAATCTGGAGAATCCTTCATTGGAAGAGGATGCGGTGAAGTTTGAATTCTATGCTGTCTTGCTGATTGAGGATTGTCCGGGCGGTTGTTGCTGCTGCGGACGGAAATACTATGATTACTCCAATGCTACCATGGTGTTTCTCACTCCCGGCGAGATCTTTCGTATGAGTAAGGAGAATACGTTGCCGGATAAAGGATATCTTTTGGCATTTCATCCTGACCTGTTGTTCCGCACCTCACTGAAGAATCATATTAAAAATTATACCTTTTTCCATTATCGCAAGGAAGAAGCGCTGCATCTTTCGCGGCGTGAGACAGAGAAAGTGACGTGTTGCCTCTCGAATATAGAGGATGAGTTGCATCATCCCATTGATACTCATAGCAGTATTATTCTTTCCCGGCATATAGAACTTCTGTTGGATTATTGCACCCGGTATTACGAGCGCCAGTTTATTACCCGTGAGAATAAGAACAAGGCTCTTTTGGAAAACATGGAACGTTTGTTTGTGGAATATATCGCATCCGGAAGGTTGCAAGGCGGCAAGTTGCCCACACCCGGCTATATGGCGGGAGAGCTTGATTTGTCTGTCGCTTACTTCAATGATCTGCTGAAATTTGAAACCGGCAAGACTTTGGAGGAATATTTGCAACTGAAGCGGCTGGATATAGCCAGGCACATGTTGTTGCAGGACGGTCATACGCCTGCTGCTGTGGCACGGAAGTTAGGCTATCCTAATGTGCAGTGCTTCAGTGTGCTTTTCAAGAAAATAACAGGTGTCGCCCCCAGTGATTACCGGCTCTCGCAGAATTGATAACCGGGTTGCAGTACCATGTTTTTGTGATACAGTTCCCTTCTGTAAAAATGGTAATTCTATCTGTAATTTATCTACAAAGAATGAATGGGGCCTGGCTTATCTTTGCATTGTGAAATGAAAGCGGCTTTGTCCGCATCGGAATGAAGCAAGACAACAGATGAAATCATTTAAACAGGTAGAACGATGTATATTGAACAAGTAAATTCTCCGCAAGACATAAAACAGTTTTCTGCGGAACAGTTAAGACAGTTGGCAGGTGAAGTCCGCAATGCATTATTGACCAAGTTAAGTGCTCACGGAGGACATGTGGGACCTAATTTGGGAATGGTGGAGGCTACAATAGCATTGCACTATGTATTCAATTCACCGACGGATAAGATGGTATATGATGTATCCCATCAAAGTTATACACATAAGATGCTGACTGGGCGTAAGGATGCTTTCCTGAATCCGGAGGATTATGATGTGGTGTCCGGATACACCAATCCCCGGGAAAGCGGGCACGATTTTTTCACTATCGGCCATACTTCCACCTCTGTCAGTCTGGCTTGCGGTCTTGCCAAAGCCAGAGATCTGAAAGGCGGACACGAGAATATCATAGCCGTGATAGGGGATGGCTCGCTCAGCGGCGGAGAAGCTTATGAAGGTCTGAGCAATGCGGGAGAAATGAGAACCAACCTTATTATAGTGGTTAATGATAATGAAATGTCCATTGCCGAAAACCACGGCGGGCTCTATCAGAACCTGAAAGAACTGCGCGACACGGAGGGACGGTCGTCCTGTAATTTCTTCCGTTCTCTGGGGTTGGATTATCTTTATGTGGGAGAGGGGAATGATATTCCGTCTTTGGTTGCGGCTTTTGCCAAGGTGAAAGATACATCACGTCCCACAGTGGTTCATATTCACACACAGAAAGGAAAGGGATACGCTCCGGCAGAAGCCGACCGGGAGGAATTTCATTGGGAGATGCCTTTCGATCTGGAAACGGGTAAGCCGAAGGTGGATTGCAGCGGTATGGAGGATTACCATAGCCTGACCGGGAAGTTTTTGTTGGAGAAGATGAAGGAGGACCACACGGTTGTTGCCATCAGTTCGGGTACTCCTACTGTGATAGGTTTTACTCCTGAACGCCGGAAACAGGCAGGGCGTCAGTTTGTGGATGTAGGTATTGCCGAGGAACATGCCGTGGCATTGGCATCGGGTATCGCTGCCGGTGGCGGACGTCCGGTGTACGGGGTTTACAGTACTTTTATCCAGCGTTGCTATGACCAGTTGTCTCAGGATTTGTGTATCAATGGAAATCCGGCGGTGATCACTGTGTTTATGGGGACAGTAGCCGGAATGAACGATGTGACTCATCTGGGTTTCTTCGATATTCCGCTTATCAGCAATATCCCGAATATGGTTTATCTGGCTCCTACGTGTTCCGAAGAGTATTTTGCTATGTTGGAATGGGCTGTCCGCCAGACGGAATATCCCGTTGCCATCCGTGTGCCGGGAGTGGCAGTGGTGCATCGTAAGGAAGAGTTTGACACGGATTATAGCGAGTTAAACCGCTACAAAATGACAGCCAGGGGAGAAACTGTCGCTATTCTTGCATTGGGTTCTTTCTATGATTTAGGACAGGCTTTGAAGAATAAGCTTCGGGAAGAGTCGGGTGTTGAGGCTACTTTGATTAATCCCCGTTACATAACAGGGCTTGACGAACCGATGCTGGAAGAGTTGAAAGTGGGGCATCGTATTGTCGTAACGTTGGAAGACGGGGTGCTGGATGGAGGATTCGGCGAGAAGATAGCGCGTTATTATGGTAATTCTGAAATGCGGGTGCTGAATTACGGACTTCGTAAAGAATTTGCAGACCGCTATAATCTGGATGAGCTGATGAAAACCAACCGGTTGACTGACAAGCAGATGGCGGAGGATATTGCCGGTATATTGGAATAACCTTTTACGGAATGGCTGAAGTCCGAGACTTCAGCCATTTTTGTAATAGTGAAATAGATAAGCCGGATTAAAACTGTTTGTTACCATAAGCATGAGAACTGGAATACTTATTCTTTTTCCAGAAGCGAATAAAACACAGGATGATAATCGGGAAGTAGTTCCGGGTGAAAAGCTTTTATCATGTCACTCAGAAGAACATCGGGTGAGAGGGGAAGATTCTCATACAAAGGTATCCATTCCAGATTGCAATAAATAACCTTCTTTTCTTTAAAAGCCCGGAAATCAGCATATTGTGGATTGGAAGCTTTTAATGCTTCATAAGAGAATTCTCCTTTATAACCATTCATCACTCTCCAGTAGCCGGCATTATATCCTTTGGCGTATACGGTTTCAAAATCCATGAGTACACCTCCTGTTTCAGTATTATCCTTCATAAAGTAATCGGCCCCTGCGTCGGCGAACAAGCGGGCATAGAAACTTTGTCCTCCGGGTACATACCAGGTATCTCTTCTCATTTCTCCACTGAATACACTGGGACGCTGTTTTACATTGGAAACTTTGGCTTTCAACAGGTTATAGCGTTGTTCCATTTGTGCAAATAATTGGCATGCCTCTTCCTCTTTACCGATAAACATACCTGCTACCTTGATCCATTCGGACAGCCCCAATGGTGATGTTTCCTTGAAAGCCCAATAGGGGACCAAAGGGATGTTCAGCTCTTTCATCACTTCATACCCTCCCCGGCGGTTGGGAGATACGAAAATGATATCGGGTTGGGATGCAATGATGATTTCCGTATCAAAGTTTCCTTCCATTCCTATCTTTTTCACCCGTCCGTCTTTTAATCGGGCAAGCCATTCCTTATTCTGCATCCGGCGGGTGGTACTTGTCGCTACCACTTTGTCATAAGCGTTCAGACCGGTAAAACCTGCCAGTTGCGGCGTGGTCATGCAGATCACTCTGTCTGTCGGAGTCGGAATAACGGTATAGCCATCGGGTATCTCGGCTTTTGTTCCTTTAGGGACTAAGGCGAAAAGTTCGGGTATTGCATGGTTATTGTTCGGCTCCGAGATGGACAGAAGCTTTACTCCATCCGGACGAACAGTTATCTTGAAGCCTTTGGCATAACGGGGGGCCAGGGCTGTTTGTATGGTATCTGCGGAAGGTAGCCCGTTTTTACTCACCGGGTTGCGGCTTTTATAGCCGCAACCTGCCAGGCAGAAAGTTGTTATGAGCAGATAGACAAGTCTGGTTTTAGAGGTCATGCTAAAAATAGTTTTATTGCTTGAAACGAACCAGCAGACTGACATAGAAAGAGCGTCCCGGTGTCAGAGTTGCATAATTACTGTTATAAGGACGGTCATCTGTGTAATTGAAAATGTTTTCAACTCCGACGGCGGGTTCCAGAGCAACAGATTTTAAATTGAATGAATGGCGTGTGTTGATATCCCAAAGCTGGTGGGCGGGGGCGTTGCCGTAAGTTTTAGACCAGCGTGTACCTTGATAGCGTCCGTTGATTGCAATATTGAATGTATAATCATTCCATGTTTTTCGCCAGCTGGCATTGAAATTACTCGAGTGACGTACTGTTCTTTCCAAACGGATGTCTTCCGTACGGTTGCGCCCGTCCGTGTAAATATAGTTTGCTCCGAACATGAAGCCTGTGAAGGGACGGACTGAAAAACCTATGTCAAAGCCTTTCACACGTGCCTTTTCTATATTGCGGTACTGGCGTCTGCGAGTGATGCCGTTTTCAATATCTTCGGGCGTTGTTCCTATATCTTCCGCTTCGATCTTGTCTTTCAGGTCATTCTGATAAATGGACGCGGCAATGGAGAACAAACGATGATTGTATTCTATATTCAAATTATAGAAATTGCTCTTTTCCGGGTCCAGGTCAGGGTCTCCGACCGTGATTTGTCCACGGCTTTCAGAAACGGCATACATTTGTTGCAAGGTAGGTGAACGGAATCCGGCAGCGTAGGATGCACGTACATTCAGTCCTGAATATTGGTACATCAAGGATAGTTTGGGCGTGAACTGGCTTTTAAACTTTTCATTATAGGCATACCGTATACCTGCCACTACGCTGATTGCATCCAGTAGTTTTACTTCGTCCTGTACGTATGCTGCCAGTGTATAAACACTTTGGTATTCATTATTCAGCATCTTGCTGGTTTCAGTCGGCTCCAAGCCTTCGAATACATAGTCCAGTCCGGTAAAAAGTGTATTGTTCTCGTGAGTCTTGAATACACCTTTTAGATTGGCATTGGTGTAAGTCTGGTCTTTACTGAGGACTTCGTCACCGGTTTTATGCGTTTTTGCATCATTTATATAGTCATAAAAAGAACGGAAATTGGTGGTGCTTATATTCCCTTCTATATATGAAGCCCGCTTAGCCAACAGATATTTGGCTGTTCCACCCACTGTATAGGACTGATGCCGGTTGTTGTAATCGTAGGCTCCGGTACGGTCGTTCTCGCTGATAAAAAGATTACCGTTCAAATGAAGGCTTAAACGCTCTGTGGCTGCGTAGCTCAAGGTTTGGCTCACATTATGCGAATGATTCTTATAGACCGGTTTCTTTGTGGTTTCCACCAGTTCTCCCTTGCTTTCCTCATACGGATTCAGTTGCCATCCGTCCGAAGTGCGGTAATTATAGTTCAAGTGTGCGGATAATTTTCCATCATTGGCGTCTGCGTTGACTGATTCTGAAATTCGTCCGTGAGAACTTACACGGGTATTGGAAGATACATTCAATGCAGATTTAGGATCATCGGTAATGATATTGATTACTCCTGCGATGGCGTCACTGCCATAAAGGGCGGAAGATGCTCCTTTCAATACTTCAATACGTTTTACGGCATCCATATTGATCCGGTCGTAATCTATAGATCCCGAAATATCTCCGGCTACTTTTTTACCGTTAATTAATACGAGGAGGTATTTATCAGGCAGTCCGTTTACGTATAGGGTTGTTCCCATGGCGGTGGTTTGCACCGAGATAGAGGGAACCAGTTTCACCAAGGCATCCTGGAAACTGGATGGATTGGCATTTTGCAGATCACGTTGGGAAATGACCTCTACGGGTACAGGACTGTCTTTCAGCTTGTGGTGAGTTCCGGTTCCGGTTACCACTACCTGATCCATGTTGAAAGTGGTACTTTTCAGCCTTATCACCATTTCTTTTTGACTTTGACTGACTTTCTGAGTGACAGGAGCATAATTCAGGCAACTGGTACGCAGGGTATACGTTCCCTCTTTGATGTCTTTCAACAAAAATTCTCCTTTAGGATTGGTAGCACATCCTATTGTAGTTTGTTCCAAACGTACGTTAGCGCCTTCCACCGGCTTTCCTGTACGGGCATCCACTACTTTTCCACTTAACGATATCTGGGCGGACGCACACACCACCATGCAGCCGAATAAGGCTGTCAGTAAACATTTCTTTTTCATCGAAATAATTTAAGAATTAATAATTAGCTTTCCTGGCCCCGGGAAAGCGTGAATTATCTATGTTCAGACCTGGCAGGTTTCCTGGCTTCACCCTGAAAAGCGCCTTCCCATTTCTTACAAAGGAAACAGTGGCATGGCGAGAGTTGCTTTTCATTGACGGGTTTCACAGTAGCGGGCACTGCTTCGGATTCTATGACCGAATTCCCTTTTATGCAAATACGGAAAGTACTTACATCACCAAATCTGATGCAAAGGTAGGGTTTTATTTTAAAATCTTTTGGGATTCTGAAAATAAAAGAAACATTTTGTGATGTTTGATACTGATTTATAGGCTTCTTAATATATAAGGAAGGGACAACTAAGGACGAATGGGCATTTTCTTTGGCATGATAAGAGGCTTGTTTTCGGTTTTAAATCCATAACTACTATTAATAGGTATTGACTGCTATTGGAAATAGTTCTATCTTTGCCCCCGTTACGATGAAGAAGCATTTGATTCATATTCTAAAGCTTTTCCTTCCACTGATATTTATTGCCTATTTGGGAGGTATTACCCTTTTTACTCACTCGCATGTGGTAAATGGGGTGATTATCGTACACTCGCATCCGTTTAAAGGGGAGCATCAACATACAGAAGTGGAATTGGAAACTATCTTTTTCCTTTCTTCTTTTGCTGCTTCCGGTAGTTTGTTCACTCCGTCTTCCACAACGGTCTTTTGGGTATTGCTGTGTTTGCTGGCTGTGCCGGCTGTAGAACGCATCAAACTGATACGAACCGGTTGTGGCATTTATTTGCGCGCGCCTCCCGCTGTTTGTTAAATAGTATATTTTTATGTTGGTGGAGTGATTTTCCGTTACATTATCTGTTCGCGGATTCATTCTTCTGACTGCTATCCTTTTATTTATTAATAAACAGAATAACAACACATGAAGAAATATATATTTTTCTTGATGGGAGCAGTGTGTTTTCTACTCTCATCATCGGCTGTGCACGCCAATGAATTGAATAAGTCCGATGCCAATATCATAGGTCATGTATTGGATAAGAATACGGAAGAGCATCTTTCTTTTATCAGCGTATCGCTGAAAGGAACTACCATAGGGACTATGACTGACGCCAGTGGACACTATTTTCTTAAAAATCTGCCTGAAGGAGAATTTACCATGGAGGTAAGTGCTGTCGGTTACAAGACGGTCAGCCGGAAAGTAACTTTAAGAAAAGGGAAAACTTTGGAGGAGAACTTCGAGATAGAAGAGGATTTGATAGCATTGGACGGAGTGGTGGTGTCTGCCAATCGTAGTGAGACCACCCGCCGCATGGCACCTACGTTGGTTAATGTGATGGATGTGAAAGTGTTTGAGAACACTAATTCCTCCACATTGTCGCAAGGACTGAATTTTCAGCCCGGAGTGCGGGTCGAGAATAATTGTCAGAACTGTGGTTTCCAGCAAGTACGTATCAATGGGTTGGATGGCCCTTATACGCAGATATTGATTGACTCGCGTCCTATATTCAGTGCCTTGGCCGGTGTATATGGATTGGAACAGATACCTGCCAATATGATTGAGCGTGTAGAGGTGATGAGCGGAGGAGGTTCGGCTTTGTTCGGTTCTTCAGCCATTGCGGGAACCATTAATATAATCACCAAGGAGCCTGTACGGAACTCAGGGCAGTTGACACATACTCTGACAGGCATAGGCGGTACTTCTTCTTGGGATAATAATACGACACTGAATGCTTCGTTAGTGACTGATAATCATAAGGCAGGATTGTATATTTTTGGACAGAACAGAGAAAGAAGCGGTTATGACAATGATGGCGATGGCTACACCGAATTGCCAAAACTGAAAAATCAGACAGTCGGTTTTCGTTCTTTTATCAAAACAAGTACATATTCAAAACTGACTTTTGAATATCATCATCTCAGTGAGTTCCGTCGTGGCGGGAATAAACTGAACCGACCTCCCCATGAAGCGGATATAGCCGAACAATTGCAGCATACTATCAATAGCGGGGGAGCAAAATTTGATTATTTCTCTCCGGATGAGAAACAGCGGCTGAGTGTATATGCTTCTGCACAGCATACAGGACGCGACAGTTATTATGGTGGAGGACAAGATGTGAATGCGTATGGCGCGACCACGGATTTTACCTGGGTCACAGGATCGCAGTATATCTATAGTTTTGATAAATGTTTCTTTATGCCTGCCGATTTTACCGGAGGACTGGAATATAATCAGGATAACTTGACGGATGATATGTGGGGGTATAACCGTTATACCAAACAAGAAGTCCGTATAGCCAGTGCATTTTTCCAGAATGAATGGAAGAACAAGCAGTGGAGCTTTTTACTTGGAGGGCGTTTGGATAAACATAATATGGTGGATCATGTAATCTTCAGTCCGCGTGCTAATCTTCGTTACAATCCGACCGAAAATATGAACCTGCGTGCCAGCTATTCTTTCGGATTCCGTGCACCTCAGGCCTTTGATGAAGATTTGCATATAGAAAATGTAGGTGGAACTGTGTCTATGATTGAACTGGCAAAAGACTTGACAGAAGAAAAATCACAAAGTCTGAGTATATCGGGAGATTTGTATCATCGTTGGGGAGATTTTCAGGGAAACTTGCTTATAGAAGGTTTTTATACTTCGCTTTCAGACGTATTTGCCTTACGTCAGAAAGGAGAGCGTGACGGTATTATTATCAATGAACGGTATAACGAGAAAGGAGCTAAGGTATATGGTTTGACTTTGGAAGGAAAGATTGCTTACCGTTCCTTACTTCAATTGCAGGCCGGCGTTACCATGCAGAAGGCCGAATACAAGCAGGCACGTGCATGGAGTGATGATGAAACGGTTCCGATGGAGAAAAAAATGTTCCGTACTCCGAATACTTATGGATATTTCACTTTGTCATACAACCCTTTCGTACCGATGACTATTGCATTATCCGGTACTTATACCGGTAGTATGATGGTAGAACATAAAGCAGGTTTTATTGATAAGGACATTGCTGTGAATACACCTGATTTCTTTGAATTGAATCTGAAAGCCGGTTATGATTTCAATTTGTATAAAGGCATAACCATGCAGGTCAATGCTGGAGTACATAATATCTTTAATGCGTATCAAAGTGACTTTGACCGGGGGGCAAAACGTGATTCCGGTTACATTTATGGACCGGGTATGCCGCGTTCTTACTTTGCCGGAGTGAAATTGAGTTTTTAATTTGTATATATTATTGCCGGGAGAGGAGCGCTGTCCGCCCTCTCCCGGCAATTTGCGTCATAGAATAAATAACCTGTTATAGGACTTTCGAACAGGTTATTTTAGATAATAATTCTTTTGATACTCTTTATTTAGAATAATTATCTAAAATAAAATGATTTATTGGATGTAAAATCTGCTATTCCTATCTTTGTGAAGAAATAAATCTGAAATGTGATTAATATAAAGATAAATCTTCTATATAGCTGTCTGTTATATGGATTTATCGGAATTAATAAGTAAAAAGGTCAAAAAAGATGGGTATTGCTGAGTTGATAAATAAGGAAAAGAAAACAGCATTTTCTTTCGAGGTTCTTCCACCGTTGAAAGGTACTGGAATTGAAAAACTATATGCTACAATAGATACATTACGGGAGTTTGATCCTCTTTATGTCAATATTACCACTCATCGCAGCGAATATGTGTATCGCGAGTTGGGGGGTGGTTTATATGAACGTAATCGTTATCGGCGGCGTCCGGGTACGGTAGCGGTGGCTGCGGCTATACATAATAAATATGATATTACTGTTGTACCGCATATTTTGTGCAGTGGTTTCTCGCGTGAAGATACGGAATATATATTGCTTGATTTGCAATTCTTAGGTATTACTAATCTGTTGGTACTCCGGGGTGACAAGGCAAAAGATGAATCTTCTTTTGTTCCCGAGAAAGATGGTTATGCCCATGCTTTGGAGTTGGAAGAGCAGATCAATGCTTTTAATGAAGGCAAATTTATTGATGGAACGCCGATTCAGGCTCCTTTAACTCCTTTTCGTTATGGGGTGGCAGGCTATCCGGAGAAGCATGAGGAATCTCCCAACATGGAACAAGATTTATATTGGTTAAAAAAGAAAGTGGAAGCCGGAGCCGATTATGTAGTGACACAAATGTTTTATGATAACCGAAAATACGTTGACTTCGTGGAGCGTGCAAGAAAAGAGGGGATTAATGTTCCTATCGTACCGGGCATCAAACCTTTTTCCAAGCTATCACAACTCAGTGTTATTCCTAAAACATTCAATGTGGATTTACCACAGGAACTGGTTGTGGAAGCAATGAAATGCAAGGATGATAAAGAAGCGCGTGCATTAGGCATAGAGTGGTGTATCAATCAATGCCGGGAGCTGATAGCATATGGGGTTCCGGGGATACATTTTTATACAGTGGGTGCGGTGGATAATGTGAAAGAGGTGGCGACAGCTGTTTATTGATAGTCTTTAATGGAAATGTTTCTGTCAGGTCATTTATTGCTCCGTATCTTAACGGTTTAAGATGCGGAGCAAAATTATTTTGTAAATGGGTTATAAGTCATCTTCCAAAGCTGTGCTTTTGGCATAAGCCGTACTCTTTGCTTCAAAAAAATCAGTCTTTACCATATTGGCATTGGAATATTGAGATACCCAGTGCATGCTTTCCGGCTCTTTATGGTTTTCTTCGTACAGAGGGCCAAAACCTAAACTACTCCAACGGAGATTGCCTAAATATTGAATATAATCTTCTATCATTTTCCGGTTGAGTCCCTGTATATTGTCTCCTATTACATATTGTCCCCATTCTATTTCCTGCTTGACCCCCTCACGCATCATGTATTCATATATTTTTACTTTATCGGGAGTGAATAAATCCGGTTCCTCTTTCTTTAATTCCAGAATAATGTTGCGGAATAACCACAGATGCGTGTTTTCATCTCGATTGATATATCGGATTTCTTGTGCGGAACCTGACATTTTTCCATTACGGCTCAAGTTATAGAAAAACATGAATCCGCTATAGAAATAGATTCCTTCCAATATATAGTTGGCGATAAGGGTTTTCATCAATGTGAATCCATCCTGACTTTCCTGGAATTCGTTATAGCAATTGCCTATAAAGGTATTTCTTTTCAGCAGGTGTCCGTCTGTCTTCCATTGGTAAAGGATCTCGTTACGCTTTTCGGGGCTACAGATAGAATCCAGCATGTAACTGTAGCTTTGGCTGTGTACACATTCCTGAAAGGTTTGGATATGGAGGCATAGATTAACTTCATTGGCTGTGATGTATTCGCTGATGGTGGGCAGATTATTGCTTTGTAAAGAATCAAGGAACACTAAAAAACTCAGGATTTTATCATAGGCGGTGCGTTCTGTCTGGTCCAGGTGAGGATAATCCTTGGTGTCTTGGGTGAGATTGATTTCTTCGGGAATCCAAAAATTATTCATAGCCTGACGATACCAGTCACTAACCCATTTGTAGCGCATATTATTGAAATCATTCAAATTGGTGGTGTTTCCTCCAATCATTCTTCTGTGACGGAGGTCGGTATCTCCCTCAGGATTGAAAAGGGCATTCTTTTTTAATTTTATTGTATTCATGATTTATTGTTGTTTTATATTCTGTCTTCTTGTTTTACTGCTAACTCAAGGCTGTATATTAAAAATAAATTTGTTATCCATTTCTTGTAGGGGCGCAAGCATGGTGCCCCTACAAGAAATGTTTTAGCATGACAATTCAGTACTGGAGTGTTTACGAAAAGATCAGGAAGCACAGCTTTCACATTCTTCTACTTCCAATGATTTGCTGCGGACATAATATACTGTTTTTACGCCACATTCCCATGCCAGCAAATACAGGTTTAATACTTGTCTCAGGGTAAATTCATTGGTAATGTATAGATTCAGACTTTGCGCCTGGTCTATATGTAACTGCCGGATCCCTGCGGCACGGATACTCCATGTCTGATCTGTCAGATAAGCACTTTTATATATCCAATAGGTCTTATCGGACAATGCCGGTGCAACACGTGGCAGCATGGCTCCTTTCTTTTCTTCCAAGAAGAAACGTTTCATTACCGGATCTGTTCCGGCAGTGGTTCCGGCAATGATACTGGTGCTGCTGGTGGGGGCAATGGCAAGAAGATAGGCGTTTCTCATTCCTTGTGTGGAAACCTTTACAGCCAATGCTTTCCATTCTGGCGAATTGTAACCCCGTTTTATAAAATAAGCTCCGGTCTGCCAGTCGCTGCCTTCAAAATAATGATAGGCCCCTTTTTCTTTTGCCAGTTCGCTACTTGCTGCTATGGCAGCATAGTTGATACGTTCGAAAACTTTATCCATAAAACTGAGATGTTCCTCGCTTTCCCAACGAATGCCGCGAACAGCAAGAGCATGATGATAGCCGCTGACTCCCAAGCCGATACTGCGGTAGCGATGATTAGTAATCTGAGCGAAAGGAATCGGATAAAAGTTCAGTTCAATCACATTATCCAATGCCCGTACTACAGTTGCCACCTTTTCTTTCATTTGTTTTTCATCCTCCAAGGGCAAATGTCCTAATGAAAGGCTGGCAAGATTACATACCACAAAGTCTCCGGGCCGGATTGTTTTGACTACCACTGTATCACCATCTTCCGTACATATCTCTGTAGAGACTGTTTCAATGGAGGACATGTTTTGTGCTATTTCCGTGCAAAGATTGGAGCAATAAATGATTCCCCGGTGCGCATTGGGATTGGCACGGTTCACGGTGTCACGATTGAATGTAAAGGGAGTACCTGTTTCTACAGCCGAACGCAGTATCAGTCTGACGATATCTTTGATGCCCATGCTGCGCTTGGAGAGTCGGGAGTCATTTACGCAATCCATGTATCTTTGTTCCCATTCCTCTCCGTAGTAGTCTTCCAGACAGTATCCTTTGACGGTTATTATTTCATTGGGGCAGAATAAATGCCATTGCTGGTTTAAATCCCGTTTCGCCATACGCCAGAATAAGTCCGGATAGCATACGGCGGGGAAGATGTCGTGCGCTTTCATCCGGTCATCTCCATTATTGGTCCGGAGTTGCAGAAACTCAGGCAAGTCTTTGTGCCATACATCCAGATAGACGGCTACGGCTCCCTGACGCATACCTAACTGGTCAACGGCTACAGCAGTGTCATTCACCAGTTTCATCCATCGGATTACACCTCCGGCCACACCTTTGAATCCGCGTATGTTTCCACCTGCGGCACGAACTTTGCCAAAGTACATTCCCATTCCTCCTCCAAATTTGCTTACCATCGCAAAATTGTCTAAGCTGCGGTAAATGCCTTCCAGACTATCGGGCACTGTATCAATGAAGCAACTGGATAACTGGTGATAAGGTTTTCGGGCATTTGCCAGGGTAGGAGTGGCCATTGTGACTTCCAGACGACTTAATATATCATAGAACTTTTTTACCCATTGCAGTCTGTTCTGTTTTTCGGGCATAGCGAGATGAAGGGCAATCCCTAAATACATTTCCTGCACAGACTCTATAGGTTCGTGTGAACGGGTACGGATCAGATAACGTTTGGCAAGCAGATCCAGTCCTGAATAATTGAAAAGCTTGTCACGTTCGGGACACATGAAGCCGGCTGCCGTTTCTATCTCCTGTGGAGTATAGGAGGCCAAGATATAATTACCATACAAGCCCTCGTCGGTGAGGTAGCGTAATTTATCATAAAATGAAAAGATGCCGGCAGCTTCCGCCTGTTCGGTCAGTTTCTTTGTCAATCGGAAATTCAGCAGACGCGCTGCAATGAATTCCCAGTCGGGAGTTTCTTGTGTTGTCAGTTCTACAGCCGCTTTGACAAGTGCCGCCAACCGTTCCCCGGATGTCATATCCGGTTTACAGAAACTTGTGAATTTCTCTGCGAGAAAGGTTAGACTATATTCCTTCCCGGAGAAGTCTTTTTGTATCTCTTTCAGTATATTTGCTATAGTATCATCACCGGTTCCGGTAATGATTTGACTGAGGACTTTTCTTCTTTCTGTGCGCTGCCAACGGTAAAGTATATAGTTTTGGGCTTCTGCGTAAAAGCCATGTTCCATCAAGCTACGTTCCACTTCGTCCTGAATGCGTTCTACACTACGATTTGCTTCGTTTTGATGCAGAAATTGTTCCACTTCATCTACTATGGTGTAGACAGCTTCATCTGTTATTTCTTTTTGGGTACTGATAAAACTTTTCCGTATGGCAACGGCTATTTTTTCCCTGTCGTAGGATTCTGTTGTCCCATTCCTTTTAATTATTTGCATGAGATGCTGTTGGTATGAATTATTGTATCTTTTCGTACCGCTTCCCTAACCCCACGAGTAGAAACGGCCTTTGATGAATGGCAGGTCTTCTGACTGGCTCCTCATTTCCGATGCCTTCCCGCGTTCTCGTTATGTGGAGTCAGGCAGTGGCAATAGGTACATATCGGAAATTTTATCGGAGTTTCACAGCAGCGGGACTGTCCGGGATTTACACCCGATTCCCTTTTAATCCGGATAGAGGACATCTATTCGGAACCGATTCGGGAACAAAGATAATGGAAATTGGAATTATTACAGCATTGAGTTAGTTTAAAAATCAGAAATGATTTATAAAAGTTGGATGGTATTAAACATTTTGGACAAGTTCTACTACCATGCTTCCAAGCAGCACAGCTACTATTGTTATGAGTAACCAATTGATATACTTGCTTTTCGATCTCGTTTTTTCTTTTTCTGAATGACACTGATTTTTACCATATAACCGAATGATTCCCCAATGCGATTGGCACTGCGTATCACTCGTGAAGTATGTACACCACATCCCATCATGTGAGCGGAATATTCAGAAATAAATCCACTGACATCTATCAAAGTTTCGGCTGTCTTATCCATTTAAATGAAGTTATGTTTTTCTTTTTTTAGAATCCATAGACACGACATGGCTTTCCAGTGGAAGGCATTTCCTTGTCAATTTCAATCTTTAATTTTTTTATATTCAATATTTCTTCTCCTTCAAGCATCAGGCACATAATAAGAAAACAACCGTTTTTCTCACATTCCATATCGAATAACCGGTGTTGTGAAAACATGCCTAACCCATGTGAGTCAATAAGAATAAACTTTGGATGGTTATAAAGTAATGCAGCCAGAGAGTCCCAATTAAGCTTCATGTCAAACATAAAGAAGTCTTTGGTTGCATAGTCGTTGGTTGCCATATTGCCGGTATATAAAACCAATGCTTTACCTTCTATGTCCAAGTTATTAAAGTATTCGTCGGCTGGTAGTCCGTTCCGACAATCTACCACGACGGCATCTGTTACATATTCTTTATAGCGGGGAGCTTCCATATAGCAATCCATGTGGGTGCCGATGTGTCCGAGGCGTTCCGTTTCTTTGGCATCAAGTTCGAACTGTGCCAAATCTTCATCACTTAACTGTAAATGTAGTTCTTTGGTAATCGTTTCTTGTTGGTACATATTTAAAGAATTTTAAAGTTTAACCTAATGAGAGTATCAATAATTGAGCCGTAAGTACGCGTAGGAACATAGCAAGCGGATATACGGTGGCATATCCCACGGCCGGAGCGCCACATGAAGTCAGATCATTGGAATAGGCGAGGGCAGGCGGATTAGTATTTGCTCCTGATAATACACCAATAAGGGTATAATAGTTTAATTTACAGGCATAACGCCCAATGAGCCCCGTTATGATTAATGGTACGGTCGTAATAATAGCTCCATACATAATCCAAATATATCCACCTTCATTTACAATTGTCTCTATAAAATCTTTCCCGGCTCCCAACCCTACACAAGCTAGGAATAAGGAAATCCCGATTTCTCTTATCATCAAGTTAGCACTCATCGTGGTGTATGTAATCATTTTATATTGAGGACCGAAACGACTGATAAGAATGGATACAATAAGCGGTCCACCTGCTAGACCAAGTTTTACTGGTTGTGGAATACCTGGAAACATAAATGGAATACTTCCCAAGATACATCCTAATGCGATGCCGAAAAAAATGGGGATAAGATTGGGATGATTCAGTCTCTTCATGGAGTTTCCCAAAACCTTTTCGGCATGAGTGACAGCAAGTTCACTACCAACTATAGTTACACGGTCGCCCATTTGCAACTGTAAATGTGGGGAGGCTACCAAGTCTACTCCTGAACGGTTGATACGGGTGATGCTCGCACCGAAGTTATTTCGTATCTTAAGTTGTGAGAGCATTTTTCCATTTAACTCAGGCTTTGTTATCAAAATGCGGCGTGAGATAAGTTTCTTGTTTAACTGTTCCCATTCCATTTCTACCTGTTTGCCAAAAAATACTGTAATCGCTTCAATGTCAATAGGGTTCGAGATAACCAGAATCTTGTCATCAATATGTAATATCGTTTCTGAATTTACTAGTTCCACTTCCTGCTGTCCGTCATGATGGCGTATGCGCGAAATGACGAAGTTGCGGTTTACCAAAGGACGTATTTCCTTAATGGTCTTCCCATGTATTGCTTCATTTTTTATCTCTAATGTAACGGGGCGTACGGTCAGTTCCTGTAAATGTCCCAATCCTTTTTCGGCATCGGCTTCTTCTTGTGATGTTTTGATATTAAGAATGTATTTCAGTGCAAGCAATGAGAGAATGGCACCAACCACCCCCAAGGGATAGGCAACAGCATATCCCATCGCAATCTCCGGTGCATCTATGCCATTTAAATCACTATTTGCCTGTTGGGCGGCACCAAGGCCGGGAGTATTGGTAACAGCACCAGAGAGAATGCCGACCATGGTGGTTATGGGAGTTCCGGTAGTAAAATGTAAAATGATAGTAATGACTACACTGATAAAAATAGCCCCCATAGCCAACATGTTCAGCGTAAATCCTCCTTTCTTAAAGGCTGAGAAGAAACCGGGACCCACCTGCAAACCAATGGAATAGACGAACAAAATAAGACCGAATTCTTTTAGAAAATGTAGCAGGTGTTCATTCAGATTCAGATTGAAATGGCCGAATACGATACCGACAAAAAGAATCCATGTGACACCAAGTGAGATGCCGGATATTTTTATTTTACCCAGCATAATTCCAAAGGCGATAACTAGTGACAGAATGAGTACGGAGTGTGCTACACCTCCGCCCCAAAGATTGGGATATCCTTCAAAGAGGTTTTTAAGAAGTTCCATAGTATTAAGAAATATATTTATTTTTAACTAAGTCATCATTTTATATTTAAAATTTCCCATCATGTGGGTTGGTAAAAGTATCCCCGGAAAAATCACTTCTGCGGGGATACACACACATTGAACAATTACAACGGCATATTGCCGTGCTTTTTAGGCGGATTGCTTTGGTTTTTGTTGTGACACATTTCCAAAGCCTGAATGAGTTTATAGCGGGTGTCACGGGGCATAATCACTTCATCAATCAAGCCGCGTTCTGCCGCACAATAAGGGTTAGAGAATTTATCTTCGTAATCTTTGATTATTTCTTGTTTTTCTTCAGGAGTGGATTTCCGATAGAGGATATTTACAGCTCCCGCAGCTCCCATAACGGCTATTTCCGCCTGTGGATAAGCCAGATTCACATCAGCACCTGTCGGCTTGCTGGACATGACGATATAGGCTCCACCGTATGCCTTACGGGTAATCAGGGTTACTTTGGGAACTGTGGCCTCGGCGTATGCATACACGATTTTCGCACCGTGGCGAATAATGCCGTTGTGCTCCTGCACCGTACCGGGAAGAAAACCGGGAACATCCTCAAAAGTAATTAAAGGAATATTGAAACAGTCGCAGAAACGGATGAAGCGAGCAGCCTTGTCACTGGCGTCGATATCGAGCACACCGGCAAGGTAAGCGGGCTGGTTGGCAACGATACCCACCGAACGACCTCCCAAACGACCGAATCCCACTACCACGTTCTTGGCAAAATGAGGCATTACTTCGAAAAAGTACTGGTTGTCCAGCACCGGTTCGATAATATCTTTGATGTCGTAAGGCATATTGGGGTCTTCGGGAATAACGGTCTGAAGTGCTTCTACCTGGCGATGAATATCATCCGTACAGGGGGCAAGGGGAGCATCCTCCATATTGTTGGAAGGCAAGAAGCTCAACAACTCGCGAATACTCATCAGAGCTTCCTCTTCATTATTACACATAAAGTGAGTGACACCACTCTTGGAACTGTGAGTATAAGCGCCACCCAGTTCTTCTTTTCCTACCTCTTCATTGGTCACCGTCTTTACCACATCGGGACCGGTAATAAACATGTGGCTTTGCTCTTTCACCATAAAGATAAAGTCGGTCAGTGCCGGAGAGTAGCAGGCACCACCCGCACAAGGACCCAAGATGGCAGAAATCTGAGGAATAACACCCGAAGCGATGGTGTTCTGATAGAAGATAGATGCATAACCGGCAAGACTGTTCACACCTTCCTGAATACGGGCACCGCCCGAATCATTCAGTGCAATAACAGGCGCACCGTTCTTCAGGGCAAGTTCCTGCACCTTGACAATCTTGGCTGCATTGGTTTCACTC
>ENA-OPNW01000478-OPNW01000478.1-human-gut-metagenome-genome-assembly--contig:-NODE-478-length-25323-cov-7.376840_pt1 | contig 25323 bp, 27 predicted proteins | sample MGYA00241540_ERZ501777 | MGnify/ENA primary metagenome ERZ501777 (study PRJEB25962, sample SAMEA2042615) | human gut metagenome | biome: human gut; feature: human-associated habitat; material: faeces...
GGCGCTTTCTTGAATGTCCATCCGCCGCAAAAGTCAATCACGTCGTGAGCGCTGGCAAAGAGGGACATTGTGGCAGCCAGGCAGGTGGCTGCAATGGTCTTCTTTTTCATGGGAGAATGTTGGTATGTTTGGGGCTTGCAATGTTTGCTTGGAGTTTCCGAAGCGCACCTGTTGGAAAATATATTCAGTTCTTCAGACAGTTGCGGAGCATTTCTCCGTGTCTGATTTTTTCGGACATAATGCCGACCCCTTCGCTGATGAGGGCCTTTTCGTTTTCCGTCAGTCTCCCAATCCTTTCAGGAAGTTCTTCCAGGGAGTTGACGGTGAGGCCCAGATGGTTTTGATTGACAAACGCGGCTACGCCCGATTCCTGCCAAACAATCACTGGCATGCCAGAGGCCAGATAGAGCGAGAGCTTGTGTGACGCATTGTAGCGCAGGTATTCGCCCAGGCCGTGGCTGCCCTGGCAGGTGGTCAGCGATTCCCCGTCCCAGACGAGTCCCCAACTGCCGTTGAGCGTGCGAAGGTCGGCGGGACGGAAGCGCCCTTGATAGGTCAGGTTCTCTCCAAAAACGTCCTTTGGCAGTGTGGCACCGTAGAGCAGAAAGTGGAGCGAAGATAGTATTTTGTTTCCAGAAAGCAGTTTGAGAAATTCGCTTTTTTCCAGATTGCCTGCAAAAGCGATGTCGTTTCCTCCCGTGAAAGACGGTTTTGGCGCAGGCAGGTGTTCCACCAGATAGTCAAAGCATTGCAACACCTTGATGTTTTCTCCGTTGAATCCCCGTTTACACAAAAACGCCTTCATGGCCTCTGTGTGAACAATCAGTCGCCTGGCTTTTCGCAGGAGCGGTTCTGACTCCTCGTGTCCGCCGCGCAACATATCGAGGTCGTGCACCAACACGGTGAGGGGCAAGTCGGTGCGGAGGATTTTCCGTATGATCAGATGGCTGTGTGGCGCGTAAAAAGGATATTGGATGAACAATTCTTCAGCCTTTTGCAGCAGTTTCTCCAGTGGCTGGTAACACAAGCGGGCATTGATGCCCAGCAGGTCGTCCCATCGGGGCGCAAGGATTTCCAGCGGCTTGAAGCCTTCTTGGCGCAAAATGTTTTCCACGTCGGCTGGTGCCTTCCCCTCAGCGTTGAAGGCGTCGCGCGGTGCTGTTATTTTCAGAAAATATCGTTGCATGAGGTTGGAGACTTAGGATTTGTGGGCCGCTTTCTGTCTTGCCTGCACGTTTGGCAGAAAACCTGCCACTATGCCCAACAAGGGGAGCAGGGCGCTCACTTTGAAGATGAAACTGATGCTGGTTTGGTCGGCCAGCCAACCGAAGAAGGCAGAACCGAGACCGCCCAGGCCGAACATGAGGCCGAAGAATATGCCGGAAATCAAACCGAGTTTGCCAGGCATCAGGTCGGTGGCGTAAACCACGATGGATGAGAAGGCTGAGGCGATGATGAGGCCTGTTAAAAATGCCAGCAACACGGTCAGCGGCAAACTCACGAAGGGCATGGCAAGCGCTGGAGGGGCGGCACCGAGGATGGAAGCCCAAATGACGTATTTGCGCCCTATTTTGTCGCCGAGCATACCACCAGCCACGGTGCCGATGGCGAAGGCGAGCAGAAAGGCAAAGAGGCAGAGCTGCGATGCGCCAACGCTGATGCCGAATTTGTCGATGAGGAAGAAGGTGAAATAATTGGTGATGCAGGCCACGTAAAAATATTTCGAAAAGATGAGCAGCACGAGAATCAGCAACGCGCGTTTCACTTGTTTGCCTGTCAGATTGGACGGCTTGGCAATCATTTGTTTTGGTTGCCTTGTGGCATAAGACAGGCGCATGCTGTACCAGCTGCCAACGCGCACCATGATGGCAGAGGCCGCCACTGCAGCAATGGCAAACCAACTGATGGCTTCTTGTCCGAAGGGGAGTACGATGGCTGCTGCGAGAAGTGGGCCGATTGCAGAACCTCCGTTGCCGCCAACTTGGAAAATGCTTTGCGCAAGGCTCTTTCTTCCGCCAGATGCCAACTGGGCCACCCGCGAGGCTTCGGGATGGAAAATGGAGGAGCCGAGTCCGATGGTGCACACGGCCAAAAGCAATAGAAGAAAATGTCCTGCAAAAGCTAAGATAATGATGCCGGCAAGGGTGAAGCACATGCCAATTGACAACGCATAGGGACGCGGATGACGGTCGGAATAAAGTCCGGTGAGCGGTTGCAGGATTGATGACGACATTTGAAACACCAGTGTGATGATGCCGATTTGCGCAAACGAAAGCCCGAACTTCGTCTTGATGATGGGGTAGATGGCCGGTACGACCGACTGAATCATGTCGTTGAGAAAATGCGACACGCTGATGATTATCAGTATGGAATATACAGTTCCCTCCTTGAGGTTAGGCTCTCCTTTCAAACGTTTGAATGTGGATGTCAAAATCTTGTTCATAATTGCAAAGGTAGTCAAAACAAAACATTAGTAGGTGGTCAATATTATTTTAAATATGCCAAGAGCATGGTTTTTTTATTTGCAACGCTCTCCAAGGCATATCTGCTTACCTCCTAATCAGGCAACTTCTGGTGTGTTGTATATATATTATAAGGAGTGTTTGTCAGAGCGTTGTTCTTTCTTGTCTGACAAAATGTCATAAAATTAAAAGGGATGGGAGAGGGGGGCTGCTTGATGGGATTGGAAATGGCATCGTGTTGTTATGTGTTTGATGGATAGTTGATTACGTGCTTCTGTTGTTCGCGGTGCTTTGTCTGGAGAAGAATAGAAACATGGCAAAGGTCCCTTTGTTATATATATAAAGAAAAGGCCAGTGAATGCAATTGGCACGCCCTTTGCTCTTTATTAAGCGTCCGCCTTGACAGATACATGCAGGGCTGGCACAGAGAAAATCAACTTGAATAATAAAAATAAAAAAGAAAATATATCATGGGAAAGATTATTGGTATTGACTTAGGAACAACAAACTCTTGTGTTTCTGTCTTTGAAGGCAATGAACCAGTTGTCATTGCAAACAGCGAAGGTAAGCGTACGACTCCTTCGGTAGTGGCATTCGTTGACGGCGGCGAACGTAAGGTGGGTGACCCTGCCAAGCGTCAGGCCATCACCAACCCAAAGAAGACCATTTACTCTATCAAGCGTTTCATGGGTGAAAACTACGACCAGGTGCAGAAGGAAATCTCCCGTATGCCTTATACGGTGGTTCGTGGTGAAAACAATACGCCACGCGTAGAAATCGATGGACGTCAGTACACTCCGCAGGAAATTTCTGCCATGATTCTTCAGAAGATGAAGAAGACGGCCGAAGATTACCTTGGACAGGAAGTGACGGAAGCTGTTATCACTGTTCCTGCTTACTTCTCAGACTCTCAGCGTCAGGCCACCAAGGAAGCTGGACAGATTGCTGGTCTCGAAGTTAAGCGTATCGTCAACGAACCGACTGCCGCTGCTTTGGCATACGGTATTGACAAGGCCAACAAGGATATGAAGATTGCCGTGTTTGACCTCGGTGGTGGTACGTTTGATATCTCTATCCTCGAATTTGGTGGCGGTGTGTTTGAAGTGCTCTCAACCAATGGTGATACTCACCTCGGTGGTGATGACTTCGACCACGTGATTATTGACTGGTTGGTTCAAGAATTCAAGAACGACGAAGGTGCCGACTTGACGACTGATCCGATGGCTATGCAGCGCTTGAAGGAAGCTGCCGAAAAGGCAAAGATTGAGCTCTCAAGCTCAACGAGCACTGAAATCAACTTGCCGTACATCATGCCAGTTGGCGGTGTACCTAAGCACTTGGTTAAGACTTTGACCCGTGCCAAATTTGAAGCTTTGGCTCATGGTTTGATTGAAGCTTGCAAGGTGCCTTGTGAAGCAGCCTTGAAGGGCGCAGGTTTGAACACTTCAGACATCGACGAAGTGATCCTCGTGGGTGGTTCAACCCGTATTCCTGCCGTTCAGGCATTGGTTGAAAACTTCTTCGGCAAAACTCCTTCAAAGGGCGTTAACCCTGACGAAGTCGTAGCCGTTGGTGCTGCCATTCAGGGTGCCATTTTGAACAAGGAGAGCGGTGTGGGTGACGTTGTCTTGCTCGACGTAACTCCGCTTTCATTGGGTATTGAAACCCTCGGCGGCGTCATGACGAAGTTGATTGATGCCAACACCACCATTCCTTGCAAGAAGAGCCAGGTGTTCTCAACAGCAGAAGACAACCAGCCAGAGGTGACCATCCACGTATTGCAGGGTGAACGTCAGTTTGCTCGCGACAATAAGAGCATTGGTCGTTTCAACCTCGCCGGCATCGCTCCTGCCCGTCGTGGTGTTCCTCAGATTGAGGTGACCTTCGACATCGATGCCAACGGTATCCTCAATGTATCTGCAAAGGATAAGGCAACAGGCAAGGAACAGACCATTCGTATCGAGGCCAGCAGCGGTTTGAGTAAAGAAGAAATCGACCGCATGAAGGCTGAAGCCGAAGCTAACGCTGAGGCCGACAAGAAGGAACGTGAGCGTGTTGACAAACTCAACCAGGCCGACAGCATGATTTTCCAGACCGAAAATCAGTTGAAGGAACTTGGCGACAAGATTCCAGCAGACAAGAAGGCACCTATTGAAGCTGCCCTCAACAAACTGAAGGAAGCTCACAAGAGCCAGGATTTGGCTGCCGTTGAAGCTGCTACAGCTGAACTCAACAACGCTTGGCAGGCTGCCAGCGCCCAGATGTATCAGCAGGGTGCTCAGCCAGGCGCAGAACAGCCAGGTGCTCAGGCCGGTCCACAACCAGGAGCAAATTCTTCCGACAATAAGAAAGATGATATTCAGGATGCTGACTTCGAGGAGGTCAAGTAAAGCCCGATAAACAACGATAAACAAAAATAGATAAAGAGGTGTAACTCAATGAGTTGCACCTCTTTTTTTGCGTCTATGCCCTATTGCTGATTATTTGGTTTTCTCAGTTTTTTATTGTATATTTGCACCATAATTGTACCGTCTCTTATTTGGCGTCAATATGTCCCTTACGGAATGCAAACAACTGAAAACAAGATAATAATGGTAGCAGCAAAGTACAAAATAATCCGCAAGTGCAAAATATGCGGTGAAGAGTTCCTCGCTAAGACTTTAGAGTCATGGTATTGCTCAAAAAGATGCATGAATTTGGCAAGTAAAGCGAAAAGGCGAGAAAGAGAGTATCAGCAAAAATTGGATGAATTAGCTAAACGAATTCCCAAGTCCAAAGACATGATAACTGTAGCCGAAGCGCATGCTCTGTTTGGAATCAGTACTAAAACCATACACCGTCTTATTCAACGAGGTGTGGTTATAGGTAAGAACCTTGGAATAAGGCAAACATTTGTCAGCAAACAAGAGCTGATGAAACTCTATCCTTTGAGACCAAAAGCTACGGAACCAGTAAAGCCATTGGCAAAGCTGTATCGTATGGAACCAGAAGACTGCTATACAGTCGGTGATGTGGCGAAGAAATATCGCATGGACGATAGTACAGTTTATCTGCACATTCGAAAGTACTCCATACCAACCAGACAGATAGGCAACTTTGTCTATGTTCCCAAGAAAGAAATTGATGACCTATACAAAGATATAAAACTATGAAGAAAGCAATGACACACACTCGCGTGACTGTAAGGTTGCGCAAATCGGAATGTCGTGAAGAATGGTTTTTATACCTGGAGGCCTATCCCGTTTATACGCCAGGGAAAGAAAAACCACAAAGAGCACGTGAATATCTGAACAGAAGTATCACTACTCCCATATGGGATAAAAGTAGAGTTGCTAGAACCGCCGCTGACGGCACGAAGAGTTATCATCCTAAAAGGGATTTGAACGGCATAATTCAATGTAGGAGCTCGCTGGATCAAGAAATGTGCATGTATGCGGATAAAGTGAGAAGTATTCGTCAGACTGAATATGACAACGAAGCTCTTTACTCTGAGACGGAGAAGGAACAAGCTGAACAATTGGAACGCTCGAGTTGTGACTTCATTGAATACTTTAATCATATAGCTACAGCTCGTCATGAAGGCAATTCGCACTCTATAATCTTAATATGGTACCGCGTATGCGAACTGTTAAAGTCATTTTCTAAGGGAGAACCTATACTGTTTTCCCAAATAAACATGAAGATGATAGAAAACTTCCGTCAATTCCTGATGAAGGTACCACAAGGAGGTAACAAGAAGGGCATAATATCGCATAATACGGCATCACACTACTTCGCTGTCTTTAAAGCAGCACTCAAACAGGCCTTTATCGATGGCTATCTGACAATAGACATTTCAGCTAAGGTGAAAGGTATTCAAGTACGTGAAAGCAGAAGAGAGTTCTTGACAGTGGAGGAATTAAATCTCTTGGCAAAGGCTCCATGTGACGATTTATTGAAGCGTGCCTCGTTGTTCTCTGCCTTGACTGGTCTACGCCACTCTGACATTCAAAAACTGAAATGGTCAGAAGTGGAAAGCTTCAATGGTGGTCACCGACTGAACTTCACGCAGCAAAAGACCAAGGGCGTGGAATATATGCCCATATCGGAACAAGCCTATAAGCTGTGCGGCGAACGTAGGGATGGTAACATTTTGGTATTTGCCGGACTGCCAGACCCTTCTTGGATAAATAGCCCTGTCAAACGATGGGTGGAAGCAGCTGGTATAAAAAAACATATCACCTTCCATTGCTTCCGGCACTCCTATGCCACTCTCCAGTTGGCAGGTGGAACAGACATCTACACCGTCAGTAAGATGTTGGGGCATACCAACGTACGCACAACGCAGATCTATGCGAAGGTTGTGGACGAGAAAAAAGAGGAAAGTACCAAGACTATAGTGTTGGATTTGGACACAAAAGACTAAGATGTCAATAGACACAGTAAACAATAGGACTTCAAACAACAGAAGATTGTTTGAAGTCCTATTGTTGCCTATGGATGTTTGTAGTCGAAAATCTATGATGCTGTTATGACACACTTATGACAGCCAAAAGAAGCATAAAAATGCAATGATGAGAAGAAACATAATGCAGATTGGTTTTCAGCGACATACACATCTGGAAGCTATGTTTATGCTATGATTGTTCGTGCGAAACGGTTCACCAAGCTATCAGTATTCAAAAAGCATGTTCCTTTGCAGCGAAATTACGAATCAAAAAAACGATAATAACATGAGCGAAAGAAGCATTACATTTGAAGAAATGCCCAAAGCTATGGGGCTTATGATGGCTAAGTTGGACGAGCTCGGATCCAAGTTGGAAGAAATGAGTAAGGTAGCACGCCCACGTGTGGAAGAACACTGGATGAGTTTAAAGGAGCTGCAGGAGTATCTGCCCAGCCATCCTGCCGAACAAACGGTATACGGATGGACAAGCAATCACAACATCCCCTTTCACAAGCGAGGCAAAAGAATCATGTTCCTGAAATCAGAGATTGATGAATGGCTGCATGACGGTAAGATAAAATCCCAAATAGAGCTTCAGAAGGAGGCTCTGCGGTATACGCAATCCAAAAGGAAACATAAGTTTTAATCAGAACAAGATTATAATGAACACACAAGCAATGATGTACATCATTCTAAAGCCCGATACTCTGACCTACGAAGTGGACAGTTTTTGTGGCAAATCACTTATTAAATATTAGGAAACAATGACGAAAAAAAAATCAAAGCCATCTCTCTTTTTGAGAAATGGCAAGCCTCTCACAAACATTTTGTAAACGAAAAAGACGTTCTACAAGAGTTTTTCATTTTGCTCTTATCTGCAAGGGAGCAGTATGTCATAAACGCGATAAGACATGGACAAAGATATTCCTGTTTCGTCAAATCATTCGTCAATCAACATAAACATATGGCATGCGACAAGGCAATATGTAAGAATGTGCATGAAGAAAACCATGCGCTTGTGCATAAGCTTCTGATTGAAAGAACGGACTTAGCTCTCGCTATACTTCAAAGCCCATCTCTCACTGGAGAAGATTGTCATCACATTAGGAATATGATTTATTTCGGAGATGCTCCACCAAAGGAGAAGAAAGGTGTAAAAAAGAAGTTTGAGAGCAAGAAACCCATATCATTCGACTGCCGTTTTACGGAAGAACAATTGGAATGTATAGCAGATTGTGCAAACAACAATAAGATGTTTCGTGCTTCATCTGTGTCCAAGGAAGATATGGCAGCATTTTTCAACTGTAAGCCAGGTTTTAGTTTGGTTCCAGAGAATATCAGGAAAATAGCGGTTATGCTCGATGCGCTACAAACGATGGGAATGATTGGTTGGGATTGGAAGAGAGCCATTGAATGCGGTCAACTTTTAACATCAAAGAAAAGCGACAAGCTCGTTACTGCGACAACGTTGTCCACCGCATTATCAGCAGTGAAGAAACATCCGACATCCTACAGTTATTGCATCGTGACGGACATTGAGAAACTGCTCCAAGCACAAACAACTGATAAAAAGGCGTAGAAATGACAAGAAAAACAGTGACAAGTGAAGTGACAAATTCAACTTGTCACTGTATGCTTCGACACAAAGAAAACGGGAGGCTGTACCTTTGCAACATGCAGACTGCGAGCGGAGGGACGCCTCCGTATTGTTGGAACACTCATAAAATAATAATATGCTAAACAAAACAACTTACATGGAACGGATCAGCGCAAGACTGTTGGTCGTGGAATCAATTTTAAAAAGATTGGAACCAGTGGATGAACTGTTGGCACGTGTTGCGGAACTGGAGGATAAGGTGTACACTACTAAATCCATCTTCACTTTTACGGAGGCGTGCACTTATTTGGGAATTTCAAAGAGTCTTCTCTATAAACTTACAGGAAGCAAGGAAGTGCCTTACTACAAACCACGTGGAAAAATGCTTTATTTCGTCAAGGAAGAGCTTGACGAATGGTTGAAACGTAATGCGATACCCATATTGGGTGACGTTGTCTATAACGGTGATGGTTTTCATCATGGTCACGAGCAAGACGAAGTAAGTTGCAAAACTAAAGCGGAAAACGATGCAGAATAGTGACGAACAAATAAAAGCAGCATTGTCTGTCAACGATTACCGTTTGTCACAGATATTACAAGAAGCCCTGATAAAAGCAACGGACACATACAGTACACCGCCACAGATTATCAGAATAGATGACTCAACGATTGCCACGCTGGGAAATTTCAGTGCTTCAACTGGTAAGGCAAAAGCTAAAAAGACATTTAATGTGTCAGCATTGGTAGCTGCATCCTTGGCAAATGGTCAGGTATTGAACTACCATGCCAGTCTGCCTGAAGGTAAACGACGTATCCTCTATGTCGATACGGAGCAGAGCCGCTATCATTGTCATAACGTGTTGGAACGTATATTGAAATTGGCAGGACTTTCAACTGCTACAGACAACGAGAACCTTGACTTCATCTGTCTGAGAGAGTACACACCTGCCGTAAGGATTGAGGTTATAGACTATGCACTGAGCCATAACGAAGGATATGGACTGGTAATCATTGATGGTATCAGAGACTTGCTGCTTGACATCAACAATGCAGCAGAATCGGTAGAAGTAATAAACAAGATGATGGAATGGTCATCCAAGTACAACATCCATATTCACTGTGTTCTCCATTTGAACAAGGGGGACAATAATGTGCGTGGACACATCGGTACGGAAATGAACAACAAGGCAGAGACAGTATTGGTCATCAGTAAGAATAGCAACAATCCCGATATAAGCGAAGTGAAAGCTTTGCATATCAGAGAAAAGGAGTTCAAACCGTTTGCTTTCTCTGTAAATGAACAAGGATTACCAGAATTGGCAAGCAATTATGAAGTGTCGGACAACGAATATAATAAGGTGGTACATCTGAAATACACCGACCTGACCATCGAGCAGCATGAAGAAGCCTTAACTTCTGCTTTTGCAGGGAAGCCTATTAAAGGGTTTGAGAAAACAGTTCAAGCCATGATTCCTGCTTACGAAGCTATTGGGTTCAAACGAGGACGAAGTGTAATGGTTAAGGTCTTGCAGTTTTTGATAAACGAACTGAAGTTGGTTAAGCGGCAAGACAAGTTGTTCTACTATGGTGATACACCTGACGGACAACTGTTTGAAGACGACGAGTAAAAGTCTTTACAAAACACTTTACTTTATGGGTGTGCCTATAGAGGATAAAGCAAATAAAGTGAATTTGGTATATGAAGTCCATAAGCCGGTGTTACAGAAAAATCTATCTGAAAACACTTCGGAATTTCGTTTACTTTATGGGCATGCCTATAGTAAGTGAAGCAAACAAAGTGATTGACAAGTAGTAAATATGGAATAAAAAGCAAGTAATAGTAATGGATATTTCAGAAGCTAAGAAAATAAGCATAGTGGATTATCTTGAAAAAAAAGGATATACCCATGTCAAAATGCGAAGAGGGCAATATTGGTACCGCTCACCATTGCGTGAAGAGAAAACGCCATCGTTTGTAGTAAACAACAATCTCCATGAATGGTATGACTTTGGAATTGCGGAAGGTGGTGATTTGATAGAGCTGGGCAAACGTATGTATAACACCAATGACATACATACGGTTTTGACTATGATAGAACGTGACAGCAATGGTCTGACAAAAGAGAAAAAGTTGGAGGTGCATCCATCGTATACAAACGTAGAAGATGATATGATTGATTTGCGAGTGATGCCGCTAAGAAACTATGCCCTAACAACCTATCTCCAATCAAGAGGGGTTGATATTGGAATCGCCACGACTTTCTGCAAGGAGATACACTATACATTGAGAAAGAAGAATTATTTTGCAATCGCCTTTCCCAATAAGTCAGGAGGATTCGAGGTGCGCAATCCTTATTACAAGGGATGCATCAAGAACAAGGATGTTTCTGTCTTTTATCATACCAACGGAATGACTCAGGAACATATATGTGTTTTTGAAGGCTTTATGGATTTTCTGTCGTACATGACATTGCGCAAGAAAGGCAATACGGAAATCTGTGTGAACGGTATAGTTGATGTGTTAGTGATGAACTCTGTTGCCAACCTGAGAAAGTCCATGGATTTTCTGGAACCATACAAAGAAGTCCATTGTTATCTCGACAACGACATTGCCGGGCAAAAGACTGTGGAGACATTTGTCGGACTGTTCGGGGAAAAGGTAAAGGATGAGTCGGCAAGGTATCGTGAGTATAAGGATCTGAATGACTTACTGCGAGGGAAAAAGCGGTAGGAATGTCTGGTTCAATGAAGGGTCTTTGTTCAGTGAAATTGAACATTGAGCCCTCATTGAACATTGTTTACAGACAAAAAAGTCATTATGAATAAAGTAATAAAACGACAAACTCTTGTATTTTCAAAAGAAAACCAGTATATTTGCAAAAATATTACATATTCAAAGGCTATCTTTATGATTGTACAGTTTTCAGTAGGCAACTATTTGTCATTTAAGGAACTGTCTACCCTCTCTTTGGTGACCACTAATTTGAAGGAGACAGCGATACCAGAAACAGACTCAATGACGGAAATGGGTGACGCTATCCCCGCAGTACTTCATGGAGCCGCCATTTATGGTGCAAATGCGTCAGGAAAATCCAATTTTGCAAAAGCGTTCTCAACATTCAAATGGCTAGTTATAAACTCCATGAAGGAGCTACAAGCTGGCGAGACCTTGAATGTAGAGAGTTTTATGCTCAATGCTGCGACTGCCAGAGAGCCGTCAGTGTTTGAAATCGTGTTTTGCAATACAGCGTATATCTTCCGATATGGCTTTGAGGTTGACAGCAACAAGGTGCATAAGGAGTGGCTGTATCGTAGAAACAACAAGAAGCGTGCAAAAGAAGTGGAGTTGTTGTATCGTGAGGAAGATACATACAATGTTCATCCTTCTTGTGCGATAGCGAAAAACCTTATCGCCAATAAGATGGTGCGCGACAATGCACTGCTTGTTTCTGTTGCGGCACAATTCAATGATGAGACTGCTGTCAGCATCGTGAACTGGCTGAACGACACGTCAATCATCACCAGTCATGATGATGAAGTGATGTGGAAACGAGCTGCTGTCAAGTTGGATGACCCCAAGATACGTAAACGCATAGTCGATTTCTCGCGATTTGCCGATTTGGGTATAGAGGATATATATAAGGTGAATGACGAAGTAGTCAGTAGTCATGTGCAATATGATGACGATGGAAGAGAGACGCAGACCGTTTCGTTTCCGTTTGAAAGCAACGAGTCAGAGGGAACGGTAAAGTATTTTCAGTTAGCCTATCCCATCATAGATGCCTTGGACAGTGGCAAACGCCTGGTAATAGACGAGATAGACAGCAAGATGCATCCCAAGTTGACAAGTAAAATCATTGAGTTGTTCAATTCAAAGGCAACCAATCCGCATCATGCCCAGCTGATATTCACCATCCACGACACAAATATCCTGAGTGCCAGAATATTGCGGAGAGACCAAGTGTGGTTTACACAAAAAGACACATACGGTGCTACCAAACTGTATTCTCTTGCAGACTACAAAGTAAGAAACAATGCTTCTTTTGAGAAAGAATATCTTGAAGGCAAGTATGGAGGAACGCCCATTATAGGTGATTTTTCAAAGTTGTTTGTAAATGAGGAGGATTGACAATGGCAAGATATAATCCGAGACAAGAACGGAGTCTGAAACGTCATTCCAATTACAGAGACATCAAGCAATCGTTCTTGATAATCTGCGAAGGCGTGAATACAGAACCAGATTATTTCAATGCTTTTCGTCTGACATCAGCTTCAGTAAAGGCATTGGGAAAAGGACTGAATACCATCAAACTGGTTCAAGAAGCCGTAATTGTCAGAAACGAGGGACGGCGAAAAGGCCATAATTTCGATCAATATTGGGTAGTGTTTGACAAGGACGATTTCTCAAACCACGACTTCAATGAAGCTATACGCTTGGCAGAGTCCAATGGATTTCAGGTAGCATATAGCAATCAGGCATTTGAGTATTGGTTCTTGCTACATTTCAATATGTTCAATATGTATCGTGGCTACATCCATCGAAACGATTACGAGCAAATGCTTAGCCAACAGATGAAAGTAAAGTATAGCAAGAAGGACAACTTCACAACAAAAATTTATGGAACGTTGTTGCCATATCAGCCAGAAGCCATATCAAGAGCAAGAAAGATATTGGCAGAGTTCGGCAGTACCCCGCCATCGCAGGCTGTATCTTCAACAACGGTATTTAAACTTGTTGAAGAGTTGAATAGATTTATATAAGAAAGGTTGGTGCAAGGATTATTCGTTTCTAAAATGAGTACTTTGCACCATGAAAGAAGTGTGTACGAATGCACCTTTCGCTTCGATATGCACTATAAAAAGACAAAACGGGTTTCATCACTATTCGATGGGATCCGTCTTTTTGTTTATATCCGTATCGTCTATCCTTTTTCTTATTGAAAAGCACATTATAAGACATCTATAACCGACATGGACGATGTCATTATTGGAATAAGGCATTGTCACACTGCCATACGCTTTCAAGTATGAAAAGCAAGTTTGATTTTGTTTTTATCTACAATTGATGTTAAGAAACAGTCCTCGATGGGGCTGTTTTTCTTTTATCCCAATCTTTCGGAGTTTCTTTGCAATCGTTTTCGGAAAGGCGCACAACCAAACGGCATGGACAAAAGAGATATTTATCTGTGGGCATGTGCAGCCTTTCCTAACCCTTCAAGCCGATTACATCATATATGAGAATTGCTTGTTGGGTAGTCAAAGAAAACGACAAGAGACAATAGGAACAACAATGTATAATCAAACTTAAAAGAAATGAGTTCATACTTGATATTCGTACTTGTATTGACAGCGGTATACATCATCTACTACGCTGTTATAGTCACCAAAGACCTCTATGGCAAGAAGGATGATACCAAGACAACGGAGGAAGTATTTGACGTTAGCAATATGGCTGATGCAGAGGAAAGCATCACCGTAGAAGAAAACAACGGAGGATTCAGTATAGGTGGAAACAGCTATGACACACAGGTGGATGCGGTGGCAGACTATGGTGTGGGAGAAGCTGCGAATAAGCCGAATGGCTACAATGATAACATTGCCGAAACAAGACAGAATGAATCGGACAGAGTGAATGGAGGCTATGTCGGCAATGAAGCCAATGCTTCATCTGGAGAATCTGGTGATAAAGACAAAGAGAGTGCTTTTGAGAAATTGAAAGCAAAGATGGAGGAACAGTTGGAAGAAACGGAAACGTATATGTCCAACCCACTGACCGATAAAGAACTATACACGGCAATGATTATGCGAGATCCGAAGCTAAAATGGCAAATGGTGAAGAATGAACTATGAAAATGAAACGGTTTCATTGGGCTTTGTCCGCATTGGTGTTGGGCATCCCCATTCGAGCAAGTGCCAAGTGTGGCGGTGTGAACTATAGTTGGGGAGCGGACGCACTGGCAAGCATGCACGACTACGTGGTGACAATGATGCTGTATGTGCTCTATCTGCTCTATGCCATAGCAGCCATAGTAGCGGTCATATCAGCATTGCAGATATATATCAAGATAAACGCAGGAGAAGACGGAGTGACGAAATCCATTATGATGTTAGTAGGCGCATGTCTGTTCATCATTGGAGCTTCTATCGTGTTTCCGGCATTCTTCGGGTATCAGATATGGTAGGTATTAGATTTAGGATAACGGTATCAGACAGGTAAATAGATTTTAGGATAACAACAGACTCAACTGCAGAAGAGTTATATAAAAAGTAACGATTAACAAACAAAAGGAAACAGAATGTTTAACAAGACAAAGAATTATTTGAAGAAGAAGGCAAAGAATGTGATGTCTTCTGGACGTTTAAAGGCAATGGCACTTATGCTCTTGGTGGGTTGTGGTGCAGCAATGGCTCAGAACTCGGCAGGCGACTACACAGCCGGCACGACAGCGTTGACGCAGGTAACGGAGGAAATCGCCAAGTATGTGCCCATCGTGGTGAAATTGTGCTATGCCATCGCAGGTGTAGTAGCTGTAGTCGGTGCTATCTCGGTGTACATCAGCATGAACAACGAGGAGCAGGACGTCAAGAAGAAGATTATGATGGTGGTTGGTGCGTGCATCTTCCTGATTGCAGCAGCCCAGGCATTGCCTCTGTTCTTCGGTATCGGATAATGACACATAATCCGAACAACAGAAAGAAGTGAGATTGTCAAAAAGAGAGTGATAACGCAAAGAAACTATTGTTATGGACGCAGATAAAGAAGAACGCTATGCGGACTTCCCCGTGTTCAAGGGATTGCAAAAACCGCTTGAATTCATGGGATTCCAAGGACGCTATATCTATTGGGCGGCAGGTACGGCAGGTGGAGCCATTGTAGGTTTCATCATCGCTTACTGTTTGTTGGGATTCGTTGTAGGGCTCGTGGTGCTTGTATTTGCCATTTCCACAGGTGCTGCCCTCATTTTCCTCAAACAGCGGAAGGGACTGCATACCAAGAAGAGCGACCAAGGAGTGTATATCTACGCCCATAGCAAGAGCTTCTGATAAGGAAATCAAAAGAAGAACCATCATGAGAGTTGTTGGGTTGATTGCATATTGACAGAGGTAGGTTCGCTCCGACGAAAGAAAGAGTGAGCCTACCTTTATTTGTTGCTTCCTGAGAACAAAACATGGGAAGAAAATGCAAAAGAACAGCCACAGAGAGAATAACGAATAACCAGAAAGGAAAGAAATGATACTATACGTCATCTTGTTTTTCATTGCACTATGTATCGGCATGGCAACATCCGTATATGCCTTCGGTACTGGAGGCAAACGAAAAAAAATATTCGAGGACATCTACTTCTCGGTGGAGGGAGTGGACGGCATCGGTGTGGTGTATACCAAGAACGGTGACTACTCAGCCATACTGCGTATGGAAAATCCAGTGCAGAAATACTCCGCCAACATTGACAGCTACTATGAGTTCACCCAACTCTTCACCGCTATCTGTCAGACCTTAGGCGAAGGCTATGCCATCCACAAGCAAGACGTATTTACACGCAAACAGTTTAAGGACGAGAGTACTGACAAGCATGAGTTCTTGTCGGAAGCCTACTTCCGCTATTACGAAGGACGTGAATACACAGACAGCAGCACCTATCTGACCATCACCCAAGAGAACAAGAAGAGCAGTCTGTTCTCTTTTGACCATAAGAAGTGGCGCGACTTCATGGTAAAGGTTCGCAAGGTACATGACCAGTTGAAAGATGCTGGACTGAAAGCATCCTTCCTCGGCAAGCAAGAGACACAGGAATATGTAGACCGCTTCTTTGCCATGAACTTTCGGGACAAGACCGTAAGTATGACAGGCTTCAAGGTGGATGAAGAGACCATCGGCATGGGCGACAGACGTTGTAAAGTGTACAGTCTGGTAGATGTAGACTGCGCCAATCTACCCAGTGTCATCCGTCCATATACCAATATGGAAGTAAACAACACCAGTATGCCTGTAGACCTACTATCGGTAGTTGACAACATACCAGGAGTGCAGTCGGTGGTGTACAACCAAATCATCTTCATGCCCAACCAAAAGAAAGAGTTGGCAGTATTGGACAAGAAGAAAAACCGCCATGCCTCGATGCCCAACCCAAGCAATCTGATTGCAGTGGAAGACATCAAGCGAGTGCAGGACGTGATAGCGAGAGAAAACAAACAACTCGTCTATACACATTATAATATTATAGTAACTGTGGCACCCAATGTAGATATTCAAAAGTGTACGAACCATATAGAAAACGCATTCGGGCGCATGGGCATCCACATATCCAAGCGAGCATACAACCAACTGGAGCTGTTCGTCAATTCATTCCCAGGCAACTGCTTCGGAATGAGCGAAGACTACGACCGTTTCCTCACCCTATCGGATGCAGCCGTCAGTTTGATGTACAAGGAGAAGATAGTACATAGCGAGGACACACCTTTCAAAGTGTACTATACCGACCGACAGGGAGTGCCAGTAGCCATAGATATATCGGGAAAGGAAGGCAAGAACAAGTTGACAGACAACAGCAATTTCTTTGTGCTCGGACCTTCAGGCAGCGGCAATAGTTTTTACGTCAATTCCATGGTACGCCAAGCCCATGAGCAGACTACTGACATCGTGTTAGTGGATACTGGTAATTCGTATGAAGGACTGTGTGAATACTTCAACGGCAAATATATCTCGTATACCGAAGAGCATCCCATCACGATGAATCCTTTCCAAATCAAGAGAGAAGAATGGAACATCGAGAAATTGGGTTTCTTGAAAAACCTTGTCATGCTGATTTGGAAAGGCAGTCAAGGTACGGTAACAAAGACAGAAGACAAACTCATTGAGCAAGTCATCAACGAGTATTACGAAGCACATTTTGGAAAAGACAGTATTGGTCGTTTGTGTTTCAACAGCTTCTATGAGTTCAGTACAAGACGTATACCGGAAATCTGTGATGAGAACGGACTGCGAGGAATCGACTTGGCATCCTACAACTATCTGTTGAAAGAGTTCTACAAAGGAGGCAGTCACGAGTTGACACTCAACGAGAACATGGACAGCAGTCTGTTCGATGAGACCTTCATAGTGTTTGAAATCGACAGTATCAAGGACGACCCGCTACTCTTCCCTCTTGTCACACTTATCATCATGGATGTGTTTCTGCAAAAGATGCGCATCAAGAAAAACCGCAAGATGCTCATCATCGAGGAGGCGTGGAAAGCCATCGCATCGCCCATGATGGCAGAGTACATCAAGTATCTGTACAAGACCGCCCGTAAATTCTGGGCCAGTGTTGGTGTGGTGACTCAGGAGATACAAGACATTATCGGCAGTGAAATCGTGAAAGAAGCCATCATCAACAACTCCGACGTGGTGATGTTGCTAGACCAAAGCAAGTTCAGAGAGCGTTTTGATACAATCAAATCCATCCTCGGACTGACGGATGTGGACTGTAAGAAGATTTTTACGATTAACCGACTTGACAACAAGGAAGGACGTGCGTTCTTCCGAGAGGTGTTCATCCGTCGTGGACAGACCAGTGCCGTGTATGGCGTGGAGGAACCGCATGAGTGCTATATGACCTATACCACGGAAAGGGCGGAGAAAGAGGCACTGAAACTGTACAAACGAAAGTTAGGATGCAATCATCAGCAAGCCATCGAAGCATATTGCAGGGATTGGGATGCAAGTGGCATCAGCAAGTCATTGGCTTTCGCTCAAAAGGTGAACGAGGCAGGACAAGTGCTGAATATTGGTACCTCTTTTAAGGGTAAGCCATTCTAAGCCTCCTTATGCCTTTCTGGGGGTATGGACGATAATAGTGGTCTGGGGAAATTGCAAAACAAAGACGCTGACATGTCAGTATAACTATAAACAAAACAATAGCAACGAATGAAACGACTTCTAATCATCATGCTGACAATCTGTGTATGGACCAATAAAGTCTGTGCACAATTTCACAGCATGAACTACGACAAGGAAACAGTGGCAGCAATGGCTACAGCTTTCGGAGCGGAAGCCGTGGCAGAAGGCTATTACAGCGAGCAGGTAGGTGCAATCTTGAAGCACTACAATGCAGCAGAGTTGGCGGCAGCAGGGATTTTCGCCAGCAAATTTTTGGAACGCAAGGCAATGACCGATTTGGGATTGTGGAACAGCAGTACGGAGAACTACTATTACAAGCGCATCTACAATATGGTGAGTCATAAGATAATGCCAAAGATATGGACGGTCTCGAAGATGATGCTCCACTCTCCTCAGACCGCTTTGTATTGGGGAAGTTATCTGGTAAAGGTATGCGATGATACAAAGAATTTGTGTATGCAGTTTGAAAGTGTCGTCACCAACTCTACTTTGACATTTGCAGACATACAGTTTCTGGAAATCAACAAAGAGATAGCAGCCATACTGAAACTGTCGGACATTGGCAATATAGACTGGAAAGGGATGCTGAATGATTTGGCGAAAGTACCGGGAAACTTCACGGTGGACAATCTGACGGCAGACATCGACAACCTATACAATATGGGAGTGGAACTTGCCACATCAGGCATGACCAATATCGGTGACGCACTGTTGCAGAAAAGTGCGTTCAAAGAAGTTTTTAACGGCAAGGTGAGCAAGGTCATAGACATATACAATAGCTATAACAACCTGTTTGAGCAATTTGACAAAGATGTGGGAAGTACCCTATTGAATATGATAGGTGGCAAAGACAATGTAGCAGGACTGTTCAACATCGCCGACTACAATCTCACGTCGTGGATAACCGACTATATGAGTGAAGCAAATGGACAGTACTACACCCAGCGCTGGTATATCTACCGTAGGGACAGAGGATCCAAAACCCTTGTGGAGTATAATCCACCGACGGACAACAACAGTATATTGAAAGGCGACCACTGGTATAGGATAAGTACCAAAGATCCCGACTTCTATCCAGACGGAAATCAGAGAGAAGCCATTCTGCAAAACTCTGAGAACCATGCCGGATGGTCACGAGCCAAGGTGCAGCAGCTGAACAATCTGAATGACGGATATAACTATAATATAAACTATAGGTTAAGCAGCTATATCATCAGTAAAAAGAAAAAGCAGAAGCAAAAGGCATTCGCTTATCACATCACGGTTACAAAAAGTTGGAACAGAGAAGAAACTGTCTATGAAGACGTGTTCGACTCCTATTCAATGGACTTAAACACCTTCAAGGCGCAACTGCAAGCACGTCTGTCGGAACTGAACGACAATGAAGAAGGCTACACCTATTATATAGGTAGCGACACACGCAACTATTATCAGGCAATTGATGCAGCCAAGCTGAAAGGATGCGAGAGTGTAACCATCAGCGTGACATGCTCAGACGGTGTGACCTTGGGACAAGGAACAACGCAATACAAATGTAGCGAATGTGGCAAGTCGCTCAATGCACACAGCAAGGAATGCGCAATGAGGACAACCGTAACGGAAGGCAATTTGGATTTGTCGGAGTTTGACAAAATGCAGCAAGAAGCAGACAGTAAGGTGACAGTGTTGCAAGTGCAGATAGGACAGTTGGAAGCAGAAAACAAGGAGTTACTTCGCAAGATAGCCAATTCCAGTGTAGAAGATGCTGCCGTCTATCGCCAACAATACAATGCCAACAAAAACCAGATAGACAAACTGAATGTGGAGTTGGCGACATGGCGACAAAAGCAGCAAGAAATAGCAAAAGCCAAGGAAGAAGCAAGCAAGGACAATGACGTGGCAACCGATGACTACTATCATATTCCAGCCATCATGAACGATTGCAAGACAGCCTATAACCTCACTTGGCAAGACAAAGGAGTGTGGAATGGCTACGTATATACACGTAAGGCAACCGTGCCAAACATCAACGGCATCGTTACCTTCAAAGCAACATTGTCGATAGCGAGAAAGCCCAAGATTATACTTGGTGTAAAGGTACACCGTGCCATCATGCAGATAGCATGGGACTTGACATCGGAATACACCAATACCAGTGTGGTAGACGTGATGATGCTTGACAGAAGCAAGTCAGAGCAAGAAAAAGCCGATGAAGTGAATCGTAGAATATCCGAGATAGCAAGGGAATATCCATCGTGCAAGATAACTACCGAATATGCCAAGAGTGACCCGATGGAAGAGCAAACCAACAACGATGTGAAACATCTGTTGTGGTCGAGTGACCGACTGGAGATAGCACGAGAAGTGGACAGCCGTATCACAAAGATTTACGCAGACTTGGTATCGCTGGAAAAGATGATGCACTATAAGCGGAACATCATAGATGTACTGAAAAGTGCATTGCCTGAGATTGACGATAACATGGGACGCAGACAGACCATATTGGAAGAATGCTATGAGCGTTGGATCAATGGAGCCAGAGGCAGAAAGGAGGCAAGTGGATGAGGACGACTTTGATGATAGTAATGCTATTGACACTGTTACCCAATGCAGCAAGAGCCCAATGGGGCTTTGACGTGTCGAGTGTGGAAGCCTATATCAATGACCACAAGAAACAGCGTAGTCTGCTCTTGGCACGAAGTACATTGGAATACAGCAACCAATTACTGCACGACTATAGCCAGAAAGAGACTGGTGAATACAAGACACTGAATGTGGAATTGGACAAATACACCAGAGCGTTTGATGTGATAGACGTGATGTACCAGTCGTTGCGCACCGTGCTGAACGTAAAAAGCACCTACGAGAATGTGAGTGAACGGATTGGCGATTACAAGCGGTTATTGGAAGACTTCAACAGAAAAGTGGTGAAGCGCAAACATATAGCCCTTGCCGACACCATGCTATTATCCATCAATGCCAGAGCCATCAAGCAAATAGCAGCAGATGGAGAACAGCTATACAAGAGTGTGAACGATTTGGTGCTGTATGCTACAGGAGCGGCAGCTTGTTCCACCTCAGACTTGATAATGGTATTGGAAGCAGTCAACAATTCGTTGGACAATATCGAGAGACATTTGAATAGAGCCTATATTGAGACTTGGCGGTATGTACAGGTACGCATGGGATATTGGAAAGAAAAAGTGTATCGGACAAAGACCAAGGCAGAGATATTGGATGATGCGTTTGGACGGTGGCGAAAGGCAGGAAAACTGGGTAAAGAATAAAATAAATAGCAAATGCAAATGGGACAGATAAGACATATAAGGATGTTGGCAATTTGGGTGGTTGGAGCTGCTGCAACAACAGCATACGCCCAGGGAGTGACATATAATCACGACCCAGCGAAGAAGAACCAGATAATGGTGATGGAAACTGGAGGAGGTTCGCTGACTCCAGAACTATACTATTGGACATTTCACAAGAACTACAAAAAGTCGGCAGCAAGCAAGAACAAGCTGACCTATCGTACTGTAGCAGGTCTGAACGCCTATAATCAGGTGGCGTATGCTGAGAATATAGACTCTGCACTGACAAGCAGAGCTGCGATAGAAGCATTGAATGTGGCAGATAGACAAATAGACTTGGCGTGGACAGCCGAAGGCAACAAGATAGAAGCGGCAATGGCAAGGTTCAAACAGAACATAGCCCGTATAATGTTCGTTGGTGGAACAGCCAATGAAAAGCAACGCTGGACAGAGTATTACAACATGTACAACTGCGCCATCAATGCCACAAAGGATGCCTATATGCCCAATGCACAGCGAAAGAAAGAATACCTACGCATCTATGATGATGTGGTAAAGCAGAATGAAACACTGTTGCGCTACCTTGTGCGACTACATAGTGCATCACGCACCAGCACCTTGCTTACGGCAACACATGAAAGAACGTTGCATAAAGAAAGCATTGTGAGCGAGGCAAAGAGTAGATGGAACGAGGCAGTAAAAAGATAAATGCCTTTTATAGGGTAAGCCATTCTGGGCCTTCTTGGGAGGACTAAGCCATTAGAGAAACGATAAAACAAAATATGACATGGATAATAATATTCAGATTTTCAACAATGAGGAGTTAGGAACGATACGCATTATGGGAACACCGGATGCACCATTGTTCTGTTTGGGTGATGTGTGCAAGATGTTGGGATTGAAGTCTTGGCATGTGAAAGAACGGCTTGGAGATAACATCGTTTCAACCGAGGTTATCTCTGACAGTCTTGGAAGACAACGAGTTGTGAACTTCATAACAGAAGATGGACTGTATGATGTAATCCTTGACAGCAGAAAGCCGGAAGCAAAACGATTCCGCAAATGGGTGACATCAGAGGTGTTACCTACCATCCGCAAACATGGGGCGTATATGACCAAAGACGCATTGGAACGAGCCATCGCTGAGCCCGACTTTTTGATACAGTTGGCAACGACGTTGAAAGAGGAAAAGGCGAAGCGGTTGAAAGCGGAACAGCAATGCGAAGCACAGAAACAAATCATCGGAGAAATGGAGAAGAAAGTGAGTTATCTTGACTTGATACTCTCTTCCACCAGTACCATGACCATCACCCAAATAGCGCAGGACTATGGTATGTCAGGACAACGAATGAACAAATTACTGCACGGACTACGCATCCAATACAAGGTTGGTGAACAATGGATATTGTATGCCGAATATAAGGACAAATGCTATGTGAGCAGCGAGACCATCCATTTTATGACCAACGAAGGAGTTCCATGTACCACACTTAACACCAAGTGGACACAGAAAGGACGGCTGTTTCTCTATGACATACTGAAGAAAGAGGGCATCTTGCCCAAAATGGAATGGGCGAAAAAGGCAGCAAGGGACAAAAACGACCCAAACGAGACAAGAAATAGCAACGATTTAGTGTAAAACGCATATGGCAGACAACAGTAATATATTATCCGACTTCGGCATCAATCTCCTTGAAGAAGATATAGATGACGTGATATTCCAAACCAACGAGTTCCTGTGTGATGCCACATTCACTGGTTCACAGGGGCCATTCTGGTGGATTCTGCAAATGAGTATGGCATTGGCAGCACTGTTCTCAATAATTGTAGCGGCAGGTATGGCGTACAAGATGATGGTGAAGCATGAGCCATTGGATGTGATGAAACTCTTCAAACCATTGGTCATTTCAGTGATACTCTGTTGGTGGTATCCACCGGCTGATACAAACATGACAAATAGCGGCAGCAGTTGGTGCGTATTGGATTTTCTATCCTATATACCCAACTGTATCGGCAGTTACACTCATGACCTATACAGTTCGGAGGCTACACAAATCAGTGACAAGTTTGAGGAAGTGCAGCAGCTCGTCTATGTACGAGACACGATGTACACCCATATCCAAGCCCAGGCAGATGTGGCACACAAAGGAACCTCGGACCCCAACCTGATAGAAGCGACAATGGAAAATGCAGGAGTGGACGAAGTGACGAACATGGAAACCGACGCATCCAAGCTATGGTTCACCTCACTGACAGCAGGAGCTGTGGTAGGTATCGACAAACTGGTGATGTTGATAGCATTGATAGTGTTCAGAATCGGTTGGTGGGCAACGATATACTGCCAACAAATCTTGCTCGGAATGCTCACCATTTTCGGACCGATACAATGGGCATTTTCCCTGCTATCGAAATGGGAAGGAGCTTGGGCAAAATGGCTGACACGCTATCTTACCGTGCATTTCTACGGAGCTATGCTGTACTTCGTGGGATTATTTCGATGTGTAACTCACTGATTATCAGTATTGTTGTTTTGCAAAACACCTCCACGTAACAAACGTGCAACAAAAAATTCCAAATAAAAAAGAGATAATTGCGTATTTGCAACTATAAAATTACAGTCCAAGCACCATTTCTGCATTTTATGGCTGTTTTGAGTGTTTGACAACCAAGTTCCAAAAACAGCGTTTCTCTTGTATTCTTACTATCGTTTCTAAGTTTGATTTTGTCTTCACTTTATTTCATCCAAGTATGATTTAGAGTATGAAACAACTTCATTATTATAATATAACTTAAGATTTCGTCATTGACCAAGCATTTCTAACAGAATGAGAAATATCTTACATACCTTTGCACCACTTTCAACTTGCAATCACAAACAATGGTCATGATGAAATAGTCAAATTAAAACATCAACAGATTATGGAATCACGAACCAATCAAAGCGTTACTCCAGATGTTCAAGCACTCATGCTGGAGAACCTAAAACTCGCCAAGCGAGTGGAAGTGCTTGAAAATACTTTGTCAGCAGGTAAGGAAGTGCTGACTTTGGAAGAAGCTGCCCGATTTATGGGAGTGACAAAAAGTTCGCTCTACAAGATGACACATGAGCAGACCATTCCTTATTACAAGCCGAATGGCAAGATGGTGTATTTCGAGAAAGCGGAACTCTTGACATGGATTCGCAGAAATGCGATTGCATCAAAGGCGCAAGTTTCAGAAGAAGCCAACCGTATCTTGAAAAATCTAAGTGTCAAGTAGCCATGAGGACAACAGAATTTGAAGCCAAGAAGGAACAGGCAGTCAAACTGTCTGTCCTCTGGGCTAAGACAGGACTTCGTGAACTATCCATGAGGGATGCCGTCAATGATTACATTGAAGCAACTGGTGCAAACCATGCCATAGACAATGACGAACAAGCCATTTTGTATGGAAGACGTGCCGTTGCATTACGAGTAAGCATAGAGGCAATAAACAGTCTTAACAAAGATGAACTTCAACGCTTGGATAGAAAACTCATGGAGATTGTCAGTGAGGATATGCCACGGCAACAGCATGGTCTTCACCGATGAATTGTTGTCCTTTCAGTCATTCACCATTTATAAACCATTCGGACATGGAAACGTACATGAATGGGCTTTCGCCAAAGGGAATGAAAAGTGGCATTAACCACA
>ENA-OPNW01000496-OPNW01000496.1-human-gut-metagenome-genome-assembly--contig:-NODE-496-length-24647-cov-2.161557_pt1 | contig 24647 bp, 21 predicted proteins | sample MGYA00241540_ERZ501777 | MGnify/ENA primary metagenome ERZ501777 (study PRJEB25962, sample SAMEA2042615) | human gut metagenome | biome: human gut; feature: human-associated habitat; material: faeces...
GTTGGGTTAGTGTTGGTAGCGGCCTCAGCCTCGGAAATCGCCTTCTCCACCGACTCCAAAGTCTCCTCAGAGTCTGACACATTGGTCATCTTATCCGGATACTTCATGATTCTGTGAGTACCGTCGGGCATACGGAGAATGAAGGAGCGGAGTTTCTTCTTCACGACAGTTCCGACCTTCCCATCTGCTGTCTCAACCTCATCACCAACAGAGAGGCGCAGAGCATTGACAGCGGAGCCTACCCCGTCCTCAATCTCGACTCCACGCTCTTTCAGGCGGTCTTTAATCTGCTCCTCAACTTTCTGGAGGACTTGCTGCTTAGCCTCATCAGAGAGGATACTGGAATCATCATCCGCCACTTCGAGGGGCATCGCATTGAATATGGATTTTTTGATCTTCCCGTCCTTCGTGAGGTCACGAGTGTAGTAGAACGCCTCACGGGCAGTCGAGAACCGCTTGGCCTCGTCCTTATTCTCGGTCTCACCTCCCTCAGCCACATAGGTGATCTTGCCAGTGATGAAGTCTTGGAACATGACTATCACCTTGGAATCGTCATCCTTAATAGACGCCATGCGAGACGTCTCACCCGAATGAAGGTTGTCCAGAGAGTCTGACAGACTTTCCTCTTCTACGAGGTTGTCGAGGTAATCAGGAACGAGGTCAGCCACCTGAGCCGCCAGTGTGTCGACACCTGACTGTGTGGCTTGGTAGATAAATACCGTGTTCCATACCGAAAGGGTGTCCCCATCTCCGGACATGATCACTGTATCGTCATAAAGGATACTCCTGCCATCCTCACCGAGAGAGAAGTGCGAATCGACTCCGGCGAGTCTCTCAGCCAGAGTAGCAAAGGCCTGTTGGTGGGTCTTCTCATCAGGAGAGGTGGCCAGTTGTGCTGAAAACTCCTCCACCCAGTCATAAACGATTCGAGCGGAATCCTCCTGAACAGAGTCCATAACTCGGGCCTGTTCCTGGGTATAGACAGAGCCGTATTTGTCTGCTGGTATCGTTGACTCAACACCAGAGCCAAGGCAGCGGACCTTGGCCTCTTTCTCCGAGGCTGACAGTACCCGATAGAGCTTGCCCTCATAAGAGACGATGGAATCCTTCTCAGGAGCATCCTTCATCATCACAGAGTCTACGACCTGAGCTTCCTCGGGAAACTCCTCTTCGAGAGTGTCCCACGACTCACCCATAGCTTCGAGATCTGCATCCTCGGGGCCCTCTTCGACGGTTTCCTCAAAGGTAATCGACTCCTGCGGAACCTCAACATCTCCTTGAATAAGGTCCTCAGGAAGTCCTTCGATCTTAACTTTGCCGTTCTCAATCGAAGCTACCACCCCGGGATACTGGTCGTTATTGATAGTAACCTGAACAGCAGACCCTACGGCCACGTTCGTAACCCCTCCTGCACACGAAACAGAGATAGACGGAGCAACGACAGGGGCGGCAGGCACAGGGGCTGGAACCGGCGGATTCTCATAAACAGAGTCACCCACCTTAGCCTCCTCCTCTTTGTCTTCTGCGTATTCCAGATCGAAGGGGTCTTTGTCGGCATCCTCTTCATCGAGCTTCTCTTCCTCAGCCTCCTCACTCTCATCCAGAGTCTGTTCGGCGGCCTGTTCTGCATTCTCGATAGCATTCTCGGAGGCCACGTTAGGAATGATACTCGTCACCTCATCAACGAGACTCTCGATGAACGAGGTTACGCGGTCTTGGAGTCCCTCTTTGAACTCTTCGAGTTGCTCAGTGGCACCCTCAGACAGAGCATCGTAGGAGTCTGCTCCCTCCTCCACGATAGAGGTGTAGATGCTCTCCTTTTTACGAGGTTCCTCCATGAACTCATCGAGGTTAGAGTCGTCCTTAACTCGATTGATTCGGGTGATGTTGAACGGTTTGAGCAGCTTTTCAAGCCGTCTTGTAGCCGGGCTCGACTCGTCGATCTTCCATGACCTGAACCAACGAAGCACCTCAGACGGGAGAGATCCGTTCTTCTCGCGCTCACGGAGAATCTCCTCTGCTGACTCGTCATAACCTGACGTCAGGTTTTCCAGAGCCCAGCAGAGTTCAGGATCATAGGTTATACCATCATCAACAATCCTCTTACGGATGCGCTGACCTTCGTTAATAAGCTGCCTACGGACAGACTCCGTAACGCCTTGGAGGAACTTCCTCCGCTCCGACCTCTGCATAGTAAACAGAGAGCAGGCAACCTTTGTGCAGTCGGCTGAGTCGAGAATCTTAGCCCTCCCCGCGGTAGAGTTCCTCCGCAGGAACTCTGACATCTTCATACCTGCGGAATCCTGAACTTTCGACCTTTGGGCGGGAGTAGATACCGTCGCCTTGTCACAAAGGGATTCAATAAGTTTACTCATATTGCAATATGTTATGATCTGACCTTCTGAGCATCGCAGCGGAGGCCATAGAATCGAGCAATCCCCACTAAACGGAGAAGAGGACCGCTTGAATCACAAGAGCCCTCAAATCCACGGAAATAGCCGGGATGGCATCTGCTAACTAAATGTATAGCTTAAAAGTCTCATTAGAAATCATCACCAAAATCACCCGAGCTGAAATCTCCAAAGTCGCCTCCGAGAGCCCCGAGGTCCCCGTCATAGGAAATCTGCTCAACGCTCGAACCTACGATGCACACAGCGGGGAGAAACGCCACCGGAGTAGGCTCCGGGAGGACAGAACCCAGTCGATGCTTGGCCATTGTGACAAGGGTCTCCTGAGCAAGTTTGCGATCATCCGGAGTGTAGAGGAACACCACATAAGTCGAGGAACGTTCAACCTCATTAAGATCGGATATGGCCGCAAGGTCATAGATTCCGTTACGTTTATCTGCACGACTAAGTCCCTGACGGTTTGCCTGACAGGCCCAGCCCGTCACCACCTTGGTCCCCAGCCGGGATCGGTAGCGCACCGTGGCGTCGGTAATCAGCTTTATTATAGTGTTGCCCTCTTCGGGGAAGAGTCTCTCGTACTGACCCACGTGGTCATGAACGACCAGATCGAGATCACCGAGTACGCTTTCCCACTTCCGAAATAGGTTTATCCATGCCGTAGAAGACTTACGAGTTTCCTTGGTTATCTCCGACGAATCCGTTACAATGATGTTCTTTGCAAACTTCTCTTGGTACTCAGGCTCTAAGGATTTAACCTTAGCCAGCATCTCCTTTGTCAACTTCCTCTGAATCAGGTCGGTTGTGGTGATGTTCAGGTTGTGAACTTCATACATATACCGGGCTTCGAGCATCATCCAGATAAGTTCAGGAGCCAGCTCCAAGGATAAGTAAACGCACTTCTTTCCTGCTAAGGCCGCCTTCGCTAAGATCGACAGCCATGCAGTCGTCTTGCCATGACCCGTAAACGCAGCTATCGTCGCCACAGTAGACGGGAGGAATCCATTAGTAAGTTGGTCGATAGGAGTTATCCCCGACTTAATACCCTCAGTGTGTGGTTGCTCGCAGATTGTCGAGTACAGCTTTGGCCCATAATCGGCTGCCGCCGTTGGGGTGCTGTTCTGGTCCAGAAGTTCGGACAACTGAGCCTTCAACTCACTGGACGTTCTGGACGAGTTCATCGACTGAGTAACCTTCTCTTGCAGGTCCATCCTCTCGAAGAAGTCATCCGCTATCTTGGCATAATGCAACAACTCAGCCACGGAGGCATAATACTGTCCCGAGTCCGAGAAGAAGGTATCATAGTAGTCCTTGGCCGGATAATATCCGGCCTCATGGACAATGTCCAACGTGTATTTCAGGGGTTCCTTGTATTTCTTAGGAACCAGTGGGGAGTCATACCAACGCTGGAATAGTTCCGTAATCTCGGGGAGGTCTTGGTTTCCAGCAACTGAAAAGAAAACAACGTCAATCATTATTGAATCTGAGTCCAGAGTTGGTCTTTAATTAAATACCGATCAATCATAAATACAACCCCGCCGAGGTCTTCAACGGTTGCCACGAACGAACGGATGCAGGACTTGGTCTCATCGTCTTTACCGTTCTTGACCCTATCCAAATCCAAGAAGTACCCTTTGCTGGAGAACGGTTCCGGGACATTCTTTTCAATAATCCTATCGAGGATTCGATTTGTGTCGAGTCTTACAATAACTTGGTTCGTCTCGATAGCCCAATTGATAGCCGCTGACTTCAACTTTCCGATAGCCTGAGGGGTAACGTTTCCGGCGACGTACATCACCGAAGAGGTCTTGTAGGGTTTGAAGGTTTTATCCCACTGGAACCGGAAAGGAGCCAAGGCACCAACGAGTCTTCGCAGGTGGTATTTGGAGTAAATCGGGCACCGGGCGTAAACGATATGCGGGCACTCTTTGCATCCCGCCTTGGCTCCGTATGCACAAAATCTTTCAACCATTTTACAATCGTTTAATCCTGTATACGATTAAGATCGGCCCTTCCAGAGGAGTAGACGCTTCGCCCAGTCGAGTCTACTTGCGTCATCTGCATCCTGCATGTACTCCTGAGGGAACGCTCCCGAGAAGTCGTAGGACGTTGCTTGCATCTGGTATAGCTTATTGCCGATAACCATCATCTTATAACGGTCGATGTTGTCCGAGAGAATCAAGTAGGCGTGAAGATTGCCCGGGAATAGGGTGTTGCGTCTGGTGATTCGGCCTATAAATTGCAGGTAGGTTACAGGGGTTGTCGGGATATCATACAGAATCACATTGTTTATGAAGGGGTAATTCTCAGACTCCGACGCCGCCCTACTACACAGAACACAGTAGGACGCTTGGTCACACATTGACTTAGTAATGAAGCCTTCCTTCTGTTGCTTACGGCCCGATGTCTCAAGCAGACGAACAGGGATTCCCTTCTGGTTCTTGATTCCGCTCACTTTGAGCAGATACATGATGTTATCCAGAGACGAATAGTAGTCGAAGTAAATCAAGGCTGACTCACCTCGGGCCGCTATCTTCTCCACAAGTTCGAGCAGAACTTGGGACTTACTGCTCGGATTAAGTCCGAATGTTCCATCATCATTCAAGGACCCATCCACCACGGATTGCAGGTAAATGTAACGAGACGAATGTCGCTCTACTGACTTTATAGACCTGACTACTCCTTCGTTGGACGAGTCCCGGGTAAGCATCTTACGAATCCAGTCCTCATCCGACAGATCAGAGTCGAGGCAGAACCCCTTGGCTATTTTGGAGTAAAGAACGTGTTCCCTTTCAGATAGAGTGTACTCCAATTCATGAAGGTTCACCTCCACCGACCGGGAGCCCACCACCAGCATGTCCACCAAGTAATTCTTAAAGTCGGAGATGTTCTTAAACCCCACCACCTCTTTGACCTTGCGCAGCGTGTTATCCGGATTACGCCCGATAACCTTCTCCCGAGTGGCACAGAATCGGGAAATAAACTCCTGAGTCGATCCGAGCTTTCCCGGCTTCACGAAGTTTATGATGTTGTAGGTGTCCAGTGTGTTCTTTGACAAGTCCGTCGCAGTGATACCCCATAATGCGAAAGTATGGGTCAACGCCATGGAGGCCTTCACAGAGAGTAGACTCCGAGTTGATCGGAACTGGTGAACCTCATCCACCAGAGCCAAAGGTCTCTTAAAATAATCCAGCAAAGAAACACACAGAGGGTAGTTGTTCTTGAATGACGTGTGCTTTGCATAGATTATCTGAAAACCCCTGAGGATGTTAGAGAGCTGGCATCCCTTATTCACCTGAGATTCGATCTCTTCGAAAGAGATGCAGCGGAAGTTTGTGAACTTCTCTATCTGAGGTTTCCAGACTCGTTTCTTATGGGCGTTCAACGGGGTAAACACGATAAGGGCGTCCACGAACCCCTTTGAAAACAGATAGGCGAACGAGTACAAGACTACCGGGGTCTTACCGGAGCCAGTAGAATCGACAAGCAAGGCCCTCTTCTTTTGGACGAGGGCCTTTGCGTTGACCATTTGATCCGGCATCAGATGGAAGTCATCTTTCAGAGCCTTCATTTTAGGGTACTTTGAGTTTATACTTCTTGATAGTTTCCTCCACTGAATACGAAGGGTAAACTAACTGCTTCGGGAACCCTTCAAACCTGAGCTTCACTACCGAGTAGTTTCTACGAAGGGCCTCAGGGCCTCCTACTTCGAGGACCCATGACCGAAGGGATAACAGCTCATCCGGCACCTGCAAGCCCAAACGAAGGGCCATACAGAAGTTGAGGAAGGACTCCTCGGTATTGAGGTAACGACGGATAAGCTCCCGGACCGCAGTTGCTCTTCTGGATGGAACCACCGCCGGAATGTTATCCGACGTGTCACCGAGGAACGCTTTGTAAATCGCAATCAGAGATGGAGGCATACCATGAACCGCCTTCGGGGTCGTATCCGTGTAGTTAATCTTGGAGCCAGTCCACGAGGAATCGAAGAACACGTCCCCAAGAGATTTTAGTTGGTACATATCCGAATCAGTTGTACCTACCACAACCGAGTCGTACGTTCCCAGAGTAAGGGGTTCAACCTCTTCTATACAGGAACCGATGTAAGGGTCCGTATGGATGTCGTCAAGGGCTGCAAGACTCGAGAACAGGGCGTCTTTCGAGTCCTTTGTCCCCAGCGCCATGTGAACAAGGGAGGCAATGACTTGATCTGCCTCTTGACCGTAGGACGCTACTACTCGCACTCTCTTGCCGTAGAAGTCCCCGATCTTGGTCAGGAACTGAAAGACCTCCTTCTTAGAGACGAACAGAGTGTCGGACTTGCCGTGCTCCCGGTTCATCTTATACTGAGGGTAAATCGACAGAGATCGAGAAGGGTACCCATCGAGGGCGATTATAATATCAGAGAATCGGTTACTTCGAATCGCTTGATTAAACCCATGGAGGACAGAAGTATTGATCCGAGCCCCTCGGTCATTAAGGACGCCCAGATCAAACATATACTTGAACTTGTAGACCCAGTTAGAGTAGTCCACTATGTAAAGAGTGCTCATAGAATCCTATACGATAGGTCATTGATTGACATCGAACGTGATATCCCAACGGAACTCATTGTCGAGTTCTGCATAAATCTGCGTGTTGGCCTCCACGAAGCAGAAGACGAGCTCTTCACCTCCTTCGGTAGGCTGGTATCCAGACTGGGCTGCCTCCTCCATTATAGTGTAACGCCCGTTCAGGACGAAGGCCATACCATAAATCGTGAAGCCTCCCTGGGGAGCGACCCCGGCCTCTATCTCGCAACTCGCACGAAGGGTGATTGTCCCGTCTACATTATCTCCTTGTTTCAGAAAAATCGTACCCTTCTTGTTACTCTCATCCTTTGTCACTCCAAGGCACACCTGCGGGTTATAGTAGGGACTACCTCCATTGTAAAGAGTGTCCCAAGTCACCGCGCTGAGGTCACCAGCCACAGAGGATTTAAGCGCAGACATTTTGCTGAAATCCGTTATAAACAGGATGTTGCTCAGGTACGCCATAGAGTTGTTAGTGAGACAACCCATCAGGGCACGGGCTCCTTCAATCGTTACGTGGTTACTCTTGGAGAACTCCTTGAATGTAACCTTTCCTTTAATTCTCATCGACAGAATCTTGTATTGACCATCCCAAGGTGGCCGGGTTTGTATCAATATTGAACTGGTAGGCACTCTTCCTATTCGGGAGAGATATTGTAGTCGTTCCGGACTTTCCGTTTATATAGATTGCATCGGAAGCCCCAAGGTAGTTGTCCGAGATACTCAGCTTAGACTCAATCATCGGGTAAACGAAGTTAACCGAGAAACCTACCCCGATAGGCACGAACTTTGCGAGAAGGTCTTCCAGAGCCTTCAGCAGGGCCTCAAACCTGTCCCCATAAATCTGTTGAACATTGCTTCTGAGCTCCTCAATATAGAGATCAACTGACAACAGTCTCCCTTTATCGAGGGATAACATGTCGTAGTTCTTCGTGATTCCATAGAGTGTTTCATAGAGGATTGACTCAGGGGAGCACAGAAGAGCATAACCATCTCCGAGCTGAGCCACAAGGTATTTGTGGTCGGGAGTTGGCTGAGTCACCTCCGAGAAAATCGGAGTAAACTCTTGCGGTGGATTAGTTGTCACGAGCACCTGAGCCGTAGACTCAGGGGTGGCTGACCTTTCGGGTGCCTTTTGAATTGCCATCATACGGGCTTGCACATCCGAGGCTCCTTCCACATCCCAAGCGCCCTCATAAGCTCCTGACACCTCAACTCCAACAACTCCCGAGGTAGCTCTTTGAAGGAACTCCAAAGAGGGGTTGGACAGAGTAAATCCAGAGCTAACCATCGTAAACTCAGCCGTACCCGGATCGGAGTCAAAGGCTGACTCCGACTGAGCTACAACGGACACAGAGTGCAGACCGATTCCAACTTCTGTCTCATAGGACGTCTCAGATGTAGAGATAGGTTCCTCGGAGTCTATCTGAACGAGATAGGAGGTGGCTCCTGACACGGCGGGCCAAGACACCACAACGGACAGCGCTTCAAGGTCCAGAGAGGTGGACACCTCCGGAGTTTGCAGTTTAGTTCCGGTAATTTGGGCTGAAACTACCGGAGAATCTCCATAGGTAGCACTCCCCACAGCGTATACCTCAACAGTGTTGACCCCCTCATGAATCTCACCGGCATTCTGAATCTCACCGTAAGCAGTTTCAATCCACTCGGACGATCCTCCATCCCAAGTAATCCGGTAACGGTAAGCCGTGGCATTCGGAACCTCATAGATAGTCAGGGTCGTTTGAGGGAACACTAACAAATTCCACGAGATAATCGGAGAATCAAGTTGGTTTTCAGTGAGGGCCACAGTCTCAGTCGTAGACTGCACCGTGGGAATCCCGTCAGCCAGAGCCCGCACGTAAACCTCATAAGTTCCTGCTTCGGGGACTTCAAATGTTACCGTTGTAGTCGAAGCCCCATAGGACCCTTGAAGTGAAAACTCCCCATCCGACTTTTTGAAGTACACCTCGTAAGTCGCAGCGCTCTCGACGCTCGTCCATGTTGCCTTGATCGAGAAGGTATCTTGAACGATACCTTCCAGTGTAAGCGTAGGAGGGAACATCTCATTCGGCACTACTGCCTGAACCTCTACCACGGCGGAGTCAAGGTAGATCGAGCCCGAGGGAGCCAGAGACTTAGCCCAGAACGTGTAGGTCTTTCCTGCCCTCGCCTCAGCGAAGTCGTACGAGAATGACGTGGTAGCCGGGGACAGAGACTGAATAGGGATATACTCTCCATCAGAGATATACCCTACCTGAGTCTCCTCAGCGTTGAGGTCCTTCGTCGATACTGAGAACTCAAACCTCCAACCCGTAGCCAGTTTTGAGACATTCCCGGCAGATATCGTAGGGGATTGAAGGACTACGGGGTCGATGTGCTGAGGGAACTTTATCGACGAAGGCGAAACCACGATGTCAGCATCTGCCTTCTGGGGTGGGTCTGCTTGCAGCGCAATAAGTGTTCCGTCTTTGTTGTTATCGAGAACCACAAGGACGTTCTTATCATACCCCAAAATTTGGCCCTGTTGAGCCCCATAGCCGAACTTATCACGAAGCGCATCCAGAGGAACCTTCGCCGAGGTGATTGCAGAAATATGGGCAGGTACGTCATCGACAGCCGGGGTCTTCACCACATCATACAATGTCACATATCGAGGAAACACTTTCTGACGATCACCTCCTCCATCTGCGGTGTTGAATACCATATAGAACCGCAACCCTTGGAGCAACTGAGCAACAGCCCCGAATAGAGCCTGAGGTGAAGTTGCTGACGTGTCTTCATTTACCAGCATCAGATTGTAGTTCTTGTAATACTGGATGCTGGCGGGGTTTATCTGCTCAGGCAGATACAGGAGGGTTGTGTAGAGGTCGAAGACGGTACCGTCTTCGAGCAGGTCTTCATATTCAATCTGAAATGACGTGTCAGGAGTGAGTTCAATAACAGGTTGCCCGACCGCATGGTCTGAGGAGGCATCATAGAAGTACAACTCCTGCCAATCCTCTCCATCCTTTACTGACAGTCGAATAAGCCCTTCTGTATTGAGGGCCACCGTAACATCTCCGAAATCCAATCTCGGAGACGTTGCAGACTTGGGGTAGGTCAAGGTCACAACCCCATTGAGGTACTCAACGTCAAATACCTCACTTGAAAACGTAGGCGGTGTGCCCTCCTGACGTTTAACATAATCGGAGAAGTGGACCTCATAGGGGAATCCGTTAGTTCTGCAAAACTGTAAAAAGGTCACATCGATGTTACGCAGAAGCAAGTCGATGAAGGCAGACCAGCCGTCATCGACAAGCAACTCATTCAAGAACAGGCTCTTGAACTTCTCACGGATCGTATTGTAATTACTCATTGTTCACGTATCTTGGGTAAACCGAACTTCCCTGAAGGGTACCTGCTACGGAGTAGTTGAGGTAGTTATCCGAGCCTACAATGTCGATTCCATAGATTATTCCGCTCTCGTAATCCACGGACCCTGTCGACATGAACTGCTGTGAGTCTGCAATCAGGACAGCAGTCCCTTCTGACTGAATCGTACTCTTCCAGATAGAGTCCTCATTACTCATGAAGATCACCCCGTCGGAGTCTATCGCGTTAAGGACAGTAGGCACTGAATCTGAGAAGTCCAACTTACTCTGCAAGTTCAGTTGCAAGAGTTGCAGGTTGGAGGAGAATCGGAAGGAACACTGCATAAGCGCCGGGGTGTCTCCATCTTGCAAGGCATAGAGATAGCCATCGGAGAGCCGCATGTACTGAGGCGCAAATGTCGTAGTCCCTTGAAGAGAAACAGTACCCACATAAGTTCGTGTCGTCAACGTGTTAAATACATCGTAACCCGTCCAGACTCCCGTAGAAGGGTCAAAGGTAGTAGGCACCAGAATGTTACCCTCATAGACCAAGAAACGAGTCATCCTGACATCCGAGGATGTTGCAGTGCCGACGAACCTTTGAAGAGTCCACGAAGTAACGCCATCCTTCGTTTGGAGCTGAAACTGAGCTATCCGGTACTGAGGGGTAGATGTCGTCGACACATTCACCGCGCAGTAAAGGAGAGAGTTCACGATTGCAAATGTCCCTGACTCAACCAGCTTAATGGATGCCCCGGTCAAGTCATACAGAGACAGCGGGAAGGACTCACCATAGGGGCGAATCGTGGAAATCCTATTAAAAATAGATGTTTCTCCCTCCTGGAAAATAGGAGAGTTAGAGTAATTTATAATCCGGTATCCTCCATTAATCTGCAAGAACTGGATAGCGTCTTCGTTGTACTCAAAGAATTTGCCGTATATCGGATTACCCGCAGAGTCCGTCAGGATATTGCGAGCATCGACACAAAGAGATCGAGCATCTTGCTTATTGAGCAAATAGGAGACGATACTACCTGCCGAAATACCCGAGAGGAAGAAGAAGTCACCCACCACCGAAAGAATCGGAGATTCGGGGACTACGAGCGTCCCTGACTGAATCTGACGGTAAGTTCCATCAGAGTCGAAGCCCACAAGTTCACCCGACCCGGAATATTGGCGAATCGTGTTAATGGCAGGTTGAGCTTGTAACTTCTGAGATTGATCTACACCCGGAGATACTGGCTCACCTTCCACCACAATAGTAGCCGACACATTGTTTATCCTTGCTTGTTGCAGTTTCTGGTTAAGAATCGCAGACGAGATCGGAGTATTGATCGACAGTGCATCGTAAGCACAATACTCCTCTATCGCCTGGCGAGCTCTACTCATTTCTGACAGACCCGACTGAGAGATCGCACTGAGCTGAACGTAGAAGTCAAGCGGGGTAGCCACTACCACCGAATACTTGTTTCCGATTACTCCGTACTGGTAGAGGTAATCCTCGATGAATTGGAAATAGGTATCGTCAGGGTCCGAGGGTTTGAGGGTAACAGTTATCGTGTTACTCTCCGAGTCCGTATCACCCCGCGAGGAGTTGACCGACGGGAGGCTTCTGAGGTATGCGAGGATTTGCTGTTCTGTGACAAGACCCTGTTGTGCAAACTTCTTCGTTTGAACATAGGAACGAGCATATGCGATGGACTGGGATTCACCAAGAGAGTAAGACGTAACCGAATAATACTCAGAGCCGCCCGAATCACGCAGCAGAGTTTTCTGAGATGGATCATTATCATAGCCGAGGTAAAGTTTGTTGGTTGCTTTCAGATTGAAGTTGGTAACACCCGCTTCCAGCCAATAGACCTCATACTGGAATTGGTCTTGGTTGACCTGCATGGCCCAGTTATCATCCCCGAACAAAACGTTCACTGACAAGTCCCATCCTGTTCTCACTTTGTACAGCTTCGCTTCAGGAGATACCAGCGACCGATTGAACTCAGTGTAAGGGAACACTATCTGACTCTCATCTACGAGGATTCCCGCCATTGGGTTGGTTCCCATCTGGCGGGCAAATACCCGAACCGAATCCGACACCGCATTTACTCCGAGTTTAATGTAGGACGACTGGTAGGTGCCCTTCTGAAATTCCTTGTAGAGCATCCACGACTGGTAGGAACTATCAGTAAGAACGCCGGAGTCAATACCCAGTGCATCGAGGGTAGCCCCTTCGGTTGACCTGCTAACAGAGGTGACAGCTTTCGGGGTTCCTTGGTACAGGGTTATCTGCTGGTCAGACCTTACGAAGTCTATGTTGTAGAAACTCAGGTTTCCTACTTCAAGGCGAATCGCAAACGGAGCAAACACCTGAACCTTCGAGGTCTTAATCGTAATCCTGACAGTAGCGGGCTTCACTGTGTCGCAGGGGACGTCATTTGTATAGGCGTAGGCGATAAGCTGTTGAAAGTCAGCTCGGGAAACATCTGAGAATCGAGATACGGCATTACCCATACTCTCCACCTGGTAAATCACGTTACCGGCAAAGTAGGTCAACTCCTTTCCGACGAGAGAGCGAGAAACCGAGCTCAGGATGGGGTCGGTCTCGGCTTGCGCAAAAAGCGTGTCAATAATCTGCTGACGAGTACGAGGCATAAGACAATGAAGCTACACTAAAACTAAAATTCTTTACATCATTCTGGTAAACAACGACAACTTGGATTGTATCGTTCACCATCTCAACCGAGCGGCAGGACAGACCCGAAATCTGCTCGCAGCATCTCTGAACTGCTGAGGTCAGATAAGAGTCTTCCGGAGAGTGGGGTACTGCAGTAGTCCCGAGGGACTTATCCTGCAAGAAACTCCCCACGGTGGTCTTCAACAGAAGGTACAGGTCATTCCGCAACTCAGTAGACCCATAGACAAATTCAAGGTCGGACCCTGCACCAGCAACAACTACCGGTGGGGTCAGGTCCTCTTTCGGGTTCGGTCTAAGTTCCAACGGGAAATCCATAGTGCTATTCTTACATAGAATGTATTACAAAACGGCCACCAGAGCATTCAAGACCGCTACAACAGAGTTAAGCGTCGCCAAGAAGGCCGCCACTGAGGGCTCTTCTGTCAACTTAAAGAGAGTGCAAAACGTAGTAACGGTAGCAACGGCTACTGTAACTATTGCCACTGACGACTTGTAAGCAGCTACCTTTTGCTGGTACTGCATTTCCCAGTATGCCAGCACATCCTTATAAATAGCAATTTGCTGAGCGAGGGACGCCATATCAGCAGCCGCCAGTTCTGGCGCAGTACCCGGAAGAGCTCCAAGTGCCGCCTGAGCCGTCATTATAACGAGCTGAGCCTCGAGAGGTTTTATATTTACAGCGTCAAAGGTTACGAGGTATGCCTTCTGCCCCAATAGATTAGGGGTGTTCTCAGCTATTTCCAAGGACGCAACTCCCACACTGGAAATCGAGTCGTTTATCTCTTTGAGTTTATCCTTTATAGCCTGCTTTATGGCTTCCTTAGCCTGTTCCTTAGCTTGCTTCCGTTGCTCTTTAGCCTTTTTCCTTGCCTCTTTCCTGCGTTCACGCATTTTCTTCCTATTTTCAGAATCGCTTTCAGACGACTCTTCTTCAGGGGTATCCTCTTCTTCAGAATCAAGAGCAGAGAAAGTCATCGAGTAAATCTGGTCTGCACTCAAGGGAAAGGAGCCGAGGGAAGGAACAATGATTCCGGGATCTACTGGTACAACTGCCATAATCAATGAAGTATCGTTATGTCTTCAAGTTTCGTCGCATCAGTCGCCAACCATGACGACAAGTTAGAGCCAGACCCAAGCATAGCAAGGTCTTTAAGAATAGCCTGAATCATCGTGTTGAGATACTGGATATTGATTAGACCCCCGTTAGCTCCATCATGAAACATAATGTCACCCCCAGATACAGCCATAACCATGCCCTTGCTATTCTCGATGTAGAGTTCCTCACCTTCAGTGTACACAATACTCCAAGAACTCCCATCTTTCGACACAGAATCCCACAGCACGCTGAACGATGAAGGTACCGACATAGAAGGGTCAAAGTTGTTGTCCCTTGCTTTACCCAGCACCAGCGGGTTAGAATAATCTCCATCGAACAGATAGACGTAAACCACGTCTCCCTCGTTAAGAGGTATTGCGTTACATACCGGATAGAGGTCGCCTACTTCCTTTGAATTCTCCCAGACACCGGCAGCCTCTATCTTCACCCGACCCTTCGAGTCTTCCGAAGAGTTCGTAACCACTTTCGCCTTTACTATCATAGAATCTGGTCTGTTTCTCCGTAAGGGAATAACACATAAGTCGTTGACTGAGCTTCCTGAGCAATGTCCTGACGACTTATAAGAATGAAGGTCTTATCCGTCCCAATCTCAGTACACCGGCACCCGGGGGAGGAAGGAATCGTAAACACCGAGTCGTATTTCACGAACGTGTTATTAACGAACCGACGCCAGAAGGCCGCTTGGAACTTTCCAACCTCTACGGACTTGCGGTCTTCCGTTGTTATCAGCTTGTACATGTTCCTCATACCGGAACCCTCTTGGAACTTAGCTATCTGCTCGGTCTGGGTATCGTCATCGAAGAACAGGAACCTCATGGAACCGGCTTCCCTGTTGATAAAGGACGCACCCGATCGTTGCTCTACCAGATTACCCGAGAAGGAGGTAGACACTTCTGCATTCTGCTGAGCCAGAACATCGATGAAGTACAGGATGCCATTAAGACCGAAGTGAATAGTCGGGCATCCACCGTTCACAGCGCACGACTCAGCGATAAGTGTATCAATAAGGGTCTTACCGCTCATCGAAGGGAGGACATAGTGAACTTTCTGAGTCTTATTCACAACCTCAAACTCACATACAGCGAGTGCCTCAAGAACCTCTTGGAGTGTTCCCGTCATGTTGATAGGCGTCGTCACTCTTTGCAGAAAGTCCATGTAGGCCTTCGGGTAGCATGTGTACTGGTACTCCTGAACATTTACCCGCTCAACCGTCACCGGAACGAACTCGTACTGACCCGCCACTTCGAGGGACACTTTGTCATAAATCATTGGATACGACAGAGTAAACACCAGAGTAGCACAGTAATCGAAAAGGCTCTCGCTTACCGTGACCGACTGAGCAAACAAATCAGTATCTCCTGCAAATATCCTCATCTCAATACAAAAAGCTGTTCACCACCGAAGGGTCCAGATACTGAATCGACACTCCGGCGGGGATAGATGTCCAATTTACACGAGGGTTCAGCACCTCCAAAATACGGAGATAACGGTCATCGTCAGAATTATAAATAATCCTGACAATATAAGCAAGGTTATCTCCTTCCGAGGTAATATACCGCTTGGACCCGTAGGATTGATATGCCTCTTCAACAGTCATAGCTTATTGATTTTGGGAATCATTCCAAGTTTTCTTATCTGTCTTATCATCCATCTCAGGAGCATCGGGTACCCATTGTTGAGCCTGACCTCGCATAATCTTGTCGAACAAGTCGGCAGTTATAGGTCGGAATGTCTCCAAATCGAGCTTTACTTCAATGACGGAGGGCACTCCTTCCGAGTAGTACAACGTCGGGATCGACACTTGCATCGAGCGGATAAACACATCTGAGATAAGAATCTTTCCGTATCGGAAGTCCAAACCTGACCCTGCGTCCATCATCTCAAACGTAGGAGGAACCCTCAGAAGGTACGCGGTTCCTGTAATCCCGTTTATAAGATTCCTCAGCTTGGTCCATCCTTGTTCACCGTCTGACTTAAAATCACCCGTTACCATATTAAGGACCGAGCCCACGTTGGATCGGAAGTTGGCCAAGAAGTTTACTCCTGTATTCTTGAAGAACCCTTCAAACTTATCCAGAATCGCATCCGCGCTTATCTTGTAGGACCTCGACGGGAACGTCAAGTAGGCAAGGTTCGCAAGGGGTTGCAGGAAGTCAGTCTCGATAGAGTCTTGAAGGGCCAGCACTCCTGACACGGAGAACTTCAAGGAGTTTACTCCGGTAAACTGGAACTTCTTAGCATAGTCAAGTTGTGTCGTGATTCCGTACCCCACGCTGGCTATTGTTCTTGCAAGGCTCATCACCTTGTTATTGAACACACTGTTGAATAGCCCCGCCAGCGGGTCAGTCGACTCGACCTGTCCTCCGAGACTCAGGTTAGATGCCCCGGCATACAGAGAGACGTAGATGGCCGAGCCTGTCTTGGGGAAAGTATTAAGCGTACCCTCCACCGTCTCACGGTTGGGGAGTCTGACCCCTTCCAGCCAGAACTTATTAAGTTCCCGTATTGATTCCAGATTCAGTGGCATACTACAACAGCATTCCCCATGCCTCTTTAATCAGGGATACATCATCCCACGGAAGCACTCCGAATCCGGAGTCTCCATAGGACAATCCCCACGAGTTTACAAATTCAAGGCCCTCAGGAGTATATCCTACCGCAGCCACAGCGTGGAACCCTTCAAGGGATGGACCTCTCCAGAAGGACTTAGCCTGAGAGTCGTAAACGGGTAGTCCTATCACAAAGGGTGCCGAGGACACCAGATGTTCCTTCATAAGCAGGCGGGAAGGGATTATATAGTATCCTCTAATGACCTCATTAACTCCATTCAACTGATAACCTATCCGCTTCATGAAGTCGAAGGCTTGTTTGAAGGACATGCCATCATCCGATTCTCTGGCTGAGAATATGGCATCCACATCCATGTCTGCCTTGGACATACCGCACGATCTCCAATACCATTCTACCACCTGAGAAATAGCCAAAGGGACGCACTTGTTAGTGGCCCCTTGGTCTTTAACCTCACGAATGTAGGAGGAGTAAGAGTAACTCCCCGGTAACTGAAATGACGCGCCCTTCGCGGGGGACGCATAGACGGATTCATCACCCGTTATCTTAGACAGAGTTAAACCCAGCATCACTTTACCTGTTTATGATGGAAGACCATCGTTGAATCAAACAAATCAATCGTAAATATCGACTCCTTGATGGAGTCTCCCGAAAGTGTCTCAATGAAGGTGTACCTTCTCAGAATCGTACCATCATCCAACTGGAAGTTGGTCTGACGCCAACGTTCGAGATTACGAGGTATTGAATTAGCCTCACAGATGGAATCGAGCTTCTCTACCGGGTAAATGCCCCGACTCTTGAATGACATAACCCCTACGGTAGAGCATCGGATGAAGACCCATCCGAGGGCGAACGCCAGCACGGCACATACAAGAAGGAGAAGACATCTCTTCATCTCTTTATCCACTTCGTTATTCATTGCTTATTTGACGCAAGGATGTTTGACACTTTATAAAATCTGAGGACATTCTGAACGTCCTCCAAATTGACATCTGCTGAGTGCTCCACCATAGAAATTCCTCGAACCATCCGGGCCATTACATCTGAATCGGTAAGGTCTATCTTCTCATTAGGAGCAAACCCTGACACGTCCGAAACCACACGTACCCAGTCATTTATACGATCACCGTTGGAAGTAGTAACATAGCTATGGCCTTTCGCGTTATGGGCAATGTCAGCGATAGTCGTATAGGTTCCTCCCGACTGGGACACGTCATAAACGGTCTGGTACTTACCGAGATTAATAGCGCCTGCTCGAATAGCCGTAGCGTAGTCTTGGTAGACAGGGAACACCAAAGAATTAACCCCAAAGGTGTAGCCAATCTGACCTACCCATGGGTCCTTCTTAGACATTTCAGGTGTTGTAGTCACGGACATAAGGTTCTTGCCCTTTATTCCGATCTCAGAGTTTGTCGTTGAGGACACCCGCACGGTAGGAGCTCCCATCGCGCGTTCATTCTTAATCGGGACAAAGGACATAGAAGACATAGATTCACTGGAAGGATTGGATTCAACTGTAAAATCAGAAATCGTCCCTCCGAATAGCATCGGATTAACTACCTTCCCTTTCCGAAAGATGGATTCACCAACCACGGGTTTGGAGGAAAACTCTCTCGCTTCTATGTGTAGGTGGGCTCCGGTTCCCCAGTCGGAGCCATCCTTACGCTTTGCTCCACCGTAAGAGTTACCCGATAACGCGACAACCTGTCCTTGCGAGATCTTATCTCCCGGGTTAACGAGAATCTCGGACAAATGAAGGAACCGGAACCCAGTCTTGCCATCTTCCGAAACGATCTCCACATAGTTTCCCGCCTTAGGTCTGTCCTTAGCTGTATAGACCACGTAACCTGAGAACGGGGATCGAACAGGTGTACCCATAGGAGTAGCTAAGTCTATCGCTCTGTGAATATAACCATCTCGAGCCTCCCCGTACTGAGACGTTATTCGATAGCCTGTTAGCTGCATCTTATCGAACAGAGTCCCCTCCGGGAATGACACTTCACCTATTCTATCACCTGAGATAATCCCCTGTTGAGTAACAGCTTCACGAAACTCTCGCAGCTGGGATATCTCTTCCATCGGTTTGGAATAATCCTCAGCAATAAGCGTTTCGTAACCTTCCATGACCTTACGCCGCAACCCGAACCGAGAGACCGCAAGGGCGAGTCCAAGAAGTAGAAGACCCCATAGAGAGATTCCCTCAGAGGTAGATTCACCCTTTGCAGAATCGGGCAAATCAATAGGGACATTAATTCCACTTGGCATAGCTTGGAGGGAAGAGAATGCCACGTCAGGGGACTCAGCATCCTGACGATAATCCTTTGCGAGCAACGCAGAACTCCATACCTTCAAAGCCTCATCGGATAACGCCATGAACGACCTATAACCTGAAGATCGTATTGGAGGATACTCTGGCTTCTTGGGAGTACTGGCTTCTTGGTCTTCTACTTCTTCAACCACACGAGAAGAGACCGAGGGGGTTTCCTCGGACTCTTCCGGTTTATCCTTCTTCGATTCATTGAAGCGGAGGATCAGTCTAAGTATGGCCAAAGGTATCATAATCAGTTAGACCCGGGTTTCGTATCTTGTGAATTTTCCTGAGTATAATTATTTATGATAGTCTGTTGTACGGGTGCAACACTCTGACTTGGCACTCCGGGTCTACCTAACCTTGATAAATCCTCAGCCGACTTGTACCTCAAGGAGTCTGGTGTTCCCCAGTCAGTGGTATTCATCATAACAGACGCGCGGTAGACGTCTTCTGGATTATTCATACTCCAATTTGTCCTACCAGAGACCTTATCAGCATTTAACGCCTCAATCACCGACTGTACTCTGCCCGTTTTTATGGCCTCAGACAAGGAAGGAAACCTCTCCCTTGACTTAGAGTTCTTTGGATTAGATAGAATCTCTCCTACTACTCTGTCAGTAACATAGTCTGACACAGCTCCTTTAACGGTAGTAGGGTCCCATTCAACAGGACCCATAGTGGCTAACTTATAGTCTAACTCCCTCCTAAACTTACCTTTACTCAACAGATACTTTTCCTGGTCTTCCTGAGACATGTCTTCCCAGTCATCGGGCAATGACATTTTAGATCCAGAGAAAAGGTAATTCGACAAGACGGAACCCCACCCAAGTGCCGCGGCTGTTAGTGGGTTGAGATAGAAGGGCGACCCTTTTGTGTAGTACAAGGTACTTACACGCCTTGCAGTATCAGAAAAGCCAAGACCTCGCTTACCTCTTCTGGTAGCCGCATTTATCTCAGCTTTATAATTCTCATCAACCGTATCTACATAACGTTGAGCTAACTGACTTTCAGTAAGATTGTCCGTATTTACCCGAGGGGACAGCGGGATTGAGTAATAGCTGCCAGACTCCCTCCACTCTGCCGTGTTCTTACCCTCGAGTAGCGCTCTTAGCACAGCGACCTCTCCCTTTGAATTATCACCAGCAAACACCTTAATGAAGTGGTCCATCATTTTGGTATTTCCTGTTGCCCTTATAGCCCCCATTAGAGTAATCATATCCTTATCAACCTTTGGAGCAAAGGCAGCATACTCTGGGTTACTCTGCAGCTCTTTAATTTGAGCACTCATGTAAGAGGCCGCTTCAGGTACATCCTCTTTATTAAGTCTCGAGATAGAGGCTTCAAGACCCTCAGCCTTGAGGTCCATATAGTCTTTCAGAGCCTTCTCCAATTCAAATCGCGCTTGGGCACCTCTCTCCTTGAACGACTCAAAAGACTTACTCAGCACAGACGCTACACCAGCCACCGCAGCCATACCACCAGCAAGGAGCATACCCCACTTCAGCACCTCCTTAATGTCATCCCACCAAGAAGTACCTTTGGGCTTCTTCTTGGATTCCTCCGACAACTTCCATCGGGTAGGCTTCTTGGTATTTGTCGGTTTTGACTCTGCAATATAGGCCGATACCTCCTTGGAGGTTTTAGCCACCTCCGCATAGGCTTGTTCCTCTACAACGGTTTGCTGACGCTCCTCTTCTTGTTCGATCAGGTCTTTACGGTCTTCGGATTTGTCCTTGCTCACTTCTTCCTTATCCAAACCGAGCGTCTTATAGAGGGCGTTGAAATAATTGAAGAACAACCCGGAGATATAAATCCTCAGATCACTATCACGAAGCTGAGCTTTGACCTCCCGAACGTCGGCATACTCCTTCATCAAGTCATCCATGGATTTATGGACGCTTTCCTGAAATTTCACTGGGTCAAAAGAAGGGGTAGGACTCTTAACATCATCCAGAGTAGGAGCCTGTCGGTTTACGGTCATCTCCTGGGACTGAACCATTGACTTCAACAGAGCAAAGTTCTCAAGGTTGTCCACATCCAAATACTCCACGAAGTTCTTTAACTTCGAGGACAGCATCAGGGATTTTAGTTTATTACGCTCATCCTCAGACAATCTGTCTGGATGGCCTGAGTCTCTATCTGCAAGGGTTGCCTCTCGTGACAGCTGAGCCTGAGCATTGCGCCACCCCTCATTGATAGAGGCTATCTGCTGAGCCAGTTTATAGTACTGGACCGCCCGCGGAGAGTCCGGATCACCCACAGCATCCCGAAGTTCAAGAAGTCGCTCGAACATCTTGATTGCTTCTTTCAACTGACCGAGGTTATCCATGAGGTCCTGCTTCTTAAAGGAAACTTTATCAGCTTTCTCCAAGAAGTCGTCCATCATCTTGTTAATCTCAGGTAACTTTGCACCAGCCATGATTTTAGCCTATTACACCGCACAAGTAAACAACCCAAACAACCACACATAAACACAGAAATCAAAGAAAATAGGACCACTTCCTCAATCGTAGGCCTACATCCCCACTTCTACATCAGCCGACATTTGTTCGAGTTCTGAAATAGTCAGGTTAAGGAACGCATCAAACCCTCCGATGAAGTTGGAAACCCTCATAAACTCGGACACCACCTTCTGAGTCGACCAGCTCATCAAGGACTTCTCAAAGGGAACGATCACGTTCAGGTGGGCCCCGCACTTTGGACACACAGTCTGCACCAAGTTAGTAACCCCATGGAAACACATCTCCCTAAACAGAAGGGCCGACATGTAGATATGGAAGTTGTAGTTGGAAACCTCTCGAAGTGCCTCTTCAGTCAAAGGGAATCCGAAGGTCTTACACACGAAGGCCTCCGAATACAGCTCCCGAAACTTCGAAGGGTCCTCGGAAGATTTATCCATCGCCCACTTCGCAACATCACGCTCCTCCGACGCCGACAGGAACGAATAGGAGTACTCCTTACCCATGCAAGTCTTAGTGATAGTCTTTGGGGTACCCTCTTCCAGTTCTTTAACTTCTTGGTCTCCGAGAACATACGACACCTTAAAGGAGTGCCCACAGGGGCACTTAACATCGAGGGATATATTGTTCATGTGGAGGGCTGCCACTGCAATAGTCAGCAGGTAGTCCTTGTCCTGAAAGGTCATCCTATCCAAGTCTGACGGATCGGACAAAAGCATCTTAACGAACTCGTATCCTATTTCGTCTTCGCCGTAATTATGGAGAGATAGCTCCCGGAGGTTTGCGTACACTGGAACCTTGAAGTCAACCTCCCTGCACCCAAGGACTCCAAGAGAAGGTAATACAACTTTCATATTATTCAACGATACCTGAATTATAGGGGTTATTACCAGCCTCAGGGGCCAGCAAAGTTTCCCTTTTTATCTCAAAATTAATCAGTGATCTCGTAACCGTAGACAGGTTGACCCATCGAGTATTAGAATAGCTCATAGGGAGAGATACCATAAGTGGTTGAGCGGTCTTAGGATCAAACTGGAACTGAGGGGTTCCAAACTTAACTCTTTGTAACTCAAACAAAGGTACCTCCAAAAACTCCTCGTCCCACCGCAATCCCACCTTCATAACAAACAGGCCCACTTTCAGTGTCACAAATCCTTGGCCCGGGGATGGAGCCCGAAGTAGTCCAGTCATGGGGTCAAACTGTCTCTCATAAAGGAACATCAGAGCGTTAAAGTAATCGAAGGGTCCCTTGATTCCTGAGTTAGAGTTAGTAGGCATCATCAAAGTAACCTTAGCTTGATCATTAGCCACTGACGGAATGGGGAGTCCAATAGCCTGCTGGTGATAAGACCATGATAGAGATGAAGGAGGGAGAGCCGACTCAGTCATAACCCAGTTTATAGAAGAGAACTTATCAAGACCATAGTCTGAAAATAAACTATACCTCTTATCATCTGCGTTCACCAAGCTAAACTGCAAGAAGTAATCACATTGAAGTTGAGGAGCCATAGGCACCTCATCAGACCCTTCAAGTTTTTCGAGCAGTTTAGCCCTGTCGTCCTCGTCGTCTTGAAGAGACGACGACAGCTGGACCCTCTTAATAGAGAGCGGGCCCTTGCTCGACAAAAGGTCCATACGGGCCTTCACTTGCTGCTCCATCCTTGTTCCAAGGCTTCCCATATCAGATTATCCCTTTAAGCGCTTTGATGTAATTGTAGTGAACCGTAACAGACCACAGGACTGGTTTGTCTGGGGCATCTGCTGAAAACTGTACCGGCTCAATCCTCCGAATCCAGCACTTGCACAGCACCTGGGCTGTAGTAAGAGTAGAGAACACCGTCCCAATCGCAGAGACAAGTGACCCCAGCAGATTATTTGTGTTCAGGATGCTACCATAATCCCCGAGGAGTAGGTAAGTATCGAACAACACCTTCTTATACATCACCGTCATAAGGTTGAGCCTTACCTGAGTGAAGATACTATCTGGAACGGTAAATGTCCAATCAGAACTTACCTTAAACCGAGTAGGGAGCTCCACCTCTTGCCCTCTAACAGGGATAGTCACTCCTTGCAGTTCCTCAGTGGGGAACGTGGACGATTGGCCCACGATAGCCATCTGCAATATGCGAGGGCATATCACAGTGACGTCCTTCTGAGTCAAAGGGTGAGGGATGGCCAGACGGAAAATATCAATCTTACGACTCATATACGGATTTAATAAAACAGGTAGGGACTACTGCTGTATCCCTACCTGCCACCAACTTACCTAACCAACTACTTACGAGGGAGCAAATCCTCGATATAATCGAACCGGAACTGGTAGTTCCATTTCCAGTTTTGAGTCGGATCGTTCTGGTCGAGGTTCACGTCCTGACGACCCACACACCATGCGTTATGCAACTTGACTCGGAACTTAACATTGCTGTTGAGATCACGAGCGTAGACTATGATGTCTTGGTAAGGGCCAGCGACTCCGGCAGTGATAGCACCAGTCATTTGGTCCCAGTACTTATGACGAAGCCCCTCACAGAGCTCGTAAGCACGACCATCATCATTCTCAGGGATCATGAAGCTCCACGAGTGTGAGTTTTCTGGAACTGTCGGGTAGCTAATCAGCTCACCTGCTACAGCCAGAGTCGTCACCCTCGTCTGCTCTGACGGGTACGACGTTGACTGAATCGTCATAGCGTACTCGCCCAACTCCGGAATATCCACAAGGAAGTTGTGGATATTCATCGGGTTGGCTATCTGTTGCCGAAAGGCATCAACTTTTCTTGACATACCTCAAAGATTTTAGATTATTCCTGACTGATGTCGGTCACTGTAACCGAGGAATCGGTAGCGGTGATCTTGATCTTAACCCGCTCAGTGAGTTTCTTAAACCAGAGCTCCGCCTCAATGTTGAGACACTCGCCTCCTTGGGTGAGCGCGTCAGTATTGATATCGTCTCCACACGAGATAAACGATTCGGATTTGAGCTCTCCACGGGCAATCATCTGACCGAGTTTCGTGTTGCACTGCTCTTGGAAAGAGAGTCGTTCGGTAGCGTCCGATGTTACCTCAGTATGAATCACGTATTCAACGTCCGTAAGCAGCCACGACAGCAGGGCGGCAGTAACACGCATCACGTTCATCTTGCCGAAGTAGGACGACTGGTTAGCGTACTGAGAGCGGATG
>ENA-OPNW01000501-OPNW01000501.1-human-gut-metagenome-genome-assembly--contig:-NODE-501-length-24503-cov-5.392875_pt1 | contig 24503 bp, 23 predicted proteins | sample MGYA00241540_ERZ501777 | MGnify/ENA primary metagenome ERZ501777 (study PRJEB25962, sample SAMEA2042615) | human gut metagenome | biome: human gut; feature: human-associated habitat; material: faeces...
GTTCTCTTTACGCACAAGGTAACGTTAAATGTTTTCTGGACAGTAATACGTATTACAAAGTTGTCAAATTTTGACAAATCGTATCATACGCAGTATGATTAATTTTGTGTTTTTGACTAAATCAATGCTCATAAAAATATGTATAAAAGCAGTCAAAATATTAGATTAACGTGGATATATCTCACATACACCAAGATTTATCCAAATATCAAAAATATATAAATATATATCCAACATATTTGATGCAAACCTGGACAGTCTGGCATATCTCCACGTCAATTCTAATTTTGGACTACCAAGATACTATTGCAAAGCATAAAATAATTTTATCAAAATATTTGAAATATTTCTAATTTATTATTATATATAAAGTATAAGATTTTTCAACATTTCCTAAATATTCGAAATTGGTAAATTCGTACCCACTCTAAACAAATTTGATGTCGACTTTAAAATTTGTTATGAGTTCTTCTATTCAGCATGATGCAGCTGTAAAGATGCTAAGCTACATCATGTATCAAAATGATTAAAAAGCATCAACTAAAACAAAATTATAGTAAATTAATGTTAATTTTGTTTAGGACTGTCTTACAAATTATAGATTTAAAACCAATTCTTATGGTTTGTTTTATACAAAGTTAAAAACAGGATTTTTTAACAAACATAACTTCATCACCACTATGCTTGAGTGGTGTAACTTCTCTCAGCCATCACCACAAATGATGGCTGTTTTTTTGTTATATATATGCCAAAAAAAATTTTATTTTTATATAAATAGATAAAACTAAAATTATGACGAACGACAGACGAAACCTAAAGCGAAATACAGCAGACTATGAGTCAATTCTAACAGATTGCAACAAGGACTGCAAACAATTCTTGCAAGTAATTATCACTCAATTAGAAAGCGACTATAAGCAAGTTCCACAAGAGTTCTTGCCTATGCTAATATTGATTAGAGACTGGTATAATGTCTATCTTGAAGCAAGAGATGATATGGCTAAGTATGGCATTTTGTCTAGAGATGAGCGTAATAGACTTGCCAAATCACGCAGCTTCAGTGTAATGAACATCGCATACAACAATGTTCTGCGCATACTCAACCAATTCGCAGTCAGTCCATTGAATAAAGCTAGAATGATGAGTCTAAATAAGAATCAACAAAATTCTGATACTCAAGCTTACATTGACTCAATATTGAATGGATAATTTACAATTGTAAATTGTCTAAAGACAATTATATTTGCATAAGCAAATTAAACAGCATAATGATTGAACAAACTGAATATTACCAATACGCACAAGACGTCCTAAGCGGCAGAATCAACACATGTGAGACTATAAAGCAAGCAGCATCTCGCTTCTTGCAGTTCTTAGAGCGTGATGATATGTACTTTGACCAAGCTGATGTTGACAAGAAGATACGCTTTGTCGCTAAGATGAAGCACTCTACTGGTGTGCATGCTGGCAAGCCATTTATCTTACTACCATGGCAACAGTTTGCATTTGCTAATATATTTGGCTTCAAATGGAAAGAGAACAATTATCGCGTAACTAAAAAAGTCTTTATGTTCTTAAGCCGTAAGAATGGCAAGACTGCTCTTGCTGCTGCTCTAAGTCTATGCTGTACTACTATAGACAACGAGTCCGGAGCTGAAGTCGACTTTGTGGCCAACTCAGCCAAACAAGCAGGCATATGCTTCAGACAGACTAAAGACTTTGCGCAATCAATTGACCCTAAAGGACTTATATATAAAATATATCGTAATGATGTAAGAGTTCCATGCACCAAGTCATACATACAGACTCTGTCAAGCGACAGTATGGGCAATGATGGATATAACAGTCAGATGTTTGTTATAGATGAGATGCATGCTCAACGTAATTGGGACTTGTACAATGTGATGAAGTCAAGTCAAGGTATGCGTACACAACCATTGTCTATTGTAATTACAACTGCTGGCTTTCTAATTGGTGACTCATATCCATGCTATAGTATGTGGAACACATGTAAAGATATTCTATCTGGCTCTAAGCAAGACGACAGCCAATTCAGTCTGATATACCAATTAGATGAAGGTGATGACTGGACAGATGAGTCTAACTGGATAAAATGCAGTCCAAGCTTAGGACAGACAGTAACATATGAGTATATGCGTGATGAGGTGAAGTCTGCATTGAACAACACATCACTTGAAGTTGGTGTTAGAACTAAAAATTTCAATGAGTGGATGCAGTCAGCAGAAGTTTGGCTGCCACATAACTTATTGGTAACCAACTCAATGCCATTTGAACTAGAAGATATTTGCCAAGGCAAGCACAGTTATGCATATATTGGAGTCGACTTGTCAGCAGTAAGCGACTTGACAGCAGTCAGTGCAATGATAGAGAAAGATGGAAAATGCTATTTCAAAACTTGGTTATTTTTACCTGAGTCTGCACTAAAAGAGTCAGCCAATGGTGAGCTATACAAAGAAGCGCATCGCAAAGGCTATCTGCACGTTACAGAGGGTAACGTCGTCGACTATGACTACATATTAAATAAAGTATTGGAAATCAATAATATATGCCGTATAGCATCAGTCAATTATGATAGTTGGAATGCTACACAATGGGCTATATCAGCCGAGCAAGCTGGCTTACCATTAGAGCCATACAGCCAAGCAATTGGCAATTTCAATCGTCCAACTAAAGAGTTTGAGCGCTTGCTTAGAAGTGGTAAAGTTGTGTTAGACAGAAATCCATTAGTGATATGGTGCTTCGACAATGCTCAGCTAAAAGTGGACTGGAACGACAACTGCAAGCCGACTAAAGGAGACAGCAGATGCAACAAAATAGATGCTGTAATATCTAATCTACAAGCATTAGGTGGAGCATTGAATGAGCCAGTTGTCGCTGCTAAGTTAACAACGTTATAATATTTTATTATTATATAGATAAAACAAAAACATAAAAGAAATACATGTCTTGGTTTAATTTTAAACGAAAAACAGAGAAACGAGGCTTAGTCTATGTGAAGCCATATTCCGATGGCTTGTTCTTTGGAAAATACTCAAAGAAGACACATCTGACTCTGTCTGCAGTCTTTGCTGCCGTAGAGATGATATCTAATGCTATTGCCGAGCTGCCAATCAAAGTTAAGCAGACTGCAATGAATGATACGCAACTAATTGACCATCACTACTTTGAACGTCTATTCTACAGTCTGAAGATGAGTAAATTCAACTTCATCAAGCAACTTGTATGGGATATGATGCTGTATGGCAATGGATATGCATACATCAAACGAGACAGCAAAGGCAACCCAGTTGACTTGATATACTTGAAAGAGTCAGCCGTCTCAGTACAGTCTATACCAGAGAATGACACGCTCTACTACATTGTTAGCGGATATAAAACAGTACCTGGCCGTGTTGATTGTATTGATATGATACACATATACAAGAACAGCAATGATGGATATGTTGGCCGTGGACTGTTGTCATATGCACAAAGAGCTATGGACTTGTCTAACTATACAGAGTCTGCAGCTGAGGACTATTTCAGTTCTGGCTGTAATGTGAAAGGTATATTAAAGTTCAGTCGTGGTATAGTAAGTGATGAGCAGAAAGAAGCTATACGCTCAAGCTGGCAGCAAGTACATGGCAGTGGTGAGTCTACATCTGGCCTTGCTGTACTAGAAGGTGATGCTGACTTCATACCAGTATCACAGAATGCTGCTGACTCACAGATGATTGAGTCACGTGTCTTCAACATACAAGAGATTGCAAGATTCTTCTGCATCAGTCCAGTGCTGCTGCAAGACTTGTCACACTCATCATACTCTACTGTTGAAGCAATGAACCTACAGTTCGTCCAATACACTCTAATGCCTTACATTGAGCTGATTGAAGACGAATTCAACCGCAAACTTGTGTATACAACGCCAAGCTATATGCATGACAACTTATATATTGACTTAGACGAGTCTGCGTTGATGAAAGGCAACAAGACAGATATGGCAAACTATGCATCTACACTAGTCAGCAACGGCATTATGTCAATAAATGAAGCTAGACAATTCTTTGGACTAAATCCAAAACAAGGATGCGATGACTTGTTCATACCTTACACAGACATCAACCAGAACAAAATCAATCAAGATGAGAATCAACAAGAAAAAAATCAAAATGAGTTATGATATATACAATAAACAACTGTATACGAGCATTTGGATATACCAACTTTGACAATCTGATTGCTGACATGGGTTCAATTGATGGACTAAGAGAATATGTCAGAGCGAATGGATATGCCGATATAGCTGTCGCTGAAGACACTGAGCTGCTTCTAGTTGATGTGAATGGCAAGACTTGGCATACTGGATGCTATGGTGCTAAGCTAGAACCAGGGCCAGACCCAGAACCTGGTCCAGACCCAGGCCCAGGTCCAGACCCAGGCCCAGACCCAGGCCCAGGGCCAGAGCCAGAAAAATAATACTTATGTTTTACTTCAACTGGTGATAGTAATGTTACAATGAGACAATTTGGCACACCGACTGATATATCTAATAATAAAGTAATACAATACAAACTAAATGATGGTGAATGGCAAACATAGGATTTGTCAGGTGTAACATTACATGATGGTGATAAGATGTATTTGAAGTCTGATGACACAATACCACTTAATGAGAATGAGATGACATATAAACAATTAGAGATTATGGGCAATATTGCTGCATCAGGTAATATTATGTCATTACTTAACTTTAGTGATACTGTAACAAATTATGGTTTTTATGGTTTGTTTGCATCTTGCTCACTTACAACTACACCTGAACTACCAGCTACTACATTAGGAGAATCATGTTACGAAAGCATGTTCAGTATGTGCATGTCACTTACACAAGCACCAACAATATTACCGGCTACAACATTGGCAACTAGTTGTTATAAAGATATGTTTTCTTATTGCATGTCACTTACAACTGCACCTGAACTACCAGCTACTACATTAACTAGAAGTTGCTATGGTAGCATGTTCCAAAATTGTACATCACTTACGCAAACACCAGAACTACCAGCTACTACGTTGGCTGATAGTTGTTATTCTGGTATGTTCTATGGTTGTACATCACTTACAAAAGCACCAGCTCTACCTGCAACTGAATTGGTAGACTTCTGCTATAATGTTATGTTTCAAAATTGTACATCACTTGTAACTGCACCTACATTGTCAGCAACTACATTAGCTACTAATTGTTGCAGAAGAATGTTCTACGGTTGCGCAGCACTTACACAAGCACCTGCTCTGCCAGCTACAACATTAGTTGACTATTGTTACAGTGAGATGTTCTATAAATGCACATCACTAGTAACTACACCTGAGCTACCAGCTACTACATTAGCTGAAAATTGCTATAGAAGCATGTTTAGAGAATGTACATCACTTACAACTGCACCAGAACTACCTGCTACTACATTAAGTGCGATGTGTTATTTTGCCATGTTTAGACAGTGTTCAAAGTTAAATTATGTTAAAGCATTGTTTACAGATATACCAGCAAATTCTTTAGGTAGTTGGTTAAATAGTGTATCAACAACAGGTACATTCATCAAGAGCAAAGATGCTACATGGACTAATGAACAAGCTGGCATACCATCTGGATGGACTGTACAAGTTGAAGGTGGTGTAACTCCTGAACCAGAACCAGAAAGAGACTATTTGTGCTTTACTTCAACTGGTGATAGTACAGTTAGTATGACACAGAATGGTACACCAAACACATCAGCTAATAAAGTAATACAATACAAACTAAATGATGGACAATGGCAAACATGGGATTTGTCAGCTGTAACATTACATGATGCTGATAAGATGTATTTGAAATCAGATGATGAGATACCAATGTCTGAGAGCGAAGAAATATATAAACAATTCGTGATGACCGGCTCAATTACTGCAACCGGCAATATAATGTCTTTGCTTAATTTTAGTACAACATTGACAACTTACGCATTAGTTTATCTGTTTTATGATTGTACATCACTTACAACTGCTCCTGAACTACCAGCTACAACATTGACAGAAAGTTGTTATCAAAACATGTTCTCTGGTTGCACATCACTTACAACTGCACCAGCTTTACATGCGACCACACTAAATCTTAGTTGTTATGAGAGTATGTTCTTTAATTGTACATCACTTACACAGGCTACTGCCTTACCAGCAACTACATTAGTTGATAGATGTTATAATGCTATGTTCTTTGGTTGTACATCACTAACAACTGCACCAGAATTACCAGCTACAACATTGGCATATACTGGTTATAATAGTATGTTCAAAGGTTGTTCAAAGTTAAATTATGTTAAAGCAATGTTTACAGCCGTTCCAAATGCAAACTATTTAGGATATTGGTTAGATAGTGTATCTAAAACAGGTACATTTGTTAAGAATTCTGCTGCTACATGGGCTAATGATGAAGCTGGTATACCATCTGGATGGACAATACAAACTGCAAGTCCAGATAAATAATTTGTCTGTGACAAATACAAACAATCATAATAAAATATGATACAAACAATTTATTATTAATTGGTTTATAACCAATATATCAAAGATAAAAATCTTTGATTATTATTAAATAGAATTATACATACAAAATGGAACAAAATAGAGAAATAAGAAACATAGCGCGCGCATTTACAACAAATGGGCGTACAGTTAGTGGATATGCTATTCGTTTCAATGAAGACTCTGCTTTTATGGGCTTCACTGAGCGTATAAATCCATCTGCATTGCCTGCTTCTATGTTAGAGAATGCTGACATATTTGCCTATTTCAACCATGATTGGAGCAAAGTGCTTGCTCGTACACCAAACTCATTGAAATTAGACCTTCGTAATGATGGCTTATACTATGAGTTTGAAGCACCTAATACGCAAGATGGCAACGACTTGTTAGAGCACATCAAGCGTGGTGAGATGTACGGCACTAGTTTTGCATTCTCATTGCCTGAAGACGGCAGTGGTGAAGTATGGACTAAGCAAGAAGATGGAACATACATGCGCGAGATTATAATGTTTGACGCATTGTATGAAATCAGCCCAGTCTATACACCTGCATATCCAACTACTTCAGTATCAGCAAGATGCTTAGAATATGTTAGAAATACAGAAGAACAAAATATGAAAGAAGACGAAAAGGATGAAATGGAAGCTGGTAAGACAGCTGATCCAAATGAATCCAAAGAACAAGAAAAACAAAAAGAACAGGATAAGCCTGTTGAATCAGTCGAGCCTGAGTCATGTGAGCCTAAATCTGATGAATCTAAGTCATGTGACAATGAACCAGATGAAATGGATGAACCAGATGAAATGGATGAACCATGTGAAGGACCTCAATGTGACAAAGACGACGACTACAAAGAAAATATATCTAATAGAAACAAAATGAAAAAACAATTTTCACTCTTAAAGGCAATTAATGATATTGCTAACAACCGCTCACTTGATACTGTATCACAAGCAGTAATCAATGCTGGTGCAGATGAGATGCGTTCAGCAGGCCAATCATTCAGCGGTCAAATCCAGCTTCCAGTTGAGTCTAGAGCTGCTGTAACTGTAACAGATGAGCATGATGATGTAATTGAAGTTCAGTTTGCTGACTTGCTTACTCCACTTAGAGCTAAGAATGTGCTTGTCGCTGCAGGTGCTAAATATATGTCTGGCCTTATTGGTGATGTGCAAGTACCTATTATGGGTGCAGGTAATGTTACTTGGGAAGGTGAAGTCGCTAGCGCTAAAGAAGCTGGTTATACCTTCACCAGCAAAAAGCTTCAACCTAAACGTTTGACTGCATATGTTGACATCAGTAAACAATTCCTTGTACAAGACTCAATTGGTGCAGAACAAGCTATTCGCGCTGATATTGTAGCTGCTATAAACTCTAAGCTTGAATCTACCATTCTTGGTTCAGCACAAGGCAGCACTACTACTCCAGCTGGTATATTCTACGGCCAAACACCTAAGAAGATTACTACATTCAAAGACATCTGCGACCTTGAAGCTTCAATTGAAGACGCAAATATAATTGGTGAATGCAAATATGTGATGAGCAATAAAGCTAAGGCTGCTCTTCGCAATATGCCTAAGTCAAGCAAGTCTACCCAATTAGTAATGGAGAATGGTGAAGTTGATGGCACACCAGTACTCAACACCTCAAATGTTGAAGCACAAAACATTGCATATGGCGACTGGAACAACTTAGCAATTGGACAATGGGGCTCAATTGACCTTGTAGTTGACCCATATACACTTGCTAAAGACGGCCAAGTACGTATTGTAATCAACGCATTCTTCGATGCTGTAACACTTAGACCAGAAGCATTTGCATTTGGTACTACTCAAAACGGTTGATTGTCAACAGTTGAAATATATACTTAAACACACATGACTTATTTAGATTTAACAACACTTAAAAAGCATCTGAACATTGAAGCCGAATTTATCGATGATGACACATATATCGAGTCACTCGGTGAAGTCGCAGAAGCTATAGTGGAGCGTCATTGTGGAGTTAAGTTAGAAGACATTGCTATAAACAACGGTGGAGTTCTACCTCCACCTGTTGTTCATGCAATGATGCTCTTTGTTGGCAATATGTATATGAATCGAGAGTCCGTATCTGTCGCATCATACTATGATATACCACATTCATATGAGTATCTATTGTCAGCATATAAAAATTATAACAATTGCCAAGCATGAAAGCAGGAATATTGAATGAGAAGGTTAGAATATTGCGTTGTGTAGTTGAGCGTAATGAGTTCAATGAGCAGACAGACACATACAAGCCAATCGCTTGGATAAGAGCGGCTGTCTCTTACAAGACTGGCAATAGAGTGGACATCAATCATGAAGTGTTTTATGCTTACACAAAGACTTTCTATATTAGACGATATCAACAAATAACTGAGTTTGATAGACTTGAATGGAAAGGCAAGCAATACCGCATCTTGGCAATAAGTGATGATAGAGAATACAATCAAAAAATCATAGAATGCGAGCTAATCAATGACTAAGCAATATGAAATAGAAATCGGTCGCGACCTCAAAGATGCACTAAAAGAGTATTTTGACTTGGCAGATGATAGAATTATGTCTGCTGCAAGGCATGGTGTATCAGAAGGCATCAATTTATTGAGAGACCAAGTCTTGGCCAACATACAATCTTCTAAGTTTAGATATAACTCAACTACTGGTAAGTTTGGCATTCCGCTAATCCAAGGTGTTCGCACATATATGTGGAAGAAGATGCCTACTGGCTTTGTAAGCGTATTAGGCAACCAGAGCAAGAATGATGGCACTTGGAGATTAAGATTTTTTGAAATGGGTGTAACTAGAAAGAACAGAGGCTCGATTACACCAAACTGGTTTTTAAAGAATGCACTATCACAGCAAGAAGCTGCTACACAACAAGTTATACTTGCTGTTGAAAAGACAATAGATGACATCAATAACGAACAATGAAACAATCCTTATCAATAACTAAATATGTGTTAAAGCTGTTAAAAGCAAACAGCGCGCTAATGGCGTTAACGCCATATGAGCGAATATATCCTATAGATGCAAAGCAAGGCACTACATTTCCGTTTATAGTCATCAATCGAGATAGTGTGTTGTCAGCATATAGTAAAGATGGATGCTTTGAAGACACTGTAACAGTCACTGCCACTGCTGTAACAGACAGATATGATATGTCAGTCTCAATCGCATCTGAGATACGTAACTCACTTGAAGGCAAACGTTACAAAGATGATAATATATACATATCACAGATAACGATGCAGTCAGCAAATGAGACTATCTACAATAACGCTTTCATACAACAGTTGACTTTTGTGTTGAAAGTACAATGACAAATTTATAAAATTCTAGAATATGAATACAATTGTAAAAGGTGATGAATTGATGCTCTTTTATCAGGGCAAATCAATTGCTTTGGCTACTGCCCATACACTTACCTTGACTGGTAACACCATTGATGTATCGTCCAAAGACCATGGTTATTGGGGTGCATCTGAAGTAGGTAATTTGACTTGGGAAGTAAGCACAGACAACTTATACTCTACTACAGAGTTTGACAATCTATGGACCTTGTTTATTGGCAAGACTCCGGTTGAGATTGTATTTGGCACTTCTGCAGACTATGACACTAACGGCTTAGACCATGCATCCAAAGAGAACTGGGCACCAGCAACTCAAGGTGTACTTAAAGGTAAAGCTGTTATCACTAGTTTGACAGTGAATGCTAACACTGGTGAAAATGCTACATTCTCAGCTACATTCACTGGTGCATCTCCATTAGTGAAACAAGCTGGAGCGTGATTAGAACAGCATTGACGTCGTTCAATCATTTTTCATAAGTCAAGCAGGGTGTGGATGTGATATTCCATGCTCTGCTTTTGACTTTTTATAGACAATTTAATATTATTATATAGATAGATAAAAACATACATTACACGACTTATGAAAATCAAAATCAAAGAACAAGAATTAGAGCTACATTACTCACTTAGAATATACATGTTCTATGAGAATATAATGGGCCATTCAATCGATATGCAGACTATATCATCTTACACTAGTCTAGTGGTATTGTTCTATTCTGCTATATTGGCTACACTACAGTATGAGCACAAGAATTTGGATATCACATATGATGAGTATATGGACTGGCTAGACTCACAACAACATACTATATTGTCTGACTTTGCATCTTGGTTCATTAAGAATGTTGAAGTATCAGCTAAAGTGACACCAATTAAAGATGAACCTAAGACAAAATCTAAGTCAAAGAAAGACAAGGATTTTTAATTGTCCATGAAATGTTTAACGTCTTGGTCATACAGAACAGAATGGTTACGTATGAGACTTTCATGGACAATCTATTAGACTACGAGTTAGACTTATTGTGTGAGTATGTCAAATTTGCTTATAAGCATGAATGGGAGCAGACTAGATACATTGTATGGTCGAGCTTGGCACCATATATGAAAGGCCATAAGTCACCAAAAGATGTATTTCCATTGCCAACAGATGAAGATGAGCATAACAAAGAAATAAGCAACGAAGATATTGAACGGCTGAAAGCAAAAGCAGCTCAATACGAGCGAAAAACATGATTTTTTATTAAATGGCATCACAATTAAAAATAGGTATTACAGCACAAGATGAAGGTTTCTCTGCTGCAATGAATAATGCTACTAAAGCAGCATCCAAGACAGCTGACGTTATAGATAAAGTCAAGACTGGTAGTCTGAATGCAAGACAAGCATATTCTCAACTGAACAAGGCAACACAACAACTTGCTCTTGCTTATAATGCTATGTCAAAAGAGATGCAGCAGTCAGACATTGGTCAACAACTTGCTGCTCAGTTGAACGCTGCTAAGCAACAGACAGCAGAGATGTATGACTTTATGGGTGACTTTAGAGCAGAGATATCCAATATGGCATCTGATACTAAGTCATTAGACCAAATGGTTGGTGTGTTCCAAGGTGTAAATGCTGTTGTCCAAGTTGGAGCAGGCTTAATGACTCAATTTGGTGTAGCTGAAGACCAAGTTAATAAAGTACAACAGACAATGATGTCGCTGCTCAATATAGCCAATGGTCTACAGACTATACAAAACTTGCTACAAGAGCAATCAGTACTTACATTGATGAAAAAAGAAGTCGCTATTAAGATAAACAATGTAAGACAAGCATTGAACACATCTCTTACTAGAAAAGATACAGCAGCTCAGACAGCTTGGAATGTTACTAAGGCTGTAGGTAAAGCATTGCTTGGTGACTTTACTGGATTGTTGTTAGTTGGAGCAGCAGCATATACAACATATGCTTTATGCGCTGACAACAGTATAGAAGCAGTAAAAGAAGGCACAGATGCATTAGATAAAGCAAAACAGAAGCAAGAAGAGTTCCATCAAGCTGTGGCTGAAGGCTCAGCTCAAAGTTTGACATCGTTTATTAAGCTAAAGAATGAATGGATAAATCTACGTACAGAGCAAGAGAAAAACAAATTTCTTAAAGATAATCGTTCTGAGATAGAGAAATTCACTGGTGCAACTAATGACTTGTATAGAGCATTTGACAAGTTAGTTCGTAACTCAGATAAAGTAAGAAAAGCTATCATCTCTATAGGTGAAGCATATGCATGGGGTAAGAAGATAGAACAAGAGACAACTAAATACATTGAGCGTGATATGGCCTTAAGAGAAGGCTATAGACAACGTACATGGAAGTCAGGTGATGTTGTATCTGAAGACAAAATAAAAGAGCTTGGCTTAGTTGAAGGTGTTCACTATAAGAAGACTGGCATGAGCTGGGACTTTAAGAGGCTCAATACTTTGACCGGTGCTGGTGTGGCTAAAGCAAACGACAAAGAGTATATAAAAGCAAGTAAAGCAAACACTAAAGCAATAGAAGAGAATACTCGTAATTATAACAAGAGAGTCAACTATATGGTAAGCAGAATGCAGCAAGCACAGAATACTGCAGATGACATATTTAGTGATTTGAACCCATCATACAAATCTAACTCGTCAAGCAATGCATCAAATAGTGGACGTTCATACAGCAGAACAAACAAGACTCGTACAACAACTACAACAAAACATGATACACCAGAAGACATTGTATCAGTAAAAGAAGCTGAAGTAGATAACTTGATTGAACGAGCTAAATTCGAGTTTGACACAAATGGCTCATTTTCAGACGCATATGCTAAAGCAACTAATGCAGTTGAAGAGTTGAATGAGTTGATTACTACAGAGACTGGAAAACTAAAAAACAAAAAGAACTTATCATGGACAGAAGCATTTGCACAGTTGTCTGAGCCAATAAAAAAGATTAAAAATAGTCTAGATGACAAGCTTAAAGATCTTGCTAGTTACAAAGGATATTATGACTTTGACAAAGCAGCTAAAACATATGCTACAGATATTAAAAATGCAAGACAAGACCTAAAAATTGGACTTATAACGCAATCTGAAGCTACAGAGAAGCAAAAATCGGCATTAGAGACTTATATTAAGACTTTGAATGACCTTGCAACAGCAAATAAAGACAACAAAGAGCTTGTTGATATGCTTAATAATGAGTTAAATGAATATTCTAAACTGTTAAAAAAACAAAACAATGAGCGAGCTGTAGCTGAAATAGAGAAGACAAAGCAAGAAGATGTTGTAATGCAGTCAAACTATAATATTCCATTAAAAGCATTCAAAGACAGATATAAAGAGCGTACAGATGAGTCTGACTTGTCTGATCAGTTTGATGAATTAAGCAACAAATATGATGAGCTTCTACAAAAGAAAGCCGCATATATGCTAAAATACTCTGAGACTAGTGATGAGTTTTGGGACAACAAGATATTGGCTGAAGGTGGTATAAATGAACAGTTAAAAACTACACAAGAAGAAGCAGATGCTGCATTTGCTAAGCTACAACAACTACAGACTATGGATGAGTTGTTTGGTGGACATACTGCTATTGATGTTGTAGCTGGTAGTTTTGCACGCTTAGGTGATGCATTGATGCAGATTGGTGGTAATGGTGAGATTGCTAAAGCTGGTGCTGTCCTTGCTGCAATTGGACAGATAATACTAAGCTTTGCTACAGCATCAGCACAGGCTGCTAAGCTTGGACCATTAGGATGGATTGCTTTTGTCACAACAGGTATAACTACATTAGGAACAGTAATTGGAACAATTAAACGATTTGAGTCTGGTGGTATTGTTGGTGGTTCATCTACTATGGGTGATAAGCAGTTAGTTAGAGTAAATAGTGGTGAGATGATATTAAACAGTCGACAACAGTCACATTTGTTCAATATGTTAGACAATGGTATTTATACACAGAATGGTACTAATGTTAGTATCACTGGTAAAATAAGAGGCTCAGACATATACTTGTCACAGAAGAACTATGGTAAGACTAAAGCATTGACTGGTAAGCAAATAGGCATTAAATAAATTTAACAAACAATATGTGGTTGATAGGAACATATAAAGATATAAATAACAACACCATAACTGTAAAAATTAGAAATGAGAAGAATGGTGGCAATATAGAGCTTGGTGGAGCATTGGTAAAATTCGCAGCTGAAGATGCTGTCACAATTGAATGTGATAGAGATGACTATTTCACCCATATCATTAAGAAGTCAGCTACTATACGGCTTGTGACACGCATCTATTTAGGCGACTATCTATGGGCAGCAAACCAAAAGTCAGTGATAGTCAACATATTAAGAAATGGCAAATGTGTATTTGCAGGCTATGTGACACCAAACACATATACACAAGAATATGTTGAAGAGTGGACTGCTTTAGATGTGCATTGTCGTGACTTGTTGTCTACATTAGAAGACACAAACTTGGTTGACAAAGACCAATATGATGATTTTAAGCAAAATGCTCAAACCATTAGTCTAAAAGCTTATTTAGAGTTGTTTGGCATAATGAATGCAAATTTGAATTTGGATAATTATCCTCAGCCGGCTTTTATGTCACATTTCATTTGGATAACAAATGGATATATATACCAAGATGGTGTGTTTTATGCTAAACTAATTGAGATTGAGCAAGTTATAATAGATGGACAAATAAAGAACATTGCTACTGGCAACTATAAGCGTGGTAAAGTACTTGAGCCAAATTGGATATTAGATGAGACTAAGACTACAACATACAATGGATTGAAATACAATTTAGAGTTCGCATATCTTGATATAGATGGTAATGGCACATATGAGACTAGGACTAATGTGTCAAGGCGTACAGCAGAGCCAATATTTGACCAAGTGTATAGAGACACTGTAACATATGGTGATGTTATAGAGCAAATACACTTAGAAGAGTATACTGTAATTACAAACGTAACAAGAACATATGTTGTTGACTATGGTATACATAAAGCTGGTGATGTTGAGCATCTACGTGGTATGGAGCATTGTCCATTTGAGATAAGAGATGAGCCAAATATATCTATGTTTAAACATTATGTTTGGGTTTATTATGGTAATGAATGGCATAAGACTAATTTCTATGAAAATATAGTTATACCAGATACACCAGTCATAACAGGTGAGCCAGCTAAAGACTATTTATGCTTTACTTCAACTGGTGATAGTACAGTTAGTATGACTCAATATGGTACACCAAATACATCAGCTAACAAAGTAATACAATATAAGATAAATAATGGTAAATGGCAAACAATGAATTTATTAGGTGTAAATTTACATGATGGAGACAAGATGTATGTTAAGTCAGACGATGATATACAAATATCTGAGAGCACAGAAATATATAAAAAATTTGTTATGACTGGCTCTATTGCTGCATCTGGTAATATTATGTCTTTGCTTAATTTCAGCGATACATTAGCTGATTATGCATTCTATAAATTGTTCATTAATTGTCAATCACTTACAACTACACCTGAACTACCAGCTACTACATTGGCAGATGCTTGTTATGAATATATGTTCTGTCATTGTACATCGCTTACAACTACACCAACATTGCCGGCTACTACATTGAGAAATCATTGTTATTTTGCAATGTTTGAAAATTGTACATCGCTTACGCAAGCGCTAGAGTTACCTGCTACAACATTAAAGACATATTGTTATGGATGGATGTTTGATGGGTGTTCAAATCTAAATTATGTTAAAGCAATGTTTGAAGATATATCAGCAGACGGTTGTCTTGTTTACTGGTTAAATGATGTATCACCAACAGGTACATTCATTAAGAACAAAAAAGCAACTTGGATAAACAAAGATGCAAATATACCATCAGGTTGGACTGTTAAAACTGCATAAACAAGCAAAATTGATACATATTATAAAATTTAAAAATGAGTAATATAGAACTTTATAACAGAGGTGATGTAATAGGCGGTGTAGTGGATATATTCACATATTCAGCTGTCTATTATGATGGAAGTAAATATTTGCGCAATGGCAACATATTCAATAGAGTTGGCTGTCCAGAGTCATTGTTCTTAGGTGATGACTATGATGATGTTGAGACAATGGAAGAGGTATTGGATAAATTGCTAAAATTCTTAAATCTGAACATCATACAGAATGGATATGACTTCTACATATTCTCAGACAGCACATTGGCTAGCAAAGACAACATCACATGGACTAATATAGACAATGGTAATGAGCATAATTCAAGCTTGGCTACAATAAATGTGGACAAAGACTTCTATATCGACACAGACACTAACATATCAACAGATGATGTGTATACTCAAATAAAAGTAAAAGCTAAATTAGACAAGTTTGATGTTGTGTTAGAGTCACCATTAGACGATGACAGTCTTATATCACCATATGACAATATGCAGCAGTATATGACTGAGTATATATCTGAAGGCAATGGTAAGACTGCACTAAACGCGTTCAAAGCAATTGTCAATAGTCGAACTACTGACTATGATAAAGCATACACATACAACTGGTTCATCAGAGACTATATGAACAACAAATGGTCATTTACTAGAAATGGAGTTGATGTGTTTAGCACGTATTATGAGAAGTCAAACTTTGGCTCATACATAAACCAATGGAAGATATTGTCTGAGATGCGTAAACAACCTCTTATGCCAGCTATAATTGGTTTTGGCCGTACTGACCAGAAGAAGCTGTCAGACAACTCACCATTGAAAGCACCGTCTATAAGTAAGAGCTTAGTCATATCAATAAATGGCAATGGTGTTGGCAAGCCTTTGACTTACACATTTTACACTAAAAATGCAAATGGTGACTGGGATTCAATACAGAAGCAAGCTACACCATACCCAACAGACAATGATTTGAAGAATGCTAAAATGAGCATAAAATACAAGTCAACATCAAGCGGTACATATAGTCCAACTGACTCATCCATAACTAATTACATTGTGTTCTCAGGTAAAATTGTGTTGAACCCTGTACAAGCAACAACAGACTTGACTGACAATTACATGATGTATAATTTACTATTAGAAAGGAAGCAATGGGTATATGCTGGTATATTGAAAAACAAGACATTTGCTGACTCTAAGAAAGATGGAAATTCTCACAACACTGTTCCATCTGGTCTGAATGAGTATGGTAAATTCTATGCATTGAAATACTTCAACACTAGAGCTCCATTGGACAAGACAGTAACATCAGATGAGACTATGCTTTCAGCCAATCCATTCTTTGATGACAACGAGAATAAGATGCTACAATACAATGTGACTGGCTATAATAATCCAAACAATGGAATTGATGGAATTTACAAAATTCCTATATTGGCTTGCCAAATGAAGATTGGAGACAAATATTGTGTTGAGACTATACTTGAAGATGGGAGCTCAAAATATGATTGGGTGAAAGAGTCAGACTTGACGTTTGACTTTGATGATGATGGAACTAAGATTTACAATGATAAATTCTATTTAGGCCCAGACTTGGCTGGTGGAGACTATCTTGTTGGTGAAGAGCATGATATGGCTAACAACGTACACTCATATATGAATCTTGGCTCTGTATCTGGCACAGCTATACCAATTAAAGCAAGCGATGCATTGGCTGGAGACTTGACGTTTGAGATAGTTGGTGTATGCAACATCACATTTGATGAGCTAGTCAGACGCCATAAGACTTGGTTTAGACACACAACATGGTCATCTAACTGTGTGCAAGTGCTTCCATATTGTGAGAATGTAATCATTAAGAATTTCAATGTGAAGCTAGCATCTGACAATGGTGGATATGACACTACATATGAAGACAATGGACTTGTATATTGTTCAGATGAGAATCATAACTATGTGACTGACAAACAGATAGACTTTGACTTAATTAGTGGTGTTGATGCATCGACTGCATTCAAATGCGGCATAAATGCTACTACATTCAAGAACTGTATGATTGATATGGTCAACAAAGCTCCAATTGACACAATTGATGACAGTGTGACTAAGGAGACAGCTAAGCCAGAGATGATATATGTGAATGACAAATACTTGCTTTACAGCAAGCCAAAGCTCATATTAGAGACTACATTCAAATATGACAAGTGTGGTGATGAGTTTGCAAACTATAAATTCAACTATTTCAAAGCTAAGAAGTTTGTAACATTCAGCCATAGTATCAATTTGAAAACAGATAGTATCACTTTGAAACTTAGAGAGCAGTAATTGTTTTTCAAACTGAAAATATGATGTTTCTTTTTGAAACTGATTATTTTTATATAAAGATAATACACATATGATAAGAATTACAACATACAAAACAACTGGTAAAATTACTACTGCTAGCGCAGCCAACTCTAGCACTACAACTATTATCATAAACAATACAGACACATCTAAGTTTGAAGCTAAGATAAAAGAGCTGCAAGACCAGATTGACAAGCTAAAGAAACGCATTGATGAAAATATGTATGAGATATTAGACCTACGCATAACAGAAGACACATTCAATGATATGTTCAAATATGGTAAAGACAATGAATACAATACTATTATTGTTGCCAACTACAAAATTGAACAACCAAGATGATATAATTATGATTGTTCGGCAACAGTAAATACATACATATATTAAAAAGCAGAAATGAAATGGACTCATCAAACTAAAGAAATTATACAATATAGTGTTGCTATGGTATGCATTGTGTTTGGACTTGTATTAGTCGCTATAGGTGGGCTTGCTATAGAACCAATTGGTGAAGTAAGTGCATCATTCTTGACATGTTTAGGTGTACTGCTCACATTCGCAGGCAGTATATTTGGCATATCAGCACACTACAACTCTGAATTAGTCAACTTCAGGTCTGAGATTAGAAGCAAATTAGATGAAGAAGAAGTAACTTTGAAGAGTAAAAAAGAAAATAATTTGTCTGAGACAAATACATAAATAGTGAAGAATAGAACACTTTTAGTTCCATATAGAACAGCATAATTTTAAAATTTAAAGCTTCATATTATTATTAATTATATATTAAAATTCTTTTTGCCATAATGTTTTAATATATTTATTTAATTTATATTTTTCCACTTGTCTGTGAAGATGAGTGGTTTTTTATTGTATTAACATGGATATATGCCAGACTGTCCAGGTTTGCATTAAAATGTTTGGATATATAAATACATATTTTTTATATTTGAATGAACCAGACAAAGCGTGGAGTATATCCACGTTAATTCTATTGTTTGACCTATACATGCATTTTTAATTTTATATATTATAGTTCACTTTTGGACTACTTTTGTTCACTTTTGGACAACTCAATTTATTGAAAAAAATTGAATATTTTTTGTTTGATACTATTATATAAATGTAATTGATAATTCAATTATTCAAACAACAATTTTTACTAACAACTTAAAAAACTTAAAAATTATGGCAACAATTAAGAAATTTAACAATGAGAATTTTAACGTAAAGGTTGTAGACGCAATGAATTTGAAAGACAACGGATTGGCATGGTACCTTGACTTGAAGGTAGAAGTTACAGACAAAGAGACTGGAATTAATGTGTATGATACAGTTCTTAAAGATAGAATGGTTCCTGCGTGGGACTCAGATGAAGAGTGGTACAACTTCATTGAAAATAAAATTGAAGACGGTGCTGACCTTGATGAAGACATTGAATATTGCGATGCAGACGAAGATCTTCAAAAAGAATTTGATGAGATGCTTGAAGAACAATATATTGAGTGGTTATTGTTTGGAGAAGCTGACGGAGGTTGTGGATATAAACTTGACGACGAAGACTTAGCTGAAATTTTTGATGAAGACTGCTACAACTTGGTGATTATTGATGGTGACAATGTGTGGTTCACTGACCGATCAAAATGGGATGAAATTGGATATAATGCTGACACTGAGAACGAAGTTTACGAATGCGATGAATATATTATCGAGAAGACAGGTTGGAATAAATATGAACTTCGTTACAAGAATGAAATAAAGATTGTCAAAGACCTGTTCGAAGAAGCAGCGTGAATATGAGTTTTGATTGACTTCACTTTACAATGTGTTCCATTTGGAACACATTTAGTTCTATATTGGACAGTCCAAATGTTGAATTATACAGCTGCAGGATATTATTATTAATAAAAGCAATAATGCTTTTGTATATCAAACTTTAGTTTGATTAAATATATAAATATATGTTTTAAATCCTGTAATATGAAAACAATTGAACGAGACAACACAAGCAAATTCAGCAACTATATGCTCATTTTGAACAAATTGACTGAGTCTGGAAAAATAAAAGCTGAAATTGTTGTTGATGGTACTGAAGGCCATCTAGTATATAAAGATAAAGAGCGAACATGCTCTACATTCAACAAGCTAAGAAAATGCAATGACAAGACTCAAAGACAGATAATCATAGATGATATGATTGACATGATATCTAAGAAGTTTGAGTTTGACTTCATTGACAAGCAAACATTTGTCTATATTGTCACATTAAGCAGCACAATGGACTTGGACATTCTATTGGCAAATGTGCATGTTACACACCTTTTAAAGAAATACCACTTTGAAATACAGTGGTTGATGTTTTGACGTTTAATTTTCATTTTTTTAATAATTTCATATGATAACATACTTATAATGTATTTGGCCACTTGTCTGTGAAGATGAGTGGTTTTATTTTGTTTATATAGTTCTCATTTGGAACAGTTTTGTTCTCTTTTTGACAACTATTTGTTTACTATTATGTTGAATTTTGTATAAAATGTGATTATTATTAATATATATATGCTACCCCAACAGACATACGAAATCACAATGGATTTTATAATCTGTTGAATTATAAGCATCGATTAGACGTGTTGGGGTAGTTGTCTAATTGATGCTTTTTTATTTAGTAATTTTTTAGTATTAAAACATAAAATGAAGAACTATGGTAATAAAATTTAATCATGTCTATTCAGAGTATGATCCGAAAGCTAAAGCTTTGCATCCCGGGTATTATACAGTCATGAGTCTAAAGACAATTGATGAGATGAAAGAATATCACAAAGAAGATGGTGAGCTAAGAAACAGAATACAAATGTGTACAGCAGAAGAGCGAATAGTCACTAAAATTGATAATGTATACTCATACTGGAATGGATGCATATACATAGATGTTGACTATAAGAAAGTATGGAATGCTACAATTGAGCGTTGGAATCTGTTGTCTAAATATGTAAATGATTGGTTATTAAACAATTATGCTGACAACTTCTACTATTATGAGACTTCTCGGAGTATGATTGGCGGTCACTTCATATTCTTCTTTGATGTTGAGCACACAAAAGAGAACTTTGACAAATACAACGCTATATGTCGAGAGATAGTAAGAGAAGCATTTGTGATGTCTGGAGCAAAAGACATAATTGACACACCACAAGTTCTTGACAAATGTGGCAGCTCAATCTGCCAGATGCTATATATCACAAAGATTGACTGCATGTTCAACAGAAAATGTAACGGAAAGACTACATGCGAATATCCAAAGATTAAGAAGCCAAAGAAACAAAAGCCTAAGACTTCTCCAAATGTTGAAACAAACTATAAATTTTGTTATAGAGTCACACCAAAGCCTGAATACATTGACCATCACCAAAGATGGTGTTTATTCTGCAGTTTAGCAAAAGTGTTTGATAATGAAGCACTTAAGGATGAATGGACTAAATGTGCAAAGTTGATACCAGAGAGGAATGGACATACGACTTCGTATTACATAAAACGTCCATATGAAAGCGATTGGTTTGATAAACTTGATGAGTATAAAGATGTGTGCAATCTTAAGCTGCTTTATATGTTTGGATATTATGTTAGACCAGTATACAAGAGAAAGAAAAATCCTTTAGATGGAGTTGATATTGACAAACTGTTGAGTCTATTTGAAAGTGTAAAATAAAAAAATTGAGTTGTCTGTATTGTTTTGTAATTGTACAGACAACTCATATATTAAATATATAAAATTTATTCTTATGATTAATAATAATCAAATAAAAGAAAATAAAGAATTAAAAACACTAGAAAGCTTACCAAAAGAGACAGTTGAAGCTCTATTAAAATTGTTAGAATCTAAAAATGATGAAGAGCCAGAGAATACTTGGAAAAATGATTTAGTTATGGACTCTAAAAACAATTATAAGCCTTTTATTGGCAACTATAGACTTTGGTTAGAGAATGGAAGCAAATATACAGGCAAATTGAAATACAATGAGTTCTTTGACTGTATAGAGTATGATGGAAAAACAATAAAAGACAGTGATGAAGACTATATTGAAGCTGATGCAGAGAAGTTCTTCAACCACAATGTATCAAGTGTAAAGCTTAGAACAGCTATAAGCAACTATGCGCATGACAACAAATACAATCCGCTTGCTGATTACTTATACGGCTTAAAAGACAAATGGGATGGTGTAAAAAGACTTGAGACTTTCATTATAGACTTGCTTGAAGCAGAAGACACACCACTTAATAGATTCTTTACAAAGTCTTGGATGGTTGGAGCTGTTAAGAGAGCATTAAATCCAGGTTGTCAATTTGATTGTGTTCTAGCACTGCAAGGTGGTAAGCAAGGCTCAGGTAAGTCTTCACTGTTCAGAAGAATAGCATTAGACAAATTCTACAAGACTTTTGGCTCAGGTGAATTTATGTCTAAAGACTCTATTGACAAAATGAACAAGTCTTGGATATCTGTACTTGATGAGTTTGACAAGTTCAGTGATAAAGAGGTTGCTGACTTGAAATGTAAGATAACTGAGACTAGTATGGCATGCAGAAAGTCATATGAGCGTAACACACAAGAGTATAAAGTACATTGGGTATATGCAGCGACAACTAATGCTGAAAACTTCTTATGTGACTTGACTGGTGATGAGTATGAGCGCAGATATTGGATTATAGAATGTCATAAGTCTACTGAAGATAGTAAAGTTAATGACACATTAACAGATGAGTATGTTGACCAACTTTGGGCTGAAGCTGTGAGCTATTATTTTGAAGATCCAAAACAAAAGCTATATCTTGCGAGCGACAATCCATTGTATGAAGGATATAAGAAATACCAAAGAAAGTTTAAGAAGACTGCTGCAAACACAGATATTGACTTTATTAATGAGATTCTTGAGCATGAGTATGTTTATGCAAATGCTAAAGATGGACCTGGGAAATCAGTTGACTTTGTAGAGCAATGTAGCGGTAAAAGTATATCTGACTACACTAAACAAAGAAAAATAAATAAAGTACCATGCTCATATGTTAAAATGGCTCTTAAAGAGATATTTAAAGTTGACTATGGATATGGTTATACTAAACAGCTTAAGTCTATGTTGATGAATGATGGCAATAAATGGAAATTAGAAGAACGTTGTACTTATAATGGTGTATCAACAAAAAGAGTATTAGTAAGAACAAATCCAATTAAACTTAATGATAAAGAAGAAGACAAAAATGATGAACCATTTTAATTAACATCTAAGTTAATGAATGCATACAGCTGTAGAGACTTGGGCTTTACAGCTATTTTTATATAATATATACAACTTTGTTGTTCCTATTATGTTCCTATGTTTGTAAGATAGGAACATTATAAAGTATTTACTATCAATTACTTATGTTAAAATGTTCCTATGTTCCTATGTTTTTTGCAACTTTACATATATTATATATATATATTATTTTAAAAAAAGTTTTATAAAATATAGGAACATAGGAACATTTACATAATTTTATTATCCTGGATATGCCCAAGTTAACTATTTTAATGTTCCTATCTTTGAACAACATAGGAACATTTGGAACAATTATTATATATTATATCCCAAAAGTCTATACACCATCAAGTTATTATTAACTAAAGATACTACATATATATGCCACATATCAAACGCACATATGCCAAGCCAAGAGACAACATAAGACAAAGACCACATGCACCTAAGCTAAACATATCTGCTAAATACTACAATGCTAAATGGTCTAGACTAAGAGATGCACATCTTATGCTGCATCCATTATGTGAGAACTGTCTGTTGAATGGCAAGATAACATCAGCAACAGAAGTACATCACAAACAGATTATATTGTCAGGCAAGACAGATGCAGACAGATATGCTCTAACACTAGACTCAAACAACATAATGAGTGTATGTAAAGACTGTCATACTCGTATGCACAAGTACGCTAGAAAGAATAATCTAACATATGTTGACCATATAAATCTAAACAAAGAGCAGCTCGAATGAACCTAATCAGACTACGTCTGATATACTTTCATACATTAAATGAAAGTTAAAAATTTTCTATCATTTCAGCTAATTTTTTATATGTAACGTATTGACAGTCAATTAGTTATAACACTATTTTTACTGTTTTTATAATGTATTGATAATCAAACACTTAGAGCATTTTTGATAACAAATGAATATACCTATATTATACAAC
>ENA-OPNW01000502-OPNW01000502.1-human-gut-metagenome-genome-assembly--contig:-NODE-502-length-24474-cov-2.872845_pt1 | contig 24474 bp, 20 predicted proteins | sample MGYA00241540_ERZ501777 | MGnify/ENA primary metagenome ERZ501777 (study PRJEB25962, sample SAMEA2042615) | human gut metagenome | biome: human gut; feature: human-associated habitat; material: faeces...
CTGTGCATCTTCCTGCACACGCTTTGTCTGCTCTCTGCATCGCCGGTAGCGGTCCTCCTGCTCACTTTTTTTCTTTTTCAGCTTGTCATACATTTTCTGCCAGCTGCGAAATGCCCCCATATCACAATCCACTGCTGCCAGTGCAGATTTTACATTTTCAACAAAATCATTTCTCCCAAACATATTTTTTCACCTTCGTTCAAACACTCTAACAGACATTATACCAAAATTAATGGAAATGTGTTACAATTATTACAAAATAATGAAACTGGGAGATACTATGTTAACCTCTGACGAAGTATTAAACTTAAATTATTACAAAAAAACGAGCTATACCGGCTGGATCAACGGCATGCGTTTTCTGATCAGACGGGAAGCCCCCGAGGAAGGGGACGCCTTTTTTCATGCATGGGTCTGGCCCGGTCCTCTTATCTTTTCCCTGACGGATGATTCCCTCAAAACGGATTTTACTGCGCCCTTTACAAACGAAGGCAAGCAGCAGGTCGTTGACTGGATTAACGCACAGTATGAGGATCATCCGGAAAAATGGTCACACGAGAAAAAAAATCTGTATTAACAAAACACAAAAACTCCGGGAGCCTTTCCCGGAGTTTTCATGTTTCTCATCGCGGTTGTATCCGGATGATTTTATTTGTCTTTTGTTGCATACATAAAGTACTTCATACCATAGATGGTAGAGTAAATGCCCTTGATATTTGACTTTAACATATAAATATCATTGTAGTAGTAAATCGGCATTACTGCACCGGTATCCATCAGCATATCCTCTGCCTGATGCATCAGATCCACACGTTTGGAGAAATCAGCAGTTGTACGGATCTCTTTGATCAGCTTATTATAATCTGTCCAGTCCGGTGCAGAATCGGAAGGCTTGTCACCCTTTCCAAGCTGCATATCATTGTTACCAGAATCCGTTGTAAAGAGTTCTAACATATTGATCGGGTCGTTGTAATCTGCCAGCCATCCCTCACGGGCGATGGTAAAGTTGCCGGACTTACGGTCTTCAATAAATACATTCCAGTCTTCCGACTTAATCTCCATATTGATCCCCAGCAGTGCGAAATCCTGCTGCAGGGACTCCCCAACTGCAATATGCGTACTGTCATCGTTGGTCAGGAACGTCATGGAAATTGCCGGATCACACTTGTATGAACCATCTCCGTTATCCGTAAATGTATAACCGGCACTTTCCAGCAGCTTCTTTGCTTCCTCTACCTGGTCTGCACCTGTCTTGTCTGCATCATAGTAGCTTGTATCATCGGTCTTGAATACTCCGCCGTTACCGTCTGACATACCTGCCGGTACGAAAGAATCTGCAGCAATCTGTCCGGTCTGTCCTACATTCTCCACGATAAACTCACGATCAATCAGCAGGTTCATTGCTTTACGCATAGATGCTGCCTGCTCTACAGTCTTTCCGTCAAAAATCGGGTCGTTTACGTTAAAACCAACATAATAAGTTCCAAGGTTTGGAATGATATGGAAATCAGAGTTCTTTCCATTTAATGTTGAAATCTCATCGTTTGGAACGGTATCTACAAAGTCAAGGTCTCCACTATTGTATGCTGCATAGGTTGCAGTATCATCTGCACTCAGCATAATGTGGATCTCATCCATAGTTACATTGTCTGCATCGTAATACTTCGGGTTTTTTACATAAACCATGCTCTCGTTGTGCTTCCATGATTTTAATGTATAAGCACCGTTTGATACAAAGCCAGCCTCCTGACACCACTTACCCGGATTCTTTCCATCAGGATCCGCTTTTTCCACATCCTTCTGGTATACCGGGAAATAAGTAGGAAATGCCATCAGGTCATTGAAATACGGGCATGGATTGGTCAGTGTAATTTTTAACGTATAATCATCAGTTGCCTCTACAGCAAGTGAGCCGTCATCATTTCTTGCAATAATATCAAACAGATACGCATAATCAGCTGCTGTTTTTTCATCCGCAGCACGGTTCCAGCTGTATACGAAGTCGTTTGCTGTTACCTCTTCCCCGTTGCTCCACTGGGATTTTATCATCTTTACCGTATAAACAGTTTCATCATCGGATACTTCCGGCATATCAGATGCCAGCTGCGGAATCAGCTTGCCGTCCTTGTCGTAGGTATAAAGACCCGCGAAAGAATTCACGATCATACATCCACCATCTACGGCAGAGTTCAGTGCCGGATCGATGGATTGTGGCTCGGAAGCAAGGTTAATGCTTATCTGGTTGTCCGGTGTTTTACTTACACTGGAAGCCATTGCTTCGGTTCCGTCCGTCTTTGCAGAGTTTCCTTTTGATGAACCACATGCAGCTACGCTAAGAGCCATTGCAGCAACCAGCATGATTGATACAAGTTTCTTCTTCATAATTGTTCCTCCTGAAAATTATTTATATGTTTCACCCTTGCGGGAAAAAACCTTATTTATTCCAGCATGCAACCATATGACCATTCCCCCTGTCGGTCAGCTGCGGCATCTCCTGACCGCATTTTTCCGTTGCATACTTACATCTTGTACGGAATGGACATCCGGTTGGCATTTTCAGCGGACTTGGAACATCCCCCTCCAGCACGATTCTATGACTTTTTCTTGCTGTCTCCGGATCTGGAATCGGAACTGCGGACAGCAGACTCAGTGTATATGGATGTATCGGATTTGCATTTAACTCATCTGCATCCGCAATTTCCATCATCTTTCCCAGATACATAACTGCAATCCGGTCGGAAATATGATGTACAACCAGCAGATCATGTGCGATAAACAGATAGGCAACTCCAAGTTTTTCCTGTAATTCCTCAAACATATTGACAACCTGCGCCTGAATGGAAACATCCAGTGCAGATACCGCCTCATCACAGACAATAAATTTCGGATTTACCGCAAGTGCACGGGCAATTCCGATACGCTGGCGCTGTCCACCGGAAAACTCATGCGGGTAACGGTTGATATAATACGTAGGAAGTCCGCAGATTTCCATTGTCTCCAATACCTTTTCACGTGCTTCTGCCTTACTCATCAATTTGTGATCAAGCAGAGCCTCCCCGATGATGTTTCCGACTGTCATACGCGGATTCAACGAAGCGTATGGATCCTGAAATACCATCTGCATCTGCAGACGTTTTGCACGCATTTCCTTTTTGGAACATTTTGCAAGGTCCTCTCCTTTGAAAATGACCTTTCCGTCTGTGATATCATGCAGTCTTAAGATCGTTCTTCCGGCTGTTGATTTTCCACATCCGGACTCACCTACGATTCCCAGTGTCTCACCACGTCTCAGTTTGAAAGAAATTCCATCTACAGCTTTGACATGTCCGACTGTTCTTGTGATCAGACCGCCACGGATCGGGAAATATTTTTTCAGATTCTGGACATCCAAAATGATTTCATTTTCTCTGTTCATTTATACTTCCTCCTTTTCCGGTGCGTTGACAAAGCATGCAACATAATGACCGTTTCCAACGTGTACCAGTTTTGGTTCTTTTTCTTTACAGCCTTCCTGACAGAACTCACATCTCTCATTGAAATGGCAGTTCTCCGGCATATTGATCGGGTTCGGAACCTGTCCCGGGATCGAATACAGACGCTCATTGTGATTGGTCTTACCGATGATCGGTTTTGATTTTAACAGCCCGATTGTATATGGATGCATCGGATTCTGGAAAATATCCAGTACTTTTCCTTTTTCCACAACATTTCCGGCATACATAACAACCACGTAATCTGCCATCTCTGCAACGACGCCCAGATCATGCGTGATCAGCATGATGGACATATCCATTTCCTCTTTCAGCTTGCGCATCAGATCCAGAATCTGTGCCTGAATCGTTACATCCAGCGCAGTCGTCGGCTCATCTGCGATCAACAGCTTCGGATTACATACCAGAGCCATTGCAATCATGATACGCTGACGCATACCACCGGAAAGCTCGTGAGGATAGCATTCCATGATTTCTTCCGCTCTCGGAATACCAACCAGTTTTATCATTTCCAGAGCTTTTGCTCTTGCTTCTTCTTTTGTTGCATCTGTATGGAAAAGAATACTTTCCATGATCTGATGTCCGACTTTGAGTACCGGATTCAGAGAAGTCATCGGCTCCTGGAAGATCATTGCAACATCTTTTCCGTTGACATGCTCCATTTCGCTCTTGCTCAGCTTCAGTAAATCTCTTCCATTCATCAGGATCTCACCATCCACGATTTTTCCCGGAGGTGACTGAACCAGATGCATCAGAGAGAGTGAAGTAACACTCTTTCCACATCCGGATTCTCCTACTACACAGACTGTCTCTCCTTTGCGGATCTCAAAATCAACGCCGTTGACTGCCTTGACAATTCCAGCGTCTGTATAGAACCATGTATGCAGATTTTTAAATTCTATAAATGCCATAATTTTTCTCCTTGTCAAAACTTTCTTAGCGTTTCATTTTCGGGTCAAATGCATCTCTGAGACCATCACCTACAAGGTTTACCGCAAGTACAGTCAGCAGGATACAGAATCCGGCCGGCATCCACAGCCATGGACGCAGTCTGAATGTCATCAGGTTTGTTCCTGCAGATACCATCTGTCCCCAGCTGGACATCGGAGGAAGTACACCGACTCCCAGATAAGACATGGTGGATTCCATGATGATCGTATCACCGATTGCCAGTGTTGCTGTAACAATGATGATCGGGATAACATTCGGCATAATATGTTTGAAAATCTTATGCAGATCGCGGATACCAAGTGATTCCGCTGCTGACATATAATCCATCTCACGGATCGAAAGTACCTGACCTCGGATATACCGGCACGTACCGGCCCATCCGATCGCCGCAAGGATTACCATCAGATAATATACACGAACTCCGGTGTCCACTTTCCAGTCTGACATCATGGCACTGAGCATGATCAGAATCGGCATCGTCGGCAGAGACAGAATAACGTCTACTACACGCATGATGACAAAATCCACAACTCCACCATAGTATGCTGCGGTACAACCTAATAATGCACCGATAAAGATCTGAAGTGCTGTCGCCGCCAGACCAACTGTCATGGAAATACGTCCTCCATAAAGAAGACGGGTAAAGACATCTCGTCCATTTTCGTCTGTTCCAAACCAGTGCTGTGCACTCGGCGGCTGTTTTGCATTCGCAATATCAGTTGCTGTAATATCTGAATACGGAGATACGATTGGTCCCACAATACAAAGAACGATCATGACTCCTAAAAAGATCAGTCCGGCGATCGCCAGCTTGTTTCTGGACAGGCGCTTCATCGCAAGTCTCCAGGGGGATTCCATGCTTTTATTCTCTGCTGCCTGTTTTGCAATTTTCTTATTTGCATCTTGTGTTTTTTTCACGTGTCCTCCTCCTTTCTACTTCAAACGAATACGTGGGTCAACCGCACCATATAACAGGTCGGAAAGTAAGTTTCCGAGCATTGTAAGTACTGCAAGGAACATTGTGAATCCCATCATAAAGAGATAATCTCTCTTTCCGATAGAATCCAGGAATACTTTACCGATTCCAGGCCATGCAAATACAGTCTCTGTGATCATCGCACCTGCGAAAAGTCCCGGGATCGCACCACCAACATAAGTTACAATCGGAATCATCGCATTCTTTAACGCATGTTTGTAAATTACCACTTTTTCCGGAAGTCCCTTTGCACGGGCAGTTCTGATGTAATCCTGATTGATTACCTCAAGCATGGATGTACGCACATAACGCATGGTACCACCCAACTGGATCACTGTCAGTGTCACAACCGGAAGGATCATATGAAGCACTACGTCTAAAACATAAGCCCCGCCTGTATTGTTTGCTCCGGCAGTTATCATACCGTCAAGAGGAAGAACCCCCAACTTGACAGAGAACACATGCCGCAGAATCATTGCCAGGAAGAATGATGGCAGTGAAATACCGGCAAATGCTACTACCGAGAATGTATTGTCAAAAATTGAATATTGCTTGGTCGCCGAAATAACGCCGATTGGAATCGCGATCAATAGTTGCAGTATGAACGCTACAGCAGCTACTAAAAACGAGTTCCATACAAATTTACCGATGACTTCTGTTACCGGAATCTTGTAACTGATCGAGATACCAAAATCTCCTCTGATCGCATGACTTGCCCAGTTTACGTATCTTTCCGGTATCGGTTTGTCTAATCCTAAAAGTGCTTTGTTCTGCGCTATCTTCTCCGCTGTGATGTTTCCGCCTGCATGAGCATCAACGGCATCTCCCGGCAGACTTGCTACCAAAAGAAATACAACCATAGATACACCGATCAGAATAGGAATCATCGTGAGAACACGGCGAGTTGCATATTTCCACATTTGTTAAAAACCTCCAATCTTTATTTGACTCTGTTTTGCTCATGATCAAATAACTTAATTTTGCCCGCAGGAAATAGAACGAATCGAGTTCGTATCCACCCCCTGCGGGCCGTTTGTTCGAAGGGAAACCTCGCTGGATCCCTATTTGAGCTTCAAGTCTTACGGCTTTGTTATTTTTTTAGAGTACTTCGATTACTCAACTTCAATGTTGACAATCTTATCCTGCTGATACCATTTTACATATGAGCTCTGCTCGATGTTCTGTACACGAGTGTTGTAGCAGATCAGGTCACATCTCTCGTAAATCGGGTATGTCGGAAGATCTTCATTGATCAGTTTGTAAATTTCTTTGTATTTTTCTTTCTGCTCTTCTTTCGAAGTAGAAGCCAGTGCCTCTGCGAGCATCTTGTCCAGTTCTGGATTTGCATATCCTGTGTGGTTCTGAGATCCGCCTGCTTCCGGACTTGCAAATGTTCCTGTCAGATCTGGATCTGCTGTCAGTCCCCATGCCATGAACAGCATATCAAATGTACCGTTCTGAGATTTAGACTGCAGTGTCGGCCAGTCAACATACTCTGCCTGGAAGTCGATACCAAGCTGTCCGTATGCGTCGATCATCAGTGGGATCATAGTATCTGTTACGATGTTTCCAGACATTGCACTGAAGACGATCTTCATCTGTTTTCCGTCTTTCATCAGCTTGTCGCCGTCTTTTTCCCATCCGGCTTCTTTCAGAAGCTCTGCTGCTTTGTCAAGATCATAATCGTATGTTTCCAGACCTTCGTCATCATACAGCCATGAAATCGGCGCCTGAGGAATATTCAGTGTGATTGCATACTGTCCGTAAACAGCCTGGTTCAGAGACTTACGGTCGATTGCATGAAGCAGCGCCTGACGCACTTTTGCATCCTGGAAAATCTCATTTTTATGGTTTACTGCCACATATCCATATCCAAGAGTCGGCTGGATCTTCATGTTGATGAATCCTGCTGCCTGTGCTTCTTCGATGTGGTCATCATCGCAGACAACCTGATCGTGGATATCTACATCACCTGTCTCTACTGCCTGAAGCTCTGCATTTGTAGCAACAACTTTGAAGATCAGGTTCTTTGTCTTAGGCTCTCCCAGGTAGAAGTTCGGGTTTGCTTCCAGAGTCGCAGATGTTTTTTCTTTGTACTCTTTCAATACATATGCACCATTCGATACATAGTCAACCATATTCAATGATTTGAATTTAGAAAGGTCACCTTTCTTGATCAGATCTCCATATTTTGCTGTAGAGATCGGCACTGCAGAACCTAATACATAAGGTGCACTTGTGTTTGCTGCTTCCAGAGTAATCTGGATTGTGCTTTCATCTACTACCTTGATACCGGAAATCTCAGTTGCACTTCCGTTTTTGTAATCTTCATATCCTACAACGTTTACTTTGGAAATATCCTGATATCCATCATAGCTTGGATCTGATACGACTTTATACCAGTTTACATAGTCTTCCGCTTTTACGTCTGATCCATCGTTGTATTTTTCTTTTGTCAGCTTGTATGTGTAAACTTTACCGTCATCAGAAACTGACATGCTGGCTGTACCGTCAACGATCTCTCCTTTGTCATCATTGACACTCAGAGATGCCGTTGTAGCTGTCACAACCTGGAAATCCTCATTTGCTTCCCAGTATACCGGGTTGAATACACCTGCAAAGTCTGCAACACCTGCGATCAGTGTGTCTTTTCTCTTTGCTGCTGTCTCAGGAAGTGCAGAAGGATCCTCTGCTTCGATCAGCTGGTTTGTTGCTTCTAATGAAGTATTTGTGTCCTGTGATTCTGTTTTTTCACTTGTTTTCTTATTGTCTGACCCACTGCCGCAAGCCGCAAGTGAAAGTGCCATTACTGCCGCTAAAAGGCAAGCTAATGCTTTCTTTTTCATATTTTTTCCTCCTTGAAAAATATTTATGTTGATTCCTGCATCTTCCGATTTATTTACTCTATTTTTTCTTATAGCCGTATTGCTCATGTATGCTGAAAATGCGGAAACGAACATTCGTCATTGCCGGAGCTTATTCCATCATTGCTCCCAGTTTTTCTGTCACTGTGCGCACACAGCCGTCTTCAAACGGAATCTGAAGACCTACTTCTTTTAACATCTCTGTATAGAAATCACTTGCAGACAGTCTGCACAGCTTCAGATAGCTCTGCCATGCTGCTTTGTAATCTTCATCCATCCAGATCTTGTACTGCATTGCACAGGTCTGTGCCAGTACATAATCTATATAATAAAACGGATAGTCATAAATGTGAAGCTGTTTCTGCCAGAAACCACCTTTTTCCATAAATGGATCTCCCTCGTAATCAAGGTGTGGTTTGTATTCTTCTTCCAGTTTTTTCCATGCCGCATGTCTCTCATCCGGCGTCAGATCCGGGTTACTGTAGACAATGTGTTGGAATTCGTCCACCATGCATCCGTACGGAATAAATGCGATCGCATCTTCCAGATGCATCTGTCTGTATGTGTCAGCTTCTTCTTTAAAAAACAAATTCATCCATGGTTCTGTAAAGAATTCCATAGACATAGAATGAATCTCTGCTGTCTCCATCGTGATATCCCAGTGCTCTTCGATCGGATCACTTCCATAAACATATCCCTGGAACGCATGACCGCACTCATGTGTCACAACATCCACATCTCCGCTTGTTCCATTGAAATTGGCAAAAATAAACGGTGCGCGATATTTCGGAAGATATGTCATATAACCGCCGGCCTTTTTTGTCTTTCTGCCGAGCACATCAAAGAGTTCATTCTCCATCATAAAATCAAAGAACTCTTTTGTCTCCGGTGAAAGCTCCTCATACATCTTCTGTCCATTCGCCATGATCTCTTCCGGAGTTCCCTGTGGTTTTGGATTTCCGTCCACGAAATACATGTTCTCATCAATATAAGAAAGCTTCTCAAGTCCCAGTCTTTCTCTTCTTTTGTCATGCATCTTTTCTGCAAGCGGTACAAAGTACTCTTTGATTTGTCTGCGGAAGTTCTCCACATCTTCTCTTCCATAAGAATTACGGTTCATCCGGTAATATCCAAGTTCCACATAGTTCTCATATCCAAGAAGTCTTGCCTGCGCTGTACGATTCTTCACCAACTTGTCATAGATCTCATCCAGTTCTTCTGCCTTGCTCTGAAAAAACGCACTGTATTTTTCATGTGCCTTTCTTCTGATCTCGCGATCTTCATGCGTCATATACGGACGAAGTAAAGACAGGTTTAAAGCTTCCCCTTCCCAGTCGATCTTTGCACTTGCAATCAACTTGTCATACTGTGTTGTCAACGCATTTTCTTCCTGCATCAGCGGGATCAGCTTCTCATCCATAGCTTTAAATTCAAGCTCCATACTCTTGAATGCCACTTTTCCTATCTTCTCTTCCAATACTTCTCTGTACGGAGAATAGTACAATGCTTTTCTGTACTCTGTCTCCTGATTGTTGATCGTCGGAAGAACCTCATTGTAATAATTCTTTTCTTCGCTGTAGAACTCATCTGCAGTATCTACATCACTGCGGATCATAGCGATCTGAATCGTCGTATTATACTCATCACGCAGCGCATAAAACTTCTGATGGATCTCAAACTGTTCCTCTCCACTTTTTGCTGCCTTCAGCTCCTGTGTCAGTTCTTTTAAAGCTGCTACAACAGCCTCTGTATCTACTCTCTGATAAGGCATCTCTGCAAATTTCATACCATTTCCTCCTTGCCACACCTATCTGTTTGATCAATTTTATCATTCCTAGCACTAATAGATCACCGCACTAAAGTATTATTATAAACTAGTGTTCAGATTTACTCATTATATACTACTTCTCCTTTGATTTCAAGCTATTTTTGATTTTATTTATGCAATTTCACTTTTCCATTCTTGCATTCTGGAGTCTTTTTCACCTGAAAAAGACAAAAAAGTTCAAAAAAACTGCAGTTATTTTACTGCAGTTTTTCGTTCTCCCCTATCATTCACTCTTTCACAGGCTCCGTTTTCAATGCCAGCATTGCGTATCTGGAATGGTGCTTTCGCAGATACACAATCAAGATTCCCATTACCACTACCAGCACTCCTGCCAGAAGCTGCGAAACCGGAAGTCCAACCACTGGGAGGATCAGCTGATCTGTGCGAAGTCCCTCAATCCATACACGTCCAAGTCCATATCCGAACATATAAAGAAGAAACAATTCCCCTTCATACTTTTTATGCTTTCGATACACAAATAGTATGATCAGAAGTGCACAGCACCAGAGAGATTCATATAAAAATGTTGGATGAACCTGAATGTATTCTACACCACCAATACTCTGGATATGCATGCGCATCTGCTCTGTCACATCCGAACTTCTGACTGCATCGATTGGAAGACGCATTGCAAACAGACTGTCCGTATATTCCCCAAATGCCTCTCTGTTAAAGAAATTTCCCCAACGTCCCAGCATCTGCCCATTTAACAGTGCAAGCGCAATCGTGTCAAAAATCTGAGGTGCACTCAAATGCTTCACTTTTGCTGCAATGATCACCGTCAGTACCGCGGCGATCACACCTCCATAAATTGCCAGTCCACCTTCCCGGATATTCAGAATTTCCAGTAGGTTATCCTTGTACATATCCCAGGAAAAAATCACATAATACAGTCTGGCTCCTATAATGCCAAAGACCACACCGATCATCCCCATATCCAAATAATTTTCTGGATCCTGCCCGGTACGCTTTGCCTCTGCTGTAGCAATCACAAAGCCAAGGAGAATTGCGGTTCCTATGATGATTCCATAATATGCAATTTCAAATCCAAAGATGGAAATGGTCTTTCCGACATGTTCCAGATGGATTCCAAGATTGGGAAAACTAATGTCATAGTGCATGCTTCCTGCCTCCAATTTTATACGTTAAACCGGAATACGATAATATCTCCGTCCTGAACGACATACTCTTTTCCTTCCAGTCTGACCAGACCTTTTTCTTTTGCTGCCGCATGAGTTCCACATGCCATTAAATCATCATAACTTACCACCTCTGCGCGAATAAATCCACGTTCAAAATCTGTATGGATCTTTCCTGCCGCCTGTGGTGCTTTTGTTCCTTTTGTGATCGTCCATGCCCGGCACTCCTGTTCTCCTGCTGTCAGGTAGCTGATCAGTCCAAGCAGATGATAACTTGCTTTGATCAGTTTTTCCAGACCGGACTCTTCAAGTCCAAGATCATCCAGAAATAATTTCTTTTCATCCTCATCCAGCTCTGCAATCTCCTGTTCAATCTGTGCGCAGACAACAAATACTTCACAGTTTTCTTCTGCAGCATACTCACGAACTTTCTGAACCCCTGCATTGTCTGCACCGTCATTTGCCAGATCGTCCTCTGTCACATTTGCCGCAAAGATCACCGGCTTGTATGTCAGAAGATTGTAGCTTGTCAGCCACTCCTGTTCTTCCTCATCGTCTGTTGTAAAGCTCTTCGCCATCTTATTTTCTTCCAGATGCTCTTTGATGCGTTTTAACAGCTCCAGCTCTTTTGCTGCTGTCTTATCATTTCTGGAAAGCTTTACCACTTTTGCGATCCTTCTCTCCAAAATCTCCAGATCGGAAAAGATCAGTTCCAGGTTGATCGTCTCGATATCACGCAGCGGATCGATACTTCCGTCCACATGTACAATATTACTGTCCTCAAAACATCTCACAACATGCACAATTGCATCTACTTCTCTGATGTTGGCAAGGAACTGGTTTCCAAGTCCCTCTCCTTTTGATGCCCCCTTTACCAGACCTGCAATATCTACGAACTCAATGGCTGCCGGTGTGATCTTCTTTGTATTGTACATCTCACCCAGAACATCCAGTCTGTGATCCGGTACGGTCACAACTCCCACATTCGGGTCAATGGTACAGAACGGATAGTTTGCGGATTCTGCTCCGGCTTTTGTCAACGAATTAAATAATGTACTCTTTCCTACGTTTGGTAATCCTACGATTCCTAATTTCATTTTTTCTATTTCCTCCTCTAATCCCGCGTCTCCATCAAGATCACAATCCCTTCCGGAAACGTAATCCTGACCGCCTCCTGTGCAAATGCATTGCTGACACAGAGACTGTCATACGCCGTTAATTTATGATTTTTCAGCGGATACTTCGCTCCCTCAATATTAAATTTCTCCACACTCTCTCCCAGTGGAAACACCGAAAAGTACGGTCCGTATGCATCTTTCTTTGAAAGTGTGATTTCCCGGTTCAAAAGCCGGATCTGATTGTGACTGTCCACTATCCGCACATCTGCTCCTGCATCCAGTCCGATTTTTAAACATTGTACATTTGCCCATATATGATCGATCCGATTTCCGGTCGCTCCCAGGATCAGGATGTTCTTTCTTCCCAAATCCAGACACAAGCGCAGTGCGATTTCTGTATCTGAGGCATCTTTGACCGGATTGAACTTGCGGATCGGCACTTTTGTTTCTTTCTCATAGTACCCCAAAATTTCACCGGATACGCTGTCAAAATCTCCCACAATATAATTCGGGCAGATTTCATGCCTGTAAAGAAACTCCAGTCCTCTGTCCACTCCTATGATAAACTCAATCTCCGGATTTTCCAGAACAGATCTTGCAAATTCTTCTTCCAGCATCCCGCCGCTTACGATCACAGTCCATCTATTCATTGGCGCTTAAAATCTCCATAAATCCTTTTACGTTCTCTTCTACATTTCCTTTAAACACAGCGGATCCTGCTACGATTACATTCGCTCCCGCATCCAGAACTTCTTTGACATTGCTGTGGTAGATTCCTCCGTCCACCTCAATATCCGCCTGAATCTCTCTTGTATCCAGCAGATTTTTCAGCTCTCTGATCTTATCCAGTGATTCCGGAATAAACGCCTGTCCGCCAAATCCCGGTTCCACGGACATAATCAGAAACATCTCCGTTTTATCCAGTACCGGTTCCAGTGCAGATACCGGTGTATTCGGTTTAATCGATACTCCCGCCTTCATTCCGCATGCATGGATCTTATCCACAGTTTCCACCAGATTCTCACATGCTTCTACATGAACCGTCAGAATATCAGCTCCTGCTTTTGCAAAATCTTCCACATAACGAATCGGCTCTGTAACCATCAGATGCACATCCATCACCTGCTGTGTATGCCCTTTGATGGATGCAAGAACCGGCATTCCGAATGAAATACTCGGCACAAACATTCCATCCATCACATCAAAATGGATATACTCCGCTCCTGCTGCTTCTGTCTCTTTTAACTGCTCGCCAAGTCTTTTAAAGTCTGCCGACAAAATCGACGGTGCAATTCTGTTTCTCATAAATCAATACCTCTTCTTTTCTTTCAATTCTGTATACATCTCCAGATAATTTTTATATCGGACCGGATGGATTTTTCCTTCTTCCAGCGCCTCTTTTACCGCACATCCCGGTTCATGCACGTGATCGCATCCCTGAAACCGGCACTGCCCTTCATAAGAAGCAAATTCCCGAAAATAGTACTTCAATTCTTCTTTTTCAAAATCATTGACATAAAGTGAGCTGAATCCCGGCGTATCCATAATGTAGGAATCCGCATCTACTGCGATCAGCTCAGAATGCCTTGTGGTATGCTTTCCACGTTCAATCTTTCTGCTGATCGTTCCGGTTTCCATCTGCACCTGATTCTGAAGCAGATTGATCAGAGACGATTTCCCGACTCCGGAAGGTCCTGCGATCGCCGTTGTCTTTTTCAGCAGAAGACGACGGATTTCTTCTATATTCTCCTGCTCCAGTGCGCTGGTAAATACGATCGGATATCCACATTTCTCATAGATTGCTTCTAATTCTGCAATTTCCGGACTGGTCGCAATGTCTTTCTTATTAAAACACAAAACTACCGGTATCTCTTTTCGCTCCATCATGACCAGAAACCGATCCAGAAGATTGAAATGTGGAGCCGGCTTTGTCACTGCGAACACCACCAGTGCCTGATCGATGTTTGCCACTGCCGGACGGATCAGCTCATTCTTTCTGGGAAAAATCTCCACAATATTCCCTGTCTTATTTTCTTCATCCAGTATTTCTATTCGGACATTATCCCCTACTAAAGGCTTGATCTTCTCTTTTCGGAACACGCCTTTTGCCTTACACTCATAAACACCGGATTCTACTACGTTTACGTAGTAGAATCCGGCAATTCCCTTGATTATTTTTCCTTGCATAATTTCCTCTGCTGTCAGTGGTTCGCTCCTGACGATGAACCACCGTTTGATCCGCTGTCATTTCCATTATTGTTATCTCCGTCTGTCGGCGGATCCGGTGTCACATTTTCCGGTCCGAGACTGACCACAATATCAACTGTTGACCCTTTTTCGATCTGACTTCCAGGTGTCACAGACTGACTGATCACATATCCTTTTGTAACAGTAGAATCATAAGATTCTGTCACATTCGCTGTCAGACCTAAGCCGGAAAGCTTTGCTTCTGCCTGACTTCTTGTCAGACCGGAGAGAGTCGGTACTTCTACAGTCTCTGTCTTCTTGCCTTTGCTCAGGACATAATTGACAGTCGTTCCTTTTTCCACCTGTTCACCGGCTGCCGGCACTGTCCGGATAATGGTGCCTTCCTCATACTCATCACTATACTCACTGGAGCTTTCACTTCCAAGTGTCAGTCCCACTCCCTGCAGCGTAGTCTGGGCACTGTCCGGATCCGCACCGGATACATCCGGTACACTGATCTTCTCTTTGCCCATGCTGACAACCATTGTCACTGTATTGCCCTCTGCCCACTCTGTTCCGGCTGTCGGATTTGTGGAAATCACATATCCCTGCGGCACACTGTCGCTGTAATCTGTCTCAGATGCCACAACAAACCCTTTGTCTTCCAGCTGCTTTTGTGCATCCGCCTCAGATTTTCCTGTTACATCTGGTACTTTGGCAGTTTTTTCTGCCGGTCCGCTGCTGATCTTCACAGTGACCGTCGAATTCTCTTTTACTTTTTCTCCTGGTTTTGGATCCTGTTCCGCAATCTCGCCTTTTTCATATTTGTCTGAAGCGACCTGACCTGCTGACTGATATCCGATGTTCTTCTTTGTGAGTGCTTTTCTAGCCTCTTCTTCCGTCATTCCCCGAATATCCGGTACAGAAACCTTCTTTTCCTTCTCTTCGGTCACTACCTTGTCAGGCATGAATCCGCCGACTGCCTTACTGATTCCAAAGATCACTCCGATCGCAACAATAACTGCCACAACGATCATCAAAATCTTTGTGACCTTTTTCATCTGTGGATCGACTTCTTCTTTTTTGCCTTTTCTGCCATCTTCCCGACGATTTCTTCGATCGTATGAATCCTCATCATACTCCTCGTCGTCATAGGATTCGTCCGGATCATCATAGTCCTCACCGTCATAATCCCGATTCTGAACTCTTGCGATCTCCTGCGTATCCATGACCACAGTCTCATCCACATTGTTCACTTTTGGTCCGTTTGAAATAAATCCTCCCTGCGGATCTACCAGTGCCCGTTTCAGATCAAGCAAAAGTTCTTCGCAGTTCTGATACCGATACATAGGACTCTTCTGTGTACATTTTAAAATAATCTTCTCCAGGCTCTTTGGCGTATCCGGCACTTCCACAATTGGAGAAATGATTTCCTCCTGCAAGTGCTTGATCGCCACAGTGACCGTAGACTCGCCATCAAACGGAACATGCCCTGTCACCATTTCATACATACTGATACCGGCAGAATAAATATCACTTTTTTCATCTACCACGCCGCCCCTTGCCTGCTCCGGCGATGTGTAATGAACCGATCCCATCACGCTGGTGCTGATCGTATTGGACGAAGTCGTTGCTCTTGCAATTCCAAAATCTGTAACCTTTACTTTTCCGTCTTTTGAAATAATGATATTCTGCGGTTTGATATCCCGATGTATGATATGCTGGTTGTGGGCTGCCTGAATTCCCGTCACCATCTGAATGGAAATGCTGATCGTCTCTTTTGCAGAGAGTCTGCCTTTTTTCTCGATATATTCTTTTAATGTGATGCCTTCCACAAGCTCCATCACCATATAATAAACTCCGCGGTCCTGCCCCACATCATATACGTTAACTACGTTCGGATGCATCAGACCTGCTGCTGCCTGGGCTTCGCTTAAGAACTTTTTGATAAAAGTCTCATCTGAGCGAAAATCGCTCTTCAGCACCTTGATCGCCACATACCGGTTCAGCTTATGATCTTTGCCCTTATACACATCCGCCATACCGCCGGAACCGATACGATCCAGGATCTCATAGCGCTTTCCTAAAAAGATACCTTCTTTTAACATATACTCACCTCATCTGCGAACGGCTCTACCAGTACGATCCCGATATTATCCGTACCGCCGTTCTCTTTTGCCGTTTCTACCAGAGACTGTGCGGATTCCACAATATCTCTGCCCCCCTGTACAATATGGAACAGCTCTTCATCCTCCACCATATTGCTGAGTCCGTCTGTACACATCAGAATGATGTCTCCCTTTTTCAGACGGTGCTCATAAAAATCAACCTCTACGCTGTCTTTTGCACCGATTGCTCTCGTAATGATATTTTTATCCGGATGATGCTTTGCTTCCTCCGGCTTGATCCCGCCAAGGCGTACCATCTCTTCCACCAGAGAATGATCTTTTGTAAGCTGTACGATTCCCTGATTGATCAGATACAGCCTGCTGTCTCCCACGTTTGCAAAATACATCATCTGGTTGACGATCGTTGCCAGCACTACCGTAGTCCCCATCCCCTTTAAATGAGGATCCTCGGAAGCTTTTTTGATGATCTCTCTGTTGGCTGTCTTGATCGCCGAAACAAGCGCTCTCTCTACGTCCTGCTCGCTGGTATTCTCCAGCTCGCGTTTTAAAACTTCCACTGTATACTTGGAAGCATAATCACCTGCCTGATGACCGCCCATTCCGTCTGCTACAACAAACAGATTCGGAAGAGGTCCCAGAGGATTGTCTGTCATATAGACATAGTCTTGATTCACTTGTCTTACCATCCCAACATCTGTAATGGAAAATGTCTTCATACGCTCTCTCCTTTACTCATTCTCTGTTTTTACATAGCGTCTTCTGAGCTGACCACAGGCACCGTCAATATCTGCGCCCATTTCTCTTCTTATAGTAACATTTATTCCGCTTTTTTCAAGTTTATTTTTGAAATTCAACGCATTTTTGCGGGAAGGCTGCTGAAAATCACGCTCTTTGATCGGATTGACCGGAATCAGATTCAAATGACAGTTGCGGGATTTTAAGATTCCGATCAGTTCCTCTGCATCTTCCTGTGTGTCATTCACTCCGTGAACAAGGCTGTATTCAAAAGTCACCCTTCTTCCTGTCTCCTGAAAATAAAAATCACATGCTTTGAGCACTTCCTGCAAGTCATATTTATTTGCCACCGGCATGAGCTGCTTTCTCTTTTCCTGAGTAGAGCCGTGCAGAGAAAGTGCCAGTGTGATCTGCAGATGCTCCATGGCAAGCTCGCGGATCTTCGGCACGATCCCACAGGTGGAAACCGTGAGATTTCTCTGGCTGATATGCAGTCCGTGTTCATCTGTGAGCATACGGACAAATGTCAGGAAATTCTCATAATTATCCATGGGTTCTCCGGTTCCCATCACAACAACATTGGAGACTCTTTCTCCTGTGATCTTCTGGATTTGATAAATCTGCCCCAGCATCTCAGACGGCGACAGATTTCTCTCCAGCCCACCGATGGTAGAAGCACAGAATCTGCATCCCATCCGGCAACCCACCTGAGAAGAAATGCAGACGGAATTTCCGTGCTTGTAGCGCATCAGCACACTTTCCACCACATTTCCGTCAGAAAGCTGAAATAAAAACTTATTCGTTGCGTCAATCTTCGAAATCTGACGCTCCAGCATTTTTACCGGAAGGATCTCATATTCCGCCTCCAGTTTTTCCCGGAGCGCTTTGGAGAGATTCGTCATCTCTTCAAAACTGTCAGCAAGCTTTACATGCAGCCATTCATAAATCTGCTTTGCACGAAATTTCTTTTCCCCGATCTGTTCCATCTCTGCGGCCAATTGTTCATATGTATATGCGCGAATATCTTTCTTCATCCTTTTTCTATCCTTTTATTTCTTTCCGAATCTGGCAATAAAAAAGCCGTCACTTTTATGAATTCCCGGAAGCAGCTGCAGACATCCTGCTTCTTCCACACTATCCTGAAGAGTACTGCACAGTCTGTCCGCGATCGGATCCAGTACAAATTCCGGAAATTCTTTTAAAAACCAGTGTACATTTTCTATATTTTCTGCCGGATTGATCGTACAGGTGCTGTAGATCAGCGTTCCTCCCGGCCGGACATAGGACGCAGCATTTTTCAGAATCTCCCTCTGCAGTCCTGCCAGCTCTTTGGTGCCCTGTTCGGTTGCTTTATATTTTAAATCTGTCTTTTTTGCAAGAACCCCTAATCCGGAACAGGGCAGATCTGCAATCACAAGATCCGCCGCATCTTTTACATCCGCATCACAGACAGTCGCATCTTTTTGTACTGCGTGAATATTCGTAAGACCGCTTCTCTCGATATTTTCCGTGATCAATCCTACTTTATACAGGCTTAGATCTCTGGCTTCTACACTTCCTGTTCCCCGCAGTTTTTCTGCAACATGAAGTGCTTTTCCGCCCGGTGCCGCACAGACATCGATCACCCGATCCCCTTTCTTTGGATCTGCGAGTTCTCCCACCAGCATGGAACTGATATCCTGGACATAAAACGCTCCCTTTTGAAAACTTTCCAGCTCTGAAAGATGATCATAGTCCTGAATCCTGAACGCGTAGGACAGATATGGATGCGGCGTTACCGTAACCCCTTCCTTTTGCAGGCTTTCTTTCAGATTTTCCGGCGTTGTCTTTGCCAGATTACACCGGATCGTCACCGGTGTCTCTTCCTGGAAGGCCTGCAGCATAGATTCGATCACATCCAGATCATAAGTCTTCTTCCACAATTTTAAAATCCACTCCGGCATGGAATACACAACAGACAGCCGTTCGATCCCCTCTGCGGGATACTCTACCTGATCCAGACCTCGCGCCACATTGCGGAGCACTCCGTTTACAAATCCACGCAGGGTGCCGAATCCTTTTTTCACTGCCAGCTTTACTGCCTCGTTGCACACTGCCGAATCCGGCACGCTGTCCATATACTTCAGCTGATATACAGCACTTCTCAAAATATTGCGGATAACCGGCTTCATCTTGTTGACCTTCACTTTGGAAAACTGATTCAAAATATAATCCAGTTCGATCATGTGCTCCAGTGTTCCTTCAGTCACTCTCGTGATAAATGCGCGTTCCTTTTTCTCCAGATACTGATATTTTTCCAGGACGGCATTCAATGCAAGATGGCTGTAGACATTTTGCTGTGTCACCTCCATCAGGATCGCCAGCACCAGTTCTCTCTCTGTCACCTGTTTAGTCATCTCTTCTTCCTCCGCTTATGATCAACAGACGAAGCAGCTGCAGAATCATAGATGCGGCACTTGCCACATACGTCATCGCTGCCGCCCGCAGCACTGCCTTTGTCTGACTTAATTCTTCCGGATATAACATTCCGGATGTTTCCAAAATACGGATCGCACGGCGGGAGGCATTAAATTCTACCGGCAATGTCACGATCTGAAACAGCACTGCAGCCGAAAACAGCAAAATTCCGAGATTGATCAGCAGACTTGCTGTATTTCCATTCATGAATAATCCGATAATGATCAGAGGCCAGGCTGCCATAGAACCGAAATTCGCAACAGGTACCAGAGCCCCTCTGATCTGAAGAGGCGCATACCCTTTCGCATGCTGGATTGCATGCCCGCATTCATGCGCAGCCACACCGATGGCGGCCACCGATGCTGAGTTATAGGTTGCATCAGAAAGCCCCAGCGTCTTATTTGCCGGATTATAATGATCTGTCAGATTGCCCGGAATGTGATGTACTGTTACATCATAAATCCCGTTTGCATGCAGGATTCGCTCTGCTGCATCCTTCCCTGTCATACCGGACCGGCTCCGCACCTGTGCATATCTTCGATAGGTACTGTTGACATGTGCCGAAGCTGCCATGCATATTACGGCTCCGATAATCACTAATATATAAGTAGGATCATAGTAAAAAAACATGCTCTTCCTCCAATCCTTTTATTTATGAATGAAACAACGTTCCTTCTTCGAGATGATATCCTCTTAAAAATGCATCTGTCTGCATTCTCTTCTTTCCCGGAATCTGCAATTCCTGTACGATTAAAGTTCCCTTTCCTGTCTGCACAGAAAAACTGTCTTTTGTCACATCCGTAACAGTCCCCGGCTGTGCCTTCGTCTGCTCTTTCGAGACTTTTGCACTCCAGATCTTCACCACTTTATTCTCCCAGTGTGTATACGCACTCGGCCAGGAATTTAATCCCCGGATCAGTCTCTCGATTGCTTCTGCGGAAGCATTCCAATCGATGTTTCCCATTTTTTTGTTCAACATACTTGCATAATGTGTAGGTGTCTCTCCCTGTTTTTGAGGAACGATGGTGCCTTCTTCCAGTGCTTTTAATGTCTCCACGCAAAGTGCTGCTCCGGCTTTTGACAATTTATCATGAAGACTCTCTCCCGTCTCTTCTGCCGTGACCGGCACTTCGGTCTTAAGCAGCATGTCACCCGTATCCAGACCTTCATCCATCTGCATGGTGGTCACACCTGTCACATCTTCTCCGTCAATGATCACCCACTGGATCGGTGCCGCTCCTCTATATTTGGGCAGCAGAGACGCATGTACATTGACACATCCATATGGTGTCAATTCCAGAATTGCTTTCGGAAGAATCTGGCCGAAAGCGACCACTACGATCACATCCGCCTTATATCCTGCCAGTTCTTCCACACAGGTCGCTTCTCTTACCTTGACCGGCTGAAATACCGGGATTCCATGAGAAAGTGCCGCCTCTTTCACCGGCGGAAACTGCATCTCCTTACCTCTTCCTTTTGGCTTATCCGGCTGCGTCACTGCCAGACACACCTCGTGTCCGGCTTCAATCAGCGCTTCCAGTGTTCCCACCGAAAAATCCGGTGTTCCCATAAAAATCACACGCATCTATTCTACCTCCTCTTCCGGTGGTTCTACATCATGCAGTCCGTCCTCCACACGTTCTACATACATATGTCCTGCAAGATGATCGATCTCATGACAGAATGCTCTTGCAAGAAGACCTTCGCCTTCCAGTTCCACTTCTTCCATTTCTTCATTGAGTGCACGTACCTTCACATAGTTTGGTCTTGTCACGATCCCCCATTTGCCCGGCAGGCTTAAGCATCCCTCTTCGCCTGTCTGCTCTCCGGATGTCTCAATGATCTCCGGGTTGATCAGCACGATCGGGCCTTCTCCCACATTGATCACAACGATCTGCTTCAAGACTCCCACCTGAGGTGCTGCCAGTCCCACACCATATTTTTCATACATCGTATCCAGCATATCCTCGATCAAAATTTTTGTGCGCATCGTCATCTTTGTGACCGGTTTGCACTGTTTTTCCAAAATGTCATCTCCCATGATCCTGACTTCTCTGATTGCCATAATTTCACTGTTCCCTTCTATTTATTCTTTGTTATCTTTTAAAAAACATGCATCGGATTGAAATCAAACTGAATCCGCATCTTGCGATATCCCGGATTTACTTCAATATATTGTTCCAATCCGTTCTTTATCCTCACAAGTGTATCATAATTTTCATCTTTTATGTAGATTACTTTGCGATACACATCATTAATCTTTCCGATTCCCGGACTTGCAGGTCCGATGATCTTCGCAGTTTCTTTCGGAGCAATCCGGATCGAAAACTCTTTTAAATACTTACACCCTGTCTCTAACAGCACCTCATCCTCACAGCTTACCAGAACTGCAAGCAGATTTTCTACCGGGGGATATCCCATGATCTGCCGATACCGGATCTCCTCCTCATAAAACGCCTCATAGTCCTGTGCTGCGGCGGTTACGATACTGTAATGCGTGGGAGTGTAGGTCTGGATCACAGCTTCTCCTTCTTTCTGCCCCCGTCCGGCTCGCCCTGCCGCCTGTGTCAAAAGCTGGAAGGTGCGCTCCCCGGAACGATAATCATCTGAATACAACGACATATCTGCCGCCAGCACACCAACTAACGTAACATTCGGAAAATCGTGTCCTTTTACGATCATCTGCGTTCCGACCAGTACATCTGCTTCTCCATTCGCAAATGCAGACAAGATTTTTTCATGGCCGTCTTTCTGTCTTGTTGTGTCCATGTCCATACGAAGAACTCTTGCCTGCGGAAACTGTGCTTTTACAATGTCTTCGATCTGCTGTGTTCCTGCCCGAAATTCTCCGATATGTCTGGAGCCGCACTCCGGGCAGACAGGTGTCCTTGGTTCTTCATATCCGCAGTAATGACAGACCATCTTTCCGTTTCTGTGATACGACAGCGAAACATCGCAGTGCGGACACTTTACCACATGGCCGCACTCTCTGCAGGAAAGAAACCCTGCATACCCTCTCCTGTTTAAAAACAACATGATCTGTTCTTGTTTTTCCAGCCGGTCTTCCATCAACTCCTGCAGATGCCGGCTTAAGATCGAACGGTTGCCTTCTTTTAACTCCTGCCTGAGATCCGCTACATAGACGCTCGCCATCTTTTGCATTCCCGAACGGTTCTTCAATTCCAGCAGGCGGTACTCCCCGTTTTTTGCGCGATACATTGCTTCCAGAGACGGGGTTGCCGAGCCAAGTACTACGCTGGCATGTTCCAGATTTGCCCGCTCTATGGCAGTCTCTCTGGCATGATATCTTGGTATCTGTTCACTTTTATAAGTTGTTTCATGTTCCTCATCAATAACGATCAGCCCCAGCTCCGGAAATGGTGTAAACAAGGCGGACCGCGGGCCGATCATCACGTCGATCTCTCCCGCTTTTGCCCGCATCAACTGATCATAACGCTCTCCGGCAGACATTCTGGAATTTAAGATGGATACCCGATTTCCAAAACGCCGGTAAAACCGCATCACTGTCTGATACGTCAGTGCAATCTCAGGAATCAGTACAATCGCCTGTTTTCCCTCACTGACCACCCGGCGGATCATCTCAATATAAACTTCCGTTTTTCCACTGCCGGTCACACCGTACAACAAATAAGCTGCCCGCACATCTCTGCTGTACTCCTGCCAGAAGCACTCGATCGCATGCTCCTGCTCTGCCGTAAACACAAGAGTTTTTGCTCTCTGCTCTTTTTCTTTCACCGGATTTCGAAACACCTGCTCTGATTCCAGAACTGCCACCTGCTGTTCTTCCAATGCATTGACGACACTACGCGTAATATTCAGTTTTTTCGTAATCAGTTCGTATTCAATGACCGGATCCTCCAGAAGTGCTTCCAGAAGTCTTGCTCTCGCCTTCTGATTCTTCTGCTGATAATAATGCAGCTGCGCTTCTGCCCGTTCTTTGCCAAGCAGCAGACGGACATACTTTTTGATCTTGGCATTCTCTTTTTGTTTGATCGGCAATACCGTCTTGAGTGCCTGGATCATCGTTCCGCCATAATGTTCTTTCATCCATGCCGCCAGCGCGATCAGCTTCGCCTCGATCTCTACACTGTTTCTGGAAATATCTTCGATCTCCTTGACTTTGGAAAGATCATAGTCGCAAGTCTCTGAAATTCCTACCACATAGCCTTTCGTCTGCCTGTTGCCTTTCCCAAACGGAATCACAACCTCCATTCCCACATTCAGCTCTTCTTTTAACCACTCCGGAATTCGATATTGAAAGATCCGATCCAGTTTTTCATGTTTTATATCTACAATAATATCTGCAAACAATCCATTTCCCCTGCTTATTTTTTCTGTTCCTCTTCCAGTTCTGTTAAGATCTCCGCAATCAGAACCCGCTCATCCATCGGATGCTTCACACCTTCGATCTCCTGGTAATCTTCATGTCCCTTGCCTGCCAGCACGATAATATCTCCGGGTTCTCCGTGTTCGATAGCATAAGTGATGGCTTCCTTACGATCGCAGATCTCTACATAATTTCCATCCGTTTTTGCCATACCTGTCTTGATATCGTCGATAATATCCTGCGGTTCCTCA
>ENA-OPNW01000524-OPNW01000524.1-human-gut-metagenome-genome-assembly--contig:-NODE-524-length-23797-cov-2.441538_pt1 | contig 23797 bp, 25 predicted proteins | sample MGYA00241540_ERZ501777 | MGnify/ENA primary metagenome ERZ501777 (study PRJEB25962, sample SAMEA2042615) | human gut metagenome | biome: human gut; feature: human-associated habitat; material: faeces...
TAAAATTAAACTATAAAGAATAGCATCCTTCACATTGAGCCGTAGAGGATGCTATTTCTTTTTGTTATTATGATTATCTATGTAAGATAGAGCCGCAAATATTACTAACAATAAAGTTAATACTTCCATCGTGTTCATAGGGCATCACCCTCCTTTGTAAACTAGAGGGCATCTAATAATCGGAAAATCACATCCTACTTTCTTTTCAATTACACAATAACAGTATAACACAAGAGGAACAGATGTTCAAATAAAAAAGAGGTAAATCTACTATATTATATATAGAAGAAAGACCTCTTATTTTTATGGTTGCTGTCTCTGGTGTATATTATCAACAGCCTTTTCAAGTTCCATAGTCTGCCATTTACTATGTGTAATTTGCTGCTTAAGTTCATTTAAGCGTTTATTGGTGTATTTATCCATCCAGTTTATAATACAAGCTGGCATATATTTTTCTGGTATCTTTAGGAATAAATTAAATCCAGTTTCTTCTATATTATAGTGTATCTTATGTAACATATCTTTGAAGCGGTTCGGCTTTTTAATCTGAATATAAATATATTTCACCTCTTTCATAAAATTATTGGAGTAATTAAATACGAATGTCCTATATATAAAGTGTAAGGGAATTTTATTAAAAAGACAATGGATTTTTATAATATGACCTTATATGAAAACAAATGCTTTCGTGGAATGTAAATATCATATGGATTTACATAATTATGATAATGAAAAACATACATGAAAGTAGTTATGGATTTTGTGGAGGATTTATGGAAAACAAAATATTTGCCTATATGAGAATATCCACTAATCATAAGACACAGAAAGTTGATAGGCAGCAACAAACAATCATAGAGTATTCTGTAAATAATGGATTCAAAGTTGATAAGTTCTTTTCAGATATTATTACCGGTGGAACTAAGGCAGAAAATAGACCAGGCTTTCTTGATATGAAAAATCAATTAAGAAGTGGTGACACAGTAATAGTATCTGATATAGACAGACTTGGTAGAAATGCGGATGATGTTATTGTTGAGATTAAAGACCTGCAATCAAAAGGAATCAGAGTTGTAGCTTTAGATATTCCATTTCTCAATGATTGGCAGAAGATGAATGATGATAGTTTGTCAAAGATGATTATTGATATTTTTGTTACATTGAAGGCTCATATAGCACAACAGGAAAAAGAAAAGATACATGACAGAGTAATGCAGGGCTTGAATACCGCTAAGAAAAAGGGCAAGAAGCTAGGCAGACCACAAACAGGTGTACCCAAAGAATTTATAAAAGAATATAAGAAATTCCAGACTGGTGAGTATGGAAATATGTCTGTGGTGCAGTTTACAAGATTACAGGGTATTGCAGTAAGTACATTCTATAAATATGTAGGTTTACTTAAAGAAATATAGAAAATTTGAGAGGAGAAATCTAAATATGCGTATTAATGTAGAAACTAAATATGATGTAGGGCAGGAAGTATACAGGATTGGCAAGGCAAGAAAAGAAGAGATTTGTTCAGCTTGTAATGGTGAAGGATATATCAAAATAAATAATAATGTATTCTCATGTAATACTTGTAGCACAACTGGGAAAATATATGGAGAACATGAGCAATATCAGATAGTGGGAAAAGATACCATAAAAAATATTAGTGTAGTGAATTATTTATATAATGGAACGAGGGTTAGGTATGGATTTGATATGGGAATCACATTTACAGAAAATAGACTTTTTGAGACACAAGAGGCGGCAGAAGAAAAATGTAAGAAATTAAATGGTGAAAATATATGACAGATAAGCAATATGCAGTATATATGTTTTTAATAAAATATATTAAAGAAAAATGGATATCCACCAACCTTAGAAGAGATAGCGGATGGAGTAGGTGTAAAAGCAAAGTCAACTATCAGTATAAGATTGATGGAGTTGCAGGAAGATGGATGGGTTGAAGTTAAAATATCATCACCAAGAGCAATTAAAGTTGTAGGATATAAGTTTGTAGAAGTATAAGGAGAGAAGCTATGATAAAAGATGATATGCAGCAGACATTTAATGCAGGTGTACAGCTTGGTATAAGTATAATTGAAAGAAAAATAGTATATGCTAGTGAACATAATAAACCACTAGAGATAGATGGTAAGGTATACTGGATTGAAAGTGATATCCAGCATCTTAGAAAGATTATGGATAGAGTAGAGGTGTAAGACATATGAATGTTATAGATGCTAGAGGTATTTTTAATGAAAAGAAAATTAAACAGAAAAATATTGATGATAAGCAAAGTATAGTGAATATAGAAAATGCTATGATAGAAAAGCTGCGTTTATATTTGCATGACGAGGACTTTACAGAACGTCAGATTGATATAGTAGTTGATTTATATAAATTGTTTACTATGAAGTAGCATATTTTACAAGATTATGTTATATTAATATGGTATCAGCAGAAGTAATTCTGTTTTGATATAGAGGAAAACCTCTTAAAAAAATATTGATTTGTTGTTGAAGGGCGGTACTGTTTAAGCAGTATCGTCTTTCTGCATATATTGGGTTTTGTAACTTGAAAAATATATGTCGTGAGAATGAAAGATATGATATATCTATCTTCGTCAGCGTGTAGTTGGTAATGCCAATCCTATCAAACTTGGCAAGTGTTTTCAGTTTTTGAACGATTGGTATGGATTTGAAAAAGGTGGTAATCATGGAAATCAATACACAGTGCCAAAAGAAAAAATTTTTACTTTGCCAAAAACATCAAACGAGCCTACTACCCAATCAGATCTTGCTACTGCATATGGAATCACAAAGCAAACCATGAACAATTATATGCGTTTAGCAAAAGCAATTCCTGAATTAGAAAATCTCGTAGATACAGGAATTGTAACAACACATACTGCTCTTGGTGACGATGCAACCATTATTGAAGTTATGCAATGGATGCTTGATATTCAGCTTGGTAGACGTGACTTATCTCCCATTCAAAGAATTGCTGTGGCTGAAAAATATCGACCTATTTACGAGAGACAAGCTAAAGAAAATTTAAGATTGGCTGAAGGTGGAGATAGACGTTCAAAGGAATATATAAAAAATCAAGGTGCGGAAAAATTACCACAGGTTGATTTTCTAAAAAAGAACGCAATCCAACAACTTCTGAAAAGCTTGCAGACATAGCAGGCATTTCCGAAAAGACCTATCGCATGGGTGCAAAGGTTCTTAATTCAAATAATGAAGAACTAAAAGAACGTGTATTATCAGGTGAAACTTCTATAAGTGCTGGTTATAAGGAATTACAAAATAAAAAAGTCCAATTTTACGCAGTTATAACCATATAAAAGCCACCAAAGATTTATTTTTCTGATGGCTTTGTAGTTAATAAAAAAATTATTCATAATATATAGAGATAATAGCTACAATAAATCAGATATTTTGTTTAAAAAATAATTGTTAGAATCTAAGCCATTTACATATATTTGAATATAATCTAAAGTAGATTTTATAACATCAATATTTGAATTTATTGTTAATTCTGATATATTAAGAGCATTATTAGCTTTCAAGGAATATAAATTAATTATACGAATATAATTATTTATATATTGTATTTTTTCTTTACCATTTAGTTTTGAATCATATTTATTAAGTAAATTAATTAGTTGATAAAATAAATTAGATAAGTTACTTTCTGCAATAGAGTTATATTTATGTTGATCAAACAAATTTAAATAATAACTAACATTATCATTATATATAGATACATATTTATCAAAATCTAATTTTTCTAATTCACATTGTAAATCGTTAATTTTTTTATCGAGTATATTTTTCCCCTCTGCTGAAGCATATTGATAATTTGCTAAAGGTAGTGATGCGATGATTTTGAGTGAATTTGTTGGATCATCAATTATATTTCTATTTAGCCTACTAATATAAAAATTTGCAAGAATTTTTTCATTATCACTAAGGGTATTAAAATAATCGGATAAATTTAATGTTATATTTTTACATTGTTTTGTAAAATCAGAACATACTTTTTTCATTGTGGCTTTGTCAATTAACTTATCTGAATTATTAAAAGGTTGTGCAGAATATAAGTTAGTTTCGTTTTCCTCAAAATGTGGTTTGTAAGAAAAAAATATATTGTGTGATGAAGAATCTTTAAGATATTTTAGTAAATCCAATTCTGCTTTTTCTTCGGCTTTGTCACTAGAATCAATATTAAATAACAACCTATATATCTTTATTATATCCTCACGTTTTATATTTTTTAAGCGTCTACTTTCTATTTGAGACATCCATGCACGATTATTACCGATTGATTTTGATAAATTTTCAGCTGTTAGTATTTCACCATTAACAGGATTATTTAATCTGATTTCACGGAGTTTACCTGCTAATTCTTTTGATAATTTTAATTTAGATGGTAGCATAAAATCACCTCATTTCTATTCATTAATTATACATAATATTTCACCAAAAATCAATCAAAACAAAATGGTGAAAATGGTGAAAACGCATTGACAATGGTATATAATGGTGATATTATAATCTCACAAAAGAAAAAGAAGCAACTATTTGGCGATAGTCACTTCCTGAAAAATCTTCATAAAGAGTATTGGCGTACTCAATATGATATGTAATTGGTACAGACTTTAACATCTGCCCTATGTAATTTAGCAGTTCATATTATAGCAGATGATGTTAAGAAATTCAACTATCATTTTTTAAAGTCGCTGGGTATTTTCACCCAATAATTCCAATTATAAAAAAGTAACAAAAACAATGGAGTATTCGAGCAGCCGTGTCCTATATATATAATAGAACAAAAGTTCGACAACGGGAGAGTGATGTGATATATGATTTTATAGCAACTGAATAGAGAATGATTATTTAGGCAGTTAAAAGAGCCTTTTATTTTTTCAACATGTATGAACAGATAACTCATATAAATTCACACATATTGTCAAGAAAAAATACAATTAAATATAAGGAAAGGATACGTCTATATGGAATTAGATAGGTTCGATTATGTGATTCTAAAGTTGTTGAATAAGCAGCACTGTACAAGTTGCTTTGAGAGTATGTCTATACAAGAAATAATCTCTATAACAGGAACAACAAGAGTTACTACATATCGTAAGATTAGAAAACTTATTGAGCAAGGCTATGTTAATAAAGGATGTAAGACCTGGAATGCTGACACCTATTATTTAACAGATAAAAGCCTTATGTTACTTGAAAGTATAAGGAAGGGGAACATTGAAAATGATTAAAAATAATGTAGCAGTAGTCACAGCAGGACTTTGTGGTAATAACAATGGATATAGATTCCAGCAGAAGAATTATAATTCACTTCTTATTAATGGTTCTGTGCAGGATAATAAAGCAATACCAGATGCAAAGAACATATTAGTATTAGAAGGGTACGATGGTCTGGGAGGTGATAGGTCACTTGCCTACGAAGCATTGAAGAATAACAAAGAAATTATTAAGAAGATACAGGATATAAAAGAAAAAGTTATTTTGTTCATTGCTTCTGGCGGAGGGACTACAGGTTCAGCGTGTATACCTTTACTAGCTGATATAGCTTGTCAATTAAAAGATAAGATTGTGTGTGCAGTATTGGTTATGCCAAGGAGAGATGAGCCGATTCAGAAAAGATTAAATGCATACAATACAGCCAAAGAATTAATGGAAATAGATGAAATGGGGGCAATATTCCTTGTGAATAATGAATATAGTACTGACTTAGATAAGATTAATTTCCATTTAGTAAATATGTTAGATGCTTTCTTTACTGATAATTCTACATCAAGTGCATCAAACTTTGATGATTCAGAAAAATATAAAATGTTGTCAGATCATGGCTGCTTTTATATTGCTATGCGTTGTGATAAGCCAGATTCAACAGAAAAAGTAACAACGCAGGATATGATAAATGCACTTACAGCAAAAAATATATTTCTACCTTTTAATAATGATGGTGTAGTTACACATATAGGAATTATAAATCAGAAAGGTAATCATGTTAATGAACAGGAAATTATTAAGGCAGTAGGTAATCCAGAAAATATATTTATAGGTAATAATGGTACAGCCAATATAGTGTGTGTGTCTGGTTGTAGTTTTCCAGTTGAGTATATAAGCAGTCTTGGAAAAAAGGCATTAAGTGAACAGAAAGAGAGAATTAGCAAAAGGAAGTCTTTAAGTTTGCTTGATGATTTGGAAGAGATAGAAGAAGAGATACCAGTACAGACAAGTAAAATAAATAAGCGTAGAAAAATAAGCTTAGACCTTATGCGTGAATTAGATTAGTTAGTGAACAGAAATGAACAATAAAGTTGTTAATAAGTAATGATGAGATAACACTTATATATAAGGAAGGAACAGGTTTAATAATATGGAACTTAAAGAGTTAGGACAGTTATTAAAAGAATATAATAGTAGGGTTTATAGAATAAGAGGACTTACTATGGCAAAGAAGTTTTTAAAGTTAGATGGTGACAAGCTGTCACAGGTCTTAGAGTTTAAAGACGGACAGCGTATTGAAGTGCCATTGAATATGGATGGCAGCATCCGTTGGTACAAAGATAAGATGAAACAAAATGCTAAAAACAACAATTAAAGAGAGAACATATAAATATAGGTTAATCAGTTAGATTGATAAAGAGAATTACAAGTGATTGCTTATCTTTACCTTTAATAAACAAGGAGGATTATATATGTATAAGTTTTTAAGAATTTATGATGTAAAAACAAAAGGTAATGAGGTATTAGCTGCTGGATATGAAGTGTTAAGTGAATTTGAAGAGTTTAATTATGACGAATTAATGGAACAACAACTTATAAATATATGTAAGAGTAAGAATATGCCTGATATTAATGAAGGTTGTATATATTCAGTTGTTAAATATGAAAATGATATTCCAGTAGCAGATGAAGCCCAGTTTTTCTATCATACAGATAATAATAGTGAATCTTTCTTAGATATAGCAGATTGGGATGCAAGAATTATTACAGGTGTAGCATTAGGATGCGATTTATCAATAAGTAAAAATTCTACATTAAATAATAATGTACATAATGATAAATTGGAGAATAGCTATGAAGAATATAGAAAACTATATGATGAATATTCACAGAAAGTAAAATATCCTGAATATGGTGAATGGTGCAAGGAAAGTATTGTTAAAATTATTAAGGAGCAAGGTATAGGCGACAATGAAGAATATCTTATAACAAAGGTATTCAACCCTAATAGTGACTTGTACGAGTGCTTAGATGGTAATGATCCAGAATATGTTTTAGCTTGGATTAACTCTAAACCACAATATAGAGAAAGCCTGTTTAATACTATATATGATGGATTTTATGATGTTTATGCGGATAAGTATGAGGCTATGAATAAAGAACTAGCTAATATGGAATATGAATGTTGTACAGGCAAAGATATTCTTGCTGAACTTATAGGAAAAAATGACAATTCTAATATTGATTTATTCTATAAAGCACTTGAAGAAATTGGTGTAAATGGATTTAAAGAATTTATTTTGCAGTTAGTACAGAAGCAGTAAATAGGTCTTATTTTTACGGACCACATGAAAAAGGCTTTAAAATAGGCATAACAAAATGTAATTAATCTATTTTCATAACAGAGAATAGTATTAATAGATGGAAGTCCTGACAGACATAAGCTTCTGTCACATCAAAAACATAGAGGTGTACGGCGAAATGCTGTATGCCTAATAAATGAAACAGAGAATGTATATACAGAGATATGTTTGCGGTGAAAGTAGCAAGCTAACTATTGGTGCAAATAGTAAATTTTATGTTGCAAATATCAGTGATGATGCTGGTAAATTGAAGAGTACGGATAGACAGGCATAGTGTTAGGAATGGCATTATGCCTATAAATGATTAGATAGGAGGCAAAGAAGTATTGCAAAGAACGATTGGCAGTAAACCAGTATATAACTATGACATAGAACAGTGCAATAGACTATTTAAGAAGGGTATAGTCCCTATAGGAGTAGGAACTAATAATAATTCAGGTAGTGTATTTGTAGTATTCAGGGCAAACAGGAAGTACTTTGACACAATAAAGTTATTAGAGTATGAAGATACACAAAGTGTTGAGAAAAACCGTATCTGAAAATACGACATTTTGATGACATTTACACTATAGTGTAACACTGAAAATACGACATAAAAATGTCGTAACTTAGAGTCATATAAGTAATATAAAATAAATAAGTAATATAAAAGATAATTAACGTACTGCAAAGCAGTACTCTGTAATTAATTCTTTTATTGTTTAATGATTGATTATTTAATATTGTATTTTAATGTTAAAGGAGAAAATATTTGGAGATTTATTTAAACAACGATATTATAGATGATATGCAAATATCAGATGAAGAATTATGTGTATACATTGCTTTAAAATCCATTTATCAATCAAGTAGGAATAAGCAGTATATTACATACAATATGATATTATATGAATTAGTTGGAAATTTTAGCTTTAAGCGTTCTCTTTATAAAAAAGTCAAGTCTGCTTTTGAATCCCTTGTTAATAAAAACTTAATATTGATTGATGATAAAGTTTCTGCTAGTGAATTTATAGTTAATCTCAGTGGCTTATATTTTACTTCGGATTTTACTACTGGCAAAGGTAAGTATTATACGATTGTATATAGTGATGAAGTTCAAGCTATTTTAAATCTTGATAATAAGATAGATAAATTAAAGTTGCTTAGATATTTTGTTGTATGTATGAGAACTATTAATAAGACAAAAGGCATATATAAAGACACATTTACTGCAAAAATAGATTATGTTGGGTTTATGTCACAGGAGTATTTATGTCAAAAAAGTAGGATAGATGGAAATACATTATTGAATTATAACAAGATTCTAGTTTCCAATAAGTTGCTTTATGTGTATAAGCACACTGAGCTGAAAAGAGATATTAACACAGGACAATTTAAAAGCTTTTCTAATCATTATGGCAGATATAAAGATAAGGAAGATATTATTATTTTTGCCAAGAATTATGAGAAGACATGTGGAATAACTGAAAAGATAGTTCAATCAGAAAAAGCTAATGTTAAGCGTAGTATATCCGCAAAATACAATAATTTACGTTGGCATTTTGATAGATATTCAAAACAATATTCTAATAATGAACTGATTGAAATATATAAGCAGATTCATCATGATAATGAACTTATCAATAAGGAATTAGAAGGTGCAGTTCCAGGATCTGATTATCAAAAGAAACTAATGAAAAAGCTTAGAGATGAAGAAATATTTAATGATATTCCTTGTATAGTTGATTATATAGAAAAGAAAAAAAGTACAGCTATTATATCAAGAAATAATAACTATAATGAAGACATTTGGGGTGAGCCTGATGCAGTAGATATGTGAAGGAGATTTTAATAATGGCAAATAAGATAATAAAGTTTAATACAAAAGTGATTCATAATAATAATGTATATCTGAAGGTATCAGATGTTGCAAAAGTATTTAATATGAAGATGGCAGATTTTAAGCAATCACATTCTGATATTATAGAGAAGATACCTTCTTGTGGTGATTGTATTTTAGAAACAGAATTCAATAAATTATTATCAGAAGATTCTAGTGCTATGAAGAATCAAGGACAGTTAGAGATTACTAAAGTAGAATCACTAAGGGCAAAAACTGATTCTGTTATAAGTTTCCAACCATTCAAGATGCTGCTTGGAAGAAGTATGTTGCAGCAACTAGCAGATATGAAAGGCTGTAAGTCTATAGAGGAATATATAACGACATATGAATTACCAGAAGAGATGAACAAAGCACTTAAGGAATTGATGCAAAATTCTGAAAGAAATACCGGATATATTAAAATGGTTGATTATACATTTCATAAGACAGATGAGTTTGATATAGAAAAGATAAGATCATTTGGATTAGATGTGCAGGTGCTTACATCTATTAAGTGTGATGGTAGGATGAACTTAGATGTATTTGTTGTTGGTAAAGGAATATTCTATGGAATAACAAATTATGGAGATTATGAACAATGGGACAATCTATATACAGATAGTAATGGAGATTTAATACTGCCATATTGTGACTTTGATTCTAACAGTCCAGAAGAGATAGAGATTAATCTTTCTCAGAGTGGAATAGATAGAGATTTTCAAGAGCATACAGTCATTGAAAATATGCTATGGTGCATACAGAATCTTCCAGTTACAGAGATAGAAGATTATGAATATGATGTAATTGGTTGTGATTTAGAAACAATTAAGTTTTCGGTATCTATAGAGCTTCTTATTAAAATGATAAGACCAGATGCGGTCATTACATTATTTATTGACAAGGTTGTTGATGTTGAAAATGAATGTTATTTGACTGATGTAAAAGATATGAAAGTGTTTTCAGAGTAAAAGGTAAGGTGATAATAATAACAAATATAACACATATAAAATTTATAAAAGTATTAGATAAGTTATATAGAGTAACATATATATCATTATCAGATATGAGCATAAGTGCATCTGAATGTGAAAATCCAGCACCAGTAGCTGAGAAAGATGTATTTTTGCTTGAAGAGTTGCAGGAATTTCATATTACACTATACAACAAACACGAAAAGCCCAATATTACGGACTTTTCAGAGTGGAAAAAGCAACATAATTACCAATGAAATCGACATTTCTTTATAGTGTATATGTCATTATATACATAAGGATAAATTACATAAAATGGTATCAAATACGGGTGATATTGTTTTAGATAGTAAATTGTGTGTCTGGCAGATAAAAATGTTTGTTTGGTCTGTCAGAAGAGATTTACCCCTTGTATGGGAGAGTAATTATAATGCGTGTACATTGAAAATTGAATATTGGCGGTTGATGTGGTAATATAAAAATATATTAGTATATAGGAGGAAAATGCAGTGAGGGATTCAGAAGAAAAAGAAAAGTGTTTTGTTATTATGCCAATAAGTGATCAGGGGGATTATCCAAAAGGACATTTTACAAAGGTGTATGAACAAATAATTAAGCCTGCCGTTGAAGAAGCTGGATATGTACCTTATCGCGTTGATGAAAATAAAATTAGCGATACAATTATTAATAAAATTTTTGAAGCAATTCAAGAATGCCCTATGGCAATTTGTGACTTAAGTAATAGAAATCCAAATGTTTTATATGAATTGGGATTGAGACAGGCTTATGATAAGCCAGTCGTTTTAATACAAGACAATAAGACTGAGGAGATTTTTGATGTAAGTGGAATTAGCACGGTTTATTATCAAAGTGAAAGATTGTACGAAGAGGTAATAGAAGCAAGGAATAATATAATAAATGCTATATTGTCAACAAAAAATAAAAAGATTAATACTTTGGTTAGAATTGTTAAAGCAAAAACGCCTGATTTTTCAAATATAGATATATCTCAAGATGACAAAATAAAAATGATATTGGAGGGAATTTATAGAGAAATAAAACAAGTAGATAAGAGCAGAAAATTTGATATACAGTATGTATCAGATATGTATATGGGCAAGATAGTAGGACTTGAAAGTTTGTATGATAAATATTATTTAAATGAGGAGATAAGTATGAATAATCATGAGGATTTTTTAAATAAACTAAGTCTTGCTCGAGAAGAAATCATAGGTGAAAAATTAATCACAAATTTGGACAGAAATTATTTGTTACAAAGACTTGATGATTTAAAACAACGATGCGAAATAACATAAAAAATGATATGAGCATACCAACCGTTAATTACGATGGTTGGTATTTTTTTGCACAAAAATCAGAAACAGAACAGAGAATATTATATATAGAAAGACATTTTTACGAAAGGTGGTAGAGTATTATAGGACACGTTAAAGCAGGAAGAGTAAGGATATATAAATTAAATACATTCAAAACATTAACAGATAATGAGAATAAGATTTACAATGACAAGAAGAAAAAGAATGAGGATTTATTAGAAGCCATTTATAATAATAAATCTGTCAGAGAAGTACCAGATAAATACTTGAATGAAAGAAATGAGATTGCAATATTTGAGAATGATATTGTCAGACTTGCATTAGCAGATAGAGATTGCGAGAAATGCGATTATGAGTTATTGGATGAAATCATTTATATGGTAATTAACCATAATGAAATTTTGTGGCAGATTTTAAGAGATGGAATCAAAATCGGTGGTAAAGAATATATGTTATTTACTGCCACAACAGGACAGGTCAGAAATGTTACTGTTACTCTTATGAGGAAAGATTTTTTTGAAAAGTACAAAGGATTTTTAATGGTCGGATTGACTACTGAAAGTATCAATGCTAATGGCGGTATGAATGTAGGAAAGTATTTATCATATAATGCGTTATCTTTATCATCAAGTGTAAAACCTCAAACAGTAATAGATATTGACAGATGTATTGTTGTAGAAGGTCTTGAAACTGTTGTTACAGACAAGGTTAAGTATATTGATATTAGGACAGATGATAATGGACAATGCTATGTAAATGATACACCAAAAGAGTATCAGACAAAGAGTATTTCTATTGAGCATACAGATGGGGCTGGTATGTTTATTCCAGGTGAATTACCATCAAGCTGTCAGATAAGAGGCGGTTATATAAAAGGTGCTATGTTCCCATTTGATTTTAGATTGTTTACGCATGAAGTATCTCATAATAGTATTTTGGTTGATCCGTGGGGAACTCCGCATGATGTAGAAGAGGAAGATATAAGATACATCATTACAACAAGTCAGTTGAAGATGTGGAAACAGTATGAATCATGGGAACATTACAAGACTAAGTTCAAAGAAAACAATCTGGAATTATCTATAAATTCTTATGCTAATCCTCCGAAAGAAGAGGTTACATTCTCTTATCAGTTCTTACAGACACTTCCATATAATACCGATATTACAGAATTATGTAAGCCAGCCATTGAAGATTTAACAAAGCTGAAAAAAGATTTTGATTATATGAAGTCACAACTAGGATTAACACTTGATGAAGTGACAGATGATGATACAGACGAAGAGATTAAGGAGCAGAAATCACAGACAGTAGATAACAATGTTGAGAGAGCTAATTATTATATTGCAAAGGCATTAGATATTTACCCTCCACTTATTCACGATAAACATATTATAAATAAGGTACAAAGTCTATTCAAAGCAAAGAAAAGGGCATATATGGGTGGTAAACTTCCAATGAGAGGTTACTACAGTTATGTTGCACCAGATATGTATGCTTTTTGTGAATATCTGTTTATGAGTAATACTGATCCGCAAGGCTTAGTTCCAGAGAATTGTGTGTATAACGAATATTATGCTGAATGTGAAGATGTGGAAGAAGTATTATGTCTTAGAAGTCCACACTTATCAAGATATGAATATCCAAGACGAAAGTTAGTATCTTCTGATGAATGTAATAAATGGTTTGGATATATGGAGAGTGACACAGTTGTAAGCTGCCATGATTTAATTTCCAAGTCATTACAATGTGACTGGGATGGTGATGAGATTTTAGTATGCCCCGACAAAGCATTGTTGAAAGCAGCAGAATCATTACCACAAGAGCCATTATATTATGATATGCAGAAAGCAGAGCCACAGCAGATAACGAATGAGGCAATTTACAGCACTTTGGTTAAAGGCTTTAGCAATAATATCATAGGTGAATCAAGTAATGCTATTACAAAGCTGTGGAATGTTCCTGAGTTAGCAGATAATCCGCTTATGTATGATGATATGATAAATGTTATATGTGCATTATCAAATTATGCAATAGATTTTCCTAAGACTGGTAAGAATCTTGACATAGGCGAATATCAGAAGTTGTATAAAGAATTAGTTCCACCAGAGGATATAAGAGAAAAATTCAAGCCACAGAAGATTAAATATCCTCAATTTTTCAAATATGCCAAAGGTAAAAAATCTAATCTTGCTGAATACACAGATAGTCCGATGGATAGAATTGCACAATACATTGATAAAACAGTCGGTAGCAAGCATTATAAATATGAAATTGGAACTGATGAAGAATTTGATTACAGGCAGTTGATGAATAATTCTGTCGGGAAGAATAGCAAGCCATTATTTGAAGTCGATAGAACAGATGAAAGATACTTGAAAGCATATAATGTCTTGAACAGCAGGAAGAAAGCAAAACAGAAGTTATGTCAAGATATTAAAAAGGAAATTGACAGGAAAAACACAGATACCAAAGAGGTAACAGCTAAGTATGATGTATTTCATTATTACTGTATCAAAGAGATTAAGGATATTTTCACGGATAAAAAGGGTATATTCAATGTTAATCTTGCAGTCAATTACATAATTGATATGGAATATAATAAAGGTGATTTTTATACTACAAGTAAGGATATTTTGTGGAAGTGTTTTGGTAATGTGATTGTAGACAATCTCAATCGTAATCAGAAAACAGGTATAACATTAAAGGAAAGACCAAGAATGTGTTATAAAAAAGCGGTTAGAGGTAATGATGAATTAGACCAGATAATTACTAATCGGATGGAGCGAAAGAGTGTTGATATAACACAAGCTGATATGAATTATATGGGAGCAGCCCTTCAGACAAAGAAAAACGGTTCATATTATCAGAATGATGTTGAGTTACTATTTGCTTTATTATGTCATTATAAGTATGCTAAACATTCTGGACGATTAAAAGAAGATGGTTCATTCTATATCACAAGGAAAAAGCACAAGACAATTATTAAGCCGAATGGTAAAAAGAAGAAAGTAGACATATCCTATAATATGAATAAGATTATGGAAATGGTTGGTGCTAAATCTTATGCAGGAAGTTTTACAAGGTTTATAAATAGCGGTATTCAGATTGAAACGGATGAAAACAAAATCAGCATAAAACTTGATATAGAGGAAAAAGATAATAGTGAGATATTATTTACAGTCCAAGATATTTACAATCCGATGATATATTTGCAAGCATATAATGAGCACAAGGAATTGTCAGAATGTGTTGTATGTGGCAAGCATTTTATTAAGGATAGAAATAAAAAGACCTGTAGTGATAGGTGCAAGAGCAAGTATCATACAATATGTGTTAATAGAAACAATGATAAAAATAAGTCTGCTGCCATAACAGATAAAAAAGCAATTTAATATTTTTGAATAAGAAACAGAGTATCAAAAAAGCCTAGAAAATAAGGGGATTTTGGTACTCTGATTTTATTTTTACAAAAATTATATAGGGAGAAGAACTAAAGATTTTTGAAATTTATTTCATAATAGCCGAATTATCGGTGAATTTTAATTAAGGAAAGGAGTTTATATGGATTTACAAACAAAAGTAAAAGACCACTTAAAGCGATATGGTATAAAGAAAATATATCTTGCAGCTTTAATAGGTATCTATCCTTCTCAGCTATCAGAATGGCTATCTGGTAATTATGAGTTAGCAGATGAACAGATAGATGTTATTGAAAAATTTTTAAAACATAAAACGTAAAACAAACCCAATCTATATTAAAATAAATAATAATAAATGGCAATATGTAATGTTTAACAAAAAATATTAACATTTATTGTTGATATTTATCTATAATTTCAGATTATTCTAATCAAATTATCCCTATAAAAATATGAAAATAAAAGTTAATGACATGGTTCTTATGATGAATCTATTTATACAGTTGTTGCAATAATCTATGCAACTATCTATTTGCGAATCAGTTATGATTCAGTTTCTTATGATTATGATATTAGTGAAGTATATAAGGAGTACAAAGATGTTGAGTTCTTATATACATAGGAAGGAAATGTGTATTGAAAAGTAAATATGATGATATAGATATGTTATTGAACGATATTAAGTCTGATATGGAAGATGTATTGTCTAAAGAAGTATTTGATGAAGCAAGGGACATTGAACTTAAACATATTCAAATGGAAGTTATTAACAGAAGCACACCTACTATTTATCAAAGACGTACTACGGGCGGTATTGATGATCCTAATAATATCGTAGGTTCTGTTAAGAATATGACACTTACTGTAGACAATGTTACTCAGTTTAACAATGGTTACGGCACATATAATCATGGCTATGGATTACCTCAGTTAATAAATGATGGCAGTAGAAGTAATGGCTTTTACTATGACTTCCCTGGAGAGCATAATCTGCCAAGACCATTTGTTAATTATGCTGTAGATGAGATTGAAAAGTCAGACAGGATAGACAAAATATTTCAGAGAGCAATGAGGAAAAGAGGCTATGATGTTAAGTGAAAATTGCAGAGAAAATTATGGAAAGGAGCAAATGATTGAAACAAATAAACATTAAAGCAAATTTGGACGAATCCGAGTTTAGGAAGAAACTTAAGGATATTGAATCTGGTAAGTATGATGTCAATATCAATGTTAATAGCAAAAATACTATGCAGGGTCTGAATAACATTAGTAATTCAGCAAAAAATACTACAACAGTATTTGGAAGATTAAAGAATGCAGTAGCAGGTACATTTTCGAGTAGGAAAATAGAAACTACTGCTTATTTAGCATTACTAAAAGAGATAAATGATGCTGCTGAACGTGCAAAAGATACAATGGTACAGCTTGATAAGGTTGTAACTGATTTATCAGTTGCCACAGGAGATAGCAGATCAAGTGTTAAAGACTTACTGAAAGATTATAATGGTATGGCTAAACAGCTTGCGAGTACAACAACACAGGTTGGACAAGCAGCAGATGATTACTTAAGAGCAGGTAAGTCAATGAAGGAATCTAATCAGTTGATAAAAGACTCTATTATGCTTAGTAAGTTAGGTCAGATTAATTCTAGTGAAGCAACAGAGGATTTGTTAGCAACTATGAATGGATTTGATATGTCTGTTAATCAAGTAAATGATGCGTTGGATGCTATGGTTGCTATTGATATGGCGGCTAGTACGTCATCTGGTGACATAGCCACAGCATTAAAGTATTGTGCTAGTAGTGCGGATATAGCAGGAGTATCATTTAATAAGCTGGCTGCTATGATAGGTACAGTTCAGGATAAGACAATGCAATCAGCAGAAACTGTCGGTACATTTATGAATACTTTGTTATCAAGATACAGAAATGTAAAGATTGGTCAGTTCGTAGATGATGATGGTGAAAGTCTATCAGATGTAGAAACAATATTGAGTTCAGTAGGTATCAAATTAAGAGATACCAACCAGGAATTCAGAGATTTTGAAACAGTATTAGATGAAGTTGCTAAAAGTTGGAATACATATTCAAGTGTGCAACAAGCTTCTATCGCAAAAGCTTTCAGCGGCACACGACAACAGAACAGATTTTTAGCACTCATGGAAGGTTATAATAAGACATTAGAGCTTACAGAGGTTGCAGCTAATTCAGCAGGAACAGCAGTTGAGAAGTTTAATAAGTCTTATAAAGAATCGCTTGAAGCTAAAACTAACACTTTACAAGCCTCTTTTGAATCTATGATAATGAACTCTGATATGTCAGAAGTATATGGTGATATTCTTGATGCAACAACAGCACTTGTAAATCTCATCAATAAGACAAGTGCACTTAAAGGGGCTATGGGGGCATTAGCAGTAACAGGTGTTACAAAAGCATTCCTGTCTATAAAAACAGGAGCATATGAAGCATATGTTAATCTGAATAAATTCAAGAGTGCAATGGATATAGTAAATGCAACAAGTATATCTTCAAAAAGCTTTGATAAGTTGTTATTACTGTCTAATGGCTTATCGAAAAGTCAGTTACAGTTAATGCTATCAACGGATGCACTCACTATTAGTCAGAAGAAACAAGTACTTGTTACGGCTGGTCTTAGTGAGGAACAGGGACTTGCACAGCTACAATCATGGAAGATGGTTGCAGCTAATACAGGTCTTACAGCTTCAACAACGACAGCTTCTAATGCCATCAAAGGTCTTGGTGCATCAATAAAAGCACTTGCAGTTGCACATCCGGTATTACTTGCTATAACAGTAACTTTAGGTGCTATTGCAGGAGCAGTTAAGATAGTAGATGCATTAACAACATCTATGAAAGAACAGCGTGAAGCATTTGAAAATGCACAACAGGACTATACGGATGCTTGTACCAAACTTGATGAGTTAAAAACTAAGCTATCAGAGACTACAAATAGAATAGCTGAATTAATCGAAAAGTCTAATAATGGTACTATTACATTAGTAGAACAGGCTGAACTTGATAAGTTGAAACTCACTAATGAAGAGTTAAGACTTATGATACAAAACCAGGAAGAGGTTAAAAAGCAGAAAGCAAAAGAAGCCTCTGACGAAGCATATAAAACATACACAAGAGAAAATCGCATGGAAACTGACGATAATGCTAGTAAACAGGAACAGTATTATCAAGCATCATCTGATGCAGAAGGTTTCCACGTTGGCTCATTCTTGGATAGAGCGAGTGAATTATCTGATTTTGATTACGCTATTAAAGCTAATGAACAGAAATTAGAGGAATTCCAGAAACAAAATGAAGAATTACAGGCACAATTAAATGCCACTTCTGATGAAAGTCTTAAAGCTCAATACCAACATAGTATTGATCTCAATAATAATCTCATTTCTAATTATACAAATTCCAATGAAAAGTTAAAAGAATCTGCTGAAAAGATGGCAGAAGAAACCTTCTCTAATAAGATAGAGAAGTATGAAGCATTTAAGCAGACATTAATGAATTCTATGAATTCTGATGGTACATTTGACAATCCACAATATCAAGCTATGTGGAATGATATGCAGAAGAAGGAAATGGACTTATACCGATATACTGGTAGGTCTGCTGAATGGAATACAGTTAAACTAGATTCTATTGTAGATGATAAAAGTTATCAGGCAATAGTTGATAAGCTTAAAACAGCACTTAATGAAGGTACTCTTACTGAGGATGATATTAAGGGGATTGATGTACTTAATGATAAGCTGAATGATACTGATTTAATCTTAGAAGATGGACAATCAGAAGCTGATATATTTATTAAATATCTTAACAAATTTAAAGAGACAGGAACTAATGCAGCACAATCTGTATCTGGTGCATTTACTGATTTAACTTCTCTTCTCACAGAATCAGATGATAAATCACAAACAGCTAATCTTGCTGATCTTCAATCAGAAGCAGATTTATTATCTACAATTCAAAAAGAATTAGATGATAATGGACGTATAGGTGTATCATCTATGCAAAGCATTATCAAGAAATATCCGGAAGCAAAGGCAGCACTTTCGGATTATATGCAAGGTATAATATCTGAACAAGAGTTATTTTCACAGCTTGAAACTATTTATGAGAATGACAAAAATCAGTATATACAATCTGTAGTAGATAAGTCACAGACTGATGAAGAATTCTTTAATGCAGTTATGACTAATTATCCAGAATTATATAATCAGCTTTCTAGTTTATATGGAAACGATGTTAACAACTGGTCAAATATGGAGCAAGCCAAGTATGAAATTACTCAAAAAGCTATTGATGAATTATCAAAGGTTTGGTCAGATTATTTTAAAGCAGTCAGGGATGCAAATGGCAAACTAACTGTACAGACAACTGGCTGGTATGATGCAGGTATGTATTCGGCAGATCCAGATGAAGTAGAAGCTATGGATGAAGAATACAACAATATGTACAACCATTTCCAAAGTATTGTTGATGGTGCTAACGCTGCAGTAGATGCTTTAGATAATTATAGCTTTAAACAGGTTAGTTCTAGTATTAATGTCGATTGGAAGGGATTGGGTAAAGATTCATCATCTTCATCTAGTGGAAGTGATTCATCCTCTGAACCATCGCCACAGGACTTCAACTGGGTAGAACGTCTCTTATCTAAAATTTCCAAAGCATATGACCGATTAAAGAATAAAGTATCTGATACAACACGTACATGGCTTAATCGTAATAATGCCCTCTCTGATTCTATGGAAACATTGTTATCAGAAATTAACGCACAGTCAGATGCTTATGACTTCTATATGGATAGATTCAATTCATATGACCTTGACGGATATTATAAAGATCAGATTGCAAATGGTTCATTTAATATAGAAACTGTCTATGACGAAGACCTCAAGGATGCAATTTCAGATTGCCAGGATTTATATGATAAGGCACAAGATGCTGCTGATTCTGTACAATCATTAAACATTGAGATAAGACAGCTTGCTAAAAGTAGATTCGATAATATTCAATCACAGTTTGAAGAAGTTCTTGGGAAAGTAAATTCTATTAAGGATTTATATAGCAAGGATAATGACCTCTTAGAAGAACAGGGTTGGTTTGCTTCTACTCTGCTTAATAATTCTATGATGGAACAGGAGCAAAAGAATCTCGCAAAGCTTGAACAGGAAAGAGACGCACTTACAAAGGCACTTAATTCTGCTATGGCATCTGGTAAGATTGAAGCTGAATCTGAGGATTGGTATTCTATGCAGTCTGCCATAGATGATTGTACTTCAAGTATATATGATGCTAAAAAGGCATTAGTTGAGTATGATAATGCTATCAGACAGATTAATTGGGATGCTTTCGATAGAACTAGGGATGATGTTAGCAACCTTATAGACGAAACTCAGTTCCTTGTTGACTTACTAAAGGATGAAGATATTACAGATGGTAATGGTAATATGAATGACAATGGTAAGGCTGCACAAGCATTAATTGCACAGAAGTATCAATTATATCTTAATCAGGCTAAAGCTTATAAAGATGAGATACTTAAGATTAATGAAGAATTGGCTAATGATCCTTATGATAAGGAGTTGCTTGATAGAAAGCAAGAACTTATTAAGGCACAACAGGATGCTATTAATTCAAGCATATCTGAAAAGGATGCCCTTAAGGACTTAGTTCAAGAAGGTTATGATACATTTCTTGATAAACTTGATGAAGTCATACAAAAGTACAAAGACCTTATGAGTCAGCAAAAGGATGCTTATGATTATGAAAAATCTATCGCTGAAAAAACAAAGGCTCTTAATGCTTTAGAAAAACAATATTCTGCTTATCAAGGAGATAATTCTGAGGAAGGTAAGAAGAATATCCAGCAGCTTAAAGATCAGATTAATACCGCTAAAGATGACTTGAAAGATACTGAGTATGAAAAGCTTATAGGCGATACTCAAGCTATTTTAGATAATCTTGCCGATACTACAAAAACGTGGCTTGATGAGCGACTTGATTCATTTGATATAACTATGCAGGAAATTATTGACCAGTCTAATGAAAATGCTTCTAATATCTCACAGACTATTACTGATACTGCTGAGAACTATGGTTATAAGCTTAGTGAATCTATGTCTTCTATATGGAGTACAAATGCCAACAACATAACAAATGGTATTAATAGTGTATTAGGTGACTTCAGTAACAAGTTTGTTGAAGGCAACAACGCTATTAATAAGGTTTGTGGTGATATTAATGCTGCTGTACAAGGTTTATTGAAGAATAGTAATGATGAAGCACAAAGAGTTGCCGATGAGATTGCAAGACAGCAGGCAGAACAGAATGCTAATACCGATGGTGGTTATTCTGATGGCGGTGGTTCATCTGATAGTGGTGATGATTGGTCTGATAATTGGGATAACTCTGATAGTGGCTCATCTGATGATGGTGGTGGCTCTTGGGGTGATTGGTTCTATCATTTAGAAGACGATTATCCGAAGGACTTACTTGAAATTGATACAAGTATTGTAGACCGCCTTAAGGCGAATGACATAGACAGTTCATTTGGTGCAAGAGCTGATTACTACTCTGCTATGGGTGGTGACGGAGAATATTATGGTAGTTCAGATCAGAATATTTGGATGTTAGACCAGCTCAAAAGTCATGGTTATCGTAAAGGTACTAAATCAGCAACAGCAGGTATACACCGTACAGATGAAGATGGTCTTGGTTCAGAAGTTATCTTCTCTAAGAAGTATGGTACACTTCGCAAGTTAGATGCTGGCGATATGGTATTTAATGCAGACCAAGTAGAAAAGCTTTGGAATCTTTCTAAGGGTATTACTGCTCCAAATATGTATATGGATAATTTGGGTGCTAAGTTACCAGATATTCCTAATATATCGAATAACTTGGCTAATAAGGTTGATGTAGAATTTGGAGATGTCACATTATCATTACCAAATGTTCACAATTATGAAGACTTTATGAAACAAGCACAACAAGATCCTAAGTTTGAAAAGATGGTTCAGAATATGACTCTTGGACAGACTTTAGGTAGAAATTCATTAAACAAATTAACATTTAGATAAGGTTTATGGGTGTACTGACTAATGTTGGTATGCCCTTATATTGATTAATAAATCAGATTTACGAATGTATGTTCTTGTAGATTATTGTCAATTATTGGTATATAATATTCTATAATACTAATAGATTGGCAGGTTTATTATGAAAACTAAAATACCGGGTAAAGATTTAGCAATTGAATTAATAAAGAGATTTTTTACCAGTTCAATTTTTCGAATAATAGTTAATACAATATTGCCAATAATAATTTCGTTGTATTTGTTAGGATATAATCATGAACAGAAATTTAAATGGTTTATTCCTGTAATAATATTGATACTGCTAATATGTGGTTATAATATAATTGCAGAAATATTATTGAATATAGAACGAAAATATTTAGAATATTGGGATTTATTAGATGAAGCTTATCGTGATCATTGCTATTTAAATAGTTCTTCTGCTACGAAATTATATAGATTAAATAAAATAATTATTAAACAATTAAAAAATAATAATCCAATTGATAAATCTGTTTTTGATAAAATGGCTGATTTTAATACTATATCATTTGATGTATGTAATAGCATTTATAATATTATTGTGAATAAATATGGTATTGATACGGAATGTGAAGTAACAATATACCGATTTAATTCAGATAATAATGGTATATCCATGATTGCATATGCAAATAAAAATGAAGAACCTCCTTTAACGTATAATAGAATTTATTCTCGAAATGCAGATAAGTATTTATTTGGAAAATTATTTAAGGATAAAAATGCTCAAATTCATGTTTGTATAAATAGTAGAGAAATAAAAAATGAATTTAAGTTTTTAGAAGGAAGTGAAATAAGAGAACAAAAAATATGTCAATATATTGGAATACCATTATTAACAGCTAGAAAAAGAGTTGAACTATTATTACAGATTGATGTTTCTAAACCGAATGTTTTTGGAAAAAAGAAAGAAGATGTTTTGAGGTATGCCGAAAATATTTTTAAACCTTATTTAATGCTTTTAAATAAAGCATATGAAAGAGATTTAATACTAGATGGATATTATGAAATGATTATAAAAAAATAAGGGAAATATTGATGAAAAATAAAAAAATAACTATAATAAAAAAACAACAGCAAGCTTTTTTTTCTAAAGAAAGTGTGGTACATATGGAAAGTTTAGAAATGATTCAGTATGATAGAAAAGATGTTGATTGGGATGAAGTAAAAAGAATGGCTCAAGATTCTTCAAAAAGAATTCAAAAGGAGCGAGAAGATAGATTAAATAAAGCAATAGAAAATCATGAAAGATATTATATTAGAAAAGAGCTAGAGAATGTTTCTACTTATGAACTTATAAAAATGATTATAAGTAAATTTTAATGATTGTAGTAGGCAGAGCAGGACTAATCTCCTGCCCTTTCAATTACAACTAAATACAAAACACATAAAGACACATTAGTTTAGGCTAGTGTGTCTTTTATTATGTTAGAAATTATTAAAGAATTA